>Ga0224558_1004702_pt1 | contig 10473 bp, 7 predicted proteins | sample 714S32024metaG_FD_180682 | JGI IMG/M metagenome (GOLD analysis project Ga0224558, IMG submission 180682) | Peat soil microbial communities from Stordalen Mire, Sweden - 717 S3 20-24 | ecosystem: Environmental > Terrestrial > Soil > Wetlands > Peat | place: Sweden: Norrbotten County, Stordalen... | reverse complement strand
AAAGGTGGCATCCTTGTACCGTTGCAGCCAGTGATAGTCATCCCAGTCCTTCCAGGTCAGAAACAGGCCCCTGGCGTGATCACCGAACCCGCAGATATCGCTATGAAACTCACCCGTCGTGCGGCCCAGGAATCGGACAATCTCATCCTTAAGCTGGGTTTCCGCCGCCTGTTCCAGGATCGGCAGTTGCTTGGTGTCTTCGTAGTTGTAACCGCTCTGGATCGTCTGGATATCGGCATCGACGGCGATCTGCACCGTAATCTGCGGCTTGTCGTCGACTATCTTCACCCGGCGCACCGGCTTGCTCTTCTGGCTCACATCCAGGACGACGTAGGTACCCGTTACTTCCGGGTCTGCAAATGTTTTATAGGCAGTATGGAAGTCTCCGTTGACCAGCAGGTAGTCCGTGGCCGCTTCCCCGTCCATCTCCCCTACCATCCTGGCGCCGTCGAAGACGGCCAGACCCTCGATCTCCCCCTTCACGTCTCCGGTCCTCGGAATGCTCCCCGCCTCATAGTCCCCCTCGAAGGGTTGTGGCCTCCCCTTGGACTGGCCGGTAGACTCCTCCGGTTTGGCCTCTTGCTGGGGACCGCCTGCCTGGGACTCCTTGCCGGAACCCCCGGACTGGTCACCCTGTGCAGAATCCCCGGAGCCACCGGACTGGTCACCCTTACCGGAACCCCCGGACTGGGCGCCTTTTGGCGGCTTGGACTTGTTCACGCCGGCCAGCACCGCCACCGGTTGGACACCGGATGATTCCATGTCGGCGTAAAACTCTTCCAACTGGGATCTGATGCTGAGGCCGGTATACCTGTAGGCGGAGAAAGTCAACTCGTAGTATTTGGCCGGGTCCAGGTCGAGCGTCGGTTTGATGCTCTTCAGATACTCCTCCGCCGAGCCCTTGCAGACCACCAAGTTGATGGTCGGCCGGAATTCCCTGCTCCTGATCATGCCGCGCAGGTATTCTTCGATCGTTCCGCTCTTGGCCAGATCCTCCGAGAAGACGGCGACTTCGGCATGGGATAGTTCCAGCCTCCGGCTCAGGAAGTTGTTGGCCATGTTCAGGCTGGAGGTCAACGTGGGCGCCTCCACCGTAATGATGGAAGAGGACTTGCCCCCGCCTCCGCCGCTTCCACCGCTTACGCCACCCCCTCCGCCACCGCCGAGGGCGTTGGGCACCGCCAACTGCATCGTCACCTTCAGCTCATTAGTCTGTCCTTTATCGAGTCCGACCGCCAGCACGTAGGCCAGGTCATCCACCTCTTTGGCATCGTAACAGCCGGCCAGGCCACAACAGAAAACCAGCAACAGCATCACGGCGACGATCCTCCTCATTGGGCGCCACCCCCCTTTGACCACCTCCGGCGCTTACCGCCGGAGGCGCCTTGAGGCGGCGGTTCCGGCAGGTGTCCGCCTGCGGGAGCGCTCCCACCAGGCTGGGCGCGCAGCGGACCCGGCACCGCCCTGAGCCTTGCCAGCAGCAGAATGATGATTGGCAGGATGAAAGTGATGCTCCAGGCAAAAGTCATATAGGTCTTTGTTTCCAGATCGATTGCCGTCATCAGGTTCGAGGGTACAAAGGCGAGACTGAACATGATGACCGCAAAGGGCAGGATGATCGGCCGGTGGTACTCCAGCCGGAATGTCTTCTTGAAGACATGGACGGCGAAAAAGAGGATGACGCCCAGATACTGCATGGCAGATATCGCAAAGGTGAGCACAAACACCGACTCCAGCCTCTGAAAGAACCTCCCGTAATTGATCAGTCTGGCCAACTGAAAGACCGGCAGAAAGTTTTCCAGGCTGGTGGGATAAGAGTACACCAGCGAGTAGGCCAGTGAGGAGATCAGCAGCAGCAGGGCCGAGGCGCCGAGGGCGGTATATCCGATCCTCCGGAAGCTTTTCTGGTCTTTGAGGAAGGGAGGGATCAGGAACAGGTAGACCAGGGGCGAGTACGTCGAGAGCTTGAAAAAACCTTTGCCGAAGATGCCGTAAAGGCCATTCCCCAACGCCGGCAAGAGATGGGTGGGATCGTAGTAGGGGGCGACCATCAACACGATGAACAGGAGCCCTGCCGTGATGATCGGCACGGAGACGGCAATGAACCGCACGATAGGCTCGAGCCCCAGAAAACAGGCGGCAACCATGGCCACCGCAAAAAACATCATCACGAAGCCGAGCGGAGAGTCGGTGAGAGAGATAACCTTCATGTTCTCGGTGTATTCTCTGAGGATCAGAGCGCCGGCAAACAGGATCAGCCCCAGGAACAGCAGTCCGCCGATGATCCTGCCGGTCTCCCCGCCGGCAAGCCCGGCGATATCCAGGATGTCCTTCCGGTTGAAGCGCGCATACAGCCTGGCAATGATGTAAAACAGTAAAAACGCCAGGATGGAGAAATAGACGGTCTCCAGCCAGCCGGCGGTGCCGGCATCTTCAGCCATCTCCCTGGGAAAGTTCAAGAAGATCCTGGCGCAGATGGCGTTGATGATCAGGGCGACCGCTTCCCACCCGCCGAATGTGATGTCACTTGCCATTCCGGTTATCGCCCCCATTATTCTGCCTGGTCCATCCCCTGCTGATCTTCGGCTGCCTGAAATTATCCTTGGGGTTCAGATAGTCTGGCCTGCGCTCCCGCTTCCAGACTGGGTCTTGCAGCAGCGTATCCCCCAGGCCTGCCGTTCTAGGAGCAAAGGGGGCAAAAAACGGCACGCCGAACGACTTTGACGAGACCAGGAGTATCCCCTGCAGGAAGATGCCCAGGCTGAGCCCCAGGAATCCCGCCACGGAACCCAGCACGATATAACCGAACCTCAGGATCCGGAAGGAATACGCATAGGAATAGCTCGGTATGGCAAAGGAGCCGAGACCGGTGACGGCCACAACGATGATCAGGATCGGGCTGACTATGCTGGCAGCGACGGCCGCCTGGCCGAGAATCAGGGCGCCGATGATGCCGAGCGTCGGGCCGATGGTGCCGGGTATCCGGATGCCGGCCTCCCGGATCAATTCGAAGGAGACCTCCATGATCAGGATCTCGACGATGGAGGGAAAAGGAACTTTCTCCCTGGCCGCCTCCAGGGACAGCAACAGGCCGGTCGGGATCATCTCCTGGTGAAAATTGGTGATCGCCATATAGAGTCCCGGGAGCAGCAGGGCGACCAGGATGGCGATAGTACGGATGCACCTCAACAGGTTGGCATAGGGTACCCTCAAATAGGAATCTTCCGGCGAGTGGATCAGTTCGAAGGCAGTGGTGGGCATGACTAGGGCAAAGGGACTGCCGTGGACGATCACGGCCGCCCGCCCTTCGGTGAGCATCGCCGCCACCCGGTCCGGCCTCTCCGTGGACACCATCTGCGGTGAAGTGATATATGTACTGTCCTCGATGAGCTGTTCGATCTCGCCGGAGTCCTGCACGTAATCGACCTTGATGCTCCCCAGTCTTCTTCTCACTTCCGCCACCAGCGAATCATTGGCCAGGTTCTTGATGTAGAGTATGGAACACGGCGTCTTGCTTCTCTCCCCGACGAGGTGGTCCTCGACAATCAGGTTCTCATCCTTCAATTTCTTTCTGATCAGCGCCGTATTGACCCTGATAGTCTCGGTGAAACCCTCCTGGGGACCCTGGATCACCATCTCGGTGTTCGGCCTCTCCACCGTCCGGTGTTCGAAGCCCTTGACATCGGCCGCGAAAGCGGTATTCATGCCATCCACGAAGATGCCGCAGCCGCCGAAGTTAACCTCGCCCAAGACCTGGTCGAACTCCTCGACCTCCTTGATCTGGTTGTGGGTCAGCAGGTGGTTGCGAATGTACACGTCGATCCTGGCATCGCCGCTCTTGATATCCAGGTTGGAGAGCAGCATCAATGGCATCAGGATGTCGGTATCAACGACTATGCGGTCAACCATCCCGTCGTAGTAGACCATGAAGGCCGGGATCGCCTTTTTGCCGACGATGACGTTAAACTCCCGGATCATGACATCGGAGTTCGTGGGAACGCTAAATCGTTCCTTGATGTAGTCCAGATTGTTCTGGAGCATCCTGCTGATCGGCGGCGGCTCCCCACCGCCCCCCCGATCTTGCCTCTTTAGCTTTTTGGTCCCTCTGTCGCTTTCGTTCTCTTTCTGGTCTTGCTGTTTATTATCCGTCTGTTTATTGTCCGTCTGATTGCTCAGGCTGGCCTCGTTGTCATTTTCCCGGAGGATGAACTTCTCGACGGGTTCGGGCTCTTTATAGATCAGCAATCCCTTCAGGGTGTTCAACAGATTCATCGGCGGCTGTCCCCCGGCGCGTATTTTGGCTATCGTGATCATTGTGGTTTTTTCACGGGAAAAGTATGCGGAGTCTGTCATGACACGCCCCATAGCGACCCTGCCGGACACGCCATCCCAACAGGCGTCGTTAAGAAACAGTAAAAGCCCTCCATCCCTGAAGGGCTTGAGCCTTGAGCTTGCTGGGGGATCCGGGGCAGGACTGCAGCGATCGGCCTGAGATGCGCCCGATCCTACAGGAAGTGGCTGCCGTTGATGACGAGGCCGAAGCGGCACTGCAGGAAGTTGGCCGCCCGCCGGCAGAGCAGCATTTTGGAAAGGAAGATCTCGAAGTAGTCGAACACCGACACGATCGCCGAGTCGATCTCCAAGTTCATCAAGATCTCCCGTTGGTCCGGGTCGATCTGCAAGAACGAGGTGGTCGCCGCATAGTTGACCCGGTCATGGGTGGAAAAGGTGGCAACATCCTCCTTGCGTACCCGGGAGCGGTGGACGTTGGACTTGTCCGCCAGAATCACCGCAGCAGCCACATTGCTCACCGCATATCCGGAGTTTTCCTCGTGGTTGCCAATGGCAGAGATCACCGTGGCGATCTCCTCGGCAGGCATGCCCAGACGCTTCAGTAAATCGAAGGCCAGCAGCGCCCCGCTCAGTCCGTGCTGGTGCCGGTTCACCACGTTCCCGATGTCGTGCAGGTACCCGGCGATCTCAGCCAATCGCTGCTCCCGTTCCGGGTATCCCAGGGCGCCCAGAATGTGCACACCGAGCCGCGCCACATACAGGGCATGTTCCTCGTCGTGGGTGATCGCTCCCATCGTCCCCAGGTACTCGTGCACCTTGACCATCAGCATTTCGATCTCGGGATTGTGCTGAATATCGCAGAGGTTTATCAAGCTAACACTTCCCTTCAACTATCGCCTAGGAGTCCCCCCGCCTATAGGTGGTGGGTTCAAAGTTCTGCTAGTGAGCGGGAGTAACAATCCTCCGCTGAAGACGGCGAAGTTGAAATGATTCTTTGCCGTGCCATATGTCCATCACTCAGGACTATTACTCGCAAGCTCGTAATATGAGTGATGGCCAGGCACATGGCATTTTAAACTTCGCTTCGCTACGTTTAAAGGGCCCTGTGAGCGATATCCCGCCGGAAGTGCATCCCCTCAAAGGAAACACGGTCGACTCCCTGGTAGGCGCGCCGTACCGCATCCCCGATGGTATCGCCCAGGGCGGTTATGCCCAGCACCCGCCCACCGGCGGTAACCAGGCTGCCACTGTCCGACATCCTGGTACCGGCATGAAAGACTATGATATCAGGAGGGACCAGGTCCAGCCCAGTGATCTCCTGACCAGTTTCATAGGCGCCCGGATAGCCGCCGGAGGCCAGCACCACGCAGGCTGCCGGGCGGTCATCCCACTCCAGTTCAACCTCCGACAACCGCTCTGACAGGACTGCATCCAGCACATCCAGCAAATCGCCGCGCAACCTGGGTATCACCGCCTGCGCCTCCGGGTCGCCGAAGCGGCAGTTGAACTCCAGGACATAAGTACCCTTGGCGGTGATCATCAGCCCGGCGTAGATGACCCCCCGGTATTTTATACCGTCACTCGCCAGACCCTGGATCAGGGGACCCAGCACTTCGGAGCAGACCTGTTCGTGGAGCGACGGGGTGTAGACCGGCGGCGGGGAGTAAGCCCCCATCCCACCGGTGTTCGGCCCGGTGTCGCCATCACCGGCGCGCTTGTGGTCCTGGGAGGCCACCATCGGAAGGAAGGTCTGGCCATCGGCAAAAGCTAGCACACTAACCTCCTCGCCCTCCAGGCGTTCCTCGACGATTACCGCCTCTCCGGCCGCTCCAAATGCTCTCTCCTCCATGATCAGGCGCAGGGCGGCTTCCGCTTCTGCCACATTGTCGGCTACCACAACTCCCTTGCCAGCGGCCAATCCGTCCGCCTTGACCACGCAGGGGCCGTCCAGATTCCGTACGTAGCGGAGAGCCGGCGCCAGCTCCCTGAACACCCTGAAGTCCGCCGTGGGAATGCCACAACTGGCCATGGTCTCCTTGGCAAACACCTTGCTGCCTTCGAGCAGGGCCGCCCTGGCACCCGGCCCGAAGGCCCGCAGACCAGCCTCCTCGAACAGGTCGACGATGCCGCTCACCAGCGGGGCCTCCGGCCCCACCACCGTCAGATCGATCTTCTCACGGACAGCAAAGTCCCGCAGACCGATCAGGTCATCCGCTCTGATCGGCACGCACTCGGCATCACCGGCGATTCCCCCGTTGCCGGGCGCACAGTAGATCTTCGTGAGGCGCGGGCTCTGTTTCAGCTTCCAGACCAGGGCGTGCTCGCGGCCCCCGCCGCCGACCACCAATACCTTCATCCCGCTCTCTCCCCTCAATGCTTGAAGTGGCGGCTGCCCGTGAAGACCATCACCATACCGGCAGCATCGGCAGCCTCAATCGCATCCTGGTCGCGCAGCGAACCGCCCGGCTGGATGATTGCCGCCACGCCGGCTGCGGCGGTGCTACGCACGGAGTCGTCAAACGGCAGGAAGCCGTCCGACGCCAGCACAGCGCCCTTCGCCCGGGCGCCCGCCTTAGCTAGAGCGATGTTGACAGCATCGATCCGGCTCACCTGTCCCTGGCCGATGCCCAGGGTGACACCACTGCTGGCAACAACGATCCCGTTGGAGGCCACGTGCTTGGCCACCGCCCAGGCAAACAGGAGGTCGTCCCACTGGTTCGCCTTGGGCTCCCGCCTGGTGACTACCCGGCTGGACTGGATGACCTGTTCCAGATCCATGACCGGGTCCGGTTCCTGGAGCAGAAATCCCCCGCTCACCCGCTTGAAATCCAGTTCCTGTCGCGGGGCACGCTCTCCGGTGGCCAGCAGGCGCAGTTTCTGCTTGCTGCCAAGCACCAACAGGGCCTCCTCGCTGAAGTCCGGGGCGATCACCGCCTCGAAGAAGGTCTCCCGGATGGCCTCCGCTGTCACCCGGTCGACGGTTCTGTTCAGACCGATGATCCCGCCGTAGGCGGCCTCTGCGTCGGCGTCCCGGGCATTCCTGAAGGCTTCGATCAGCGATGGGGCGCAGGCCACGCCGGAAGGCTTATTGTGCTTGATCACCACCGCCGCGGTTGCCTGGAACTCCGAAGCGATCCGCAGGGCGGCATCCAGGTCGAGGATGTTGTTGAAGGAGAGTTCCTTGCCCTGGAGTTGACGGGCGCCCGCCAGGCCATAAGGCGAACCGGTCTCATCCCGGTAGAAAGCGGCCTGCTGGTGCGGGTTCTCCCCGTAGCGGAGTCCGGCCACTTTGGCCAATGGCAGCGCCAGCCGGTTGGAAAACATGATCGGGGTTCGAAGTTCGAGTTTCGAAGTACCCGGCGCCACTTCAGGGCCTGCATCCACGGTGGAGCCTTTTTCGTCCAGGTTAAGTCCGTAAAGGTAATTGGCAATGGCAGTATCGTAGACTGCGGTATGCCAGAAGACCTCCCGTGCCAGCCGGAGCCGGGTCGCCAGGCTGGTATCGTCCTGCTCCCGCAGTTCCCCGATCACCTCTGGGTAGCGCCCCGGGTTGACCACCACCGTCACCCTGGCAAAGTTCTTGGCGGCAGCCCGCAGCATCGAGGGACCGCCAATGTCGATCTGCTCGACGGCCTGCTCCAGGGTGACGCCGCTCCGGGCAATAGTCTCCCGGAACGGGTACAGGTTCACCACCACCAGGTCGATCGGCTCGATCCCCAACTGTTCCAGTTGGGCCTCGTCCAGCGGCAGGCGCGCCAGGATTCCGGCGTGCACCTTGGGATGCAGCGTCTTGACCCGCCCGTCCATGATCTCCGGAAACCCGGTCAGGTCTTCCACTTTTTGCACCGGCACTCCGGCCTGCTCCAAAGCCTTGGCCGTGCCTCCGGTGGAGATCAGGTGGAAGCCCAAACCGGCCAGTTCCCTGGCAAATTCCACTATTCCCCGCTTGTCGGAAACGCTGATCAGGGCCTGCTTTGTCCGTTTCTGCTCATTTGATGTGTCTCCTGCTTCATTCCTGCCCATGATGTGTTCCTCCTGCACAAGAATCCTTGATCCACAGCTGGACTACCCGCTCTAATGCCCCCGCTTCTTTCGAAGCGGTGGAATAAGAGCGGTTACGCCACTGTATTAACTGGCTCCTCCGCATCCAGGCCTACGGCCTGGCCTGAAGAATGCGGAGTACATAAGCTTCGGTGTGCCCACTAAAGCCAAGACCCAGTTGAATCCTGCCACTCCGCCACACTGTCCCGGGGGGACCGCGGCTGGCGGCCATCCCAATCGATCAACACCCGCCGGTCCCGGATCCGCAGCCGCCCTTCCGCCAGAAGCTGGAGGGCGGCCGGGTAGGTCTTGTGCTCCTTGGCCAGGATGCGGGCGGCCAGAGTATCCGCGGTATCCTCGGGGTAAACCGGCGCCACCGTCTGCAAGATGATCGGCCCGGTATCCGTGCCGGCATCGACGAAGTGCACCGTACAGCCGCTGAAGCGCACCCCCGCCGCCACCGCCTGAGCTTGGGCGTCAAGCCCCCTGAAAGCGGGCAGCAGAGCGGGATGGATGTTGAGCACCCGGTCCGGGAACGCCTCCAGAAAGACCGGTGACAGCACCCGCATAAAACCGGCCAATACCACCGCCTGCGGCCGGACACCAAGCACCGCTCCGGCCAGCCGGGCATCATAGGCCGCCCGGCGTTCAGTTTCACCGGCGACAACGGTCAAGACAGGAACCCGGTGCCGGCGCGCCCACTCGAATGCCGGCGGCTCCACCCGGTCGCTGAACACTCCAACCACCGACGCCTCCAGGGCGCCCCCGGCTACAGCATCCAGGATCACTTTCAGGTTGCTCCCCCGTCCGGAGACCAGCACCGCCAGCCGCAACGGTTCCAAAAAACCTTCACTCCCCTACAAAGGTGACGCCCTGACCGGGGCGAACCTCGCCGATCTCGTAAACCTGCTCGCCCGTGTCCGACAGGGCCGCAGCCGCATTCTCCGCCGCCTCCCTGGCCACGATCAGCACCATCCCGATCCCCATGTTAAAAACCCGGTACATCTCTTCATCGGAAATGCGCCGGGTACCGTCCTCATCCTGAATCAGCCTGAAAACCGGCGGCACCGGCCAACTGCCGCAGCGCACCACCGCCCCCAGGCCGTCCGGCAGAACCCGCGGCACATTTTCGGTGAGGCCGCCACCGGTAATATGGGCCGCCCCCTTGACAACCGGCGCCGCTGCGAAACGGTCCCTGAGAGCCAGCACGCTCTTCACATAGATCCTGGTGGGAGTCAGCAGTTCTTCCCCTAACGTGCGCAACGCCGGCTCCATTAGGCCCGGCACTGCCGGCAGGAATGTGCCTGCCGTCCAGCCCCGCTGCTCGAACAGCACCTGGCGGGCGAGGGAAAAGCCGTTGCTGTGCAGTCCCGAGGAAGCCAGGCCAAGCAGTATGTCCCCCTCCTGGATCCGGCTGCCGTCCCAGACTGCGTCCCGCTCGACGACACCCACCGCAAAGCCGGCCAGGTCGTACTCCCCGAGCCGGTAAAACCCCGGCATCTCTGCGGTCTCTCCGCCGATCAGGGCGCATCCCGCTTCCCGGCAACCGGTGGCCACACCCCTGATGATCTCCGTTACCTGCTCGGGCACCAGTTTGCCACAGGCCAGGTAGTCCAGAAAGAACAGGGGCTCGGCGCCACACACCAGGATATCGTTGACGCACATGGCCACCAGGTCGATCCCCACCGTGTCGTGTTTACCGGCCAACTGGGCCACCCTCAGCTTGGTGCCCACCCCGTCGGTGCCGGAGACGAGTACGGGCTGCCGGTAACGGGATGTGTCCAGGGCGAACAGGCCGGAGAAACCGCCAACGCCCGCCAGCACCTCCGGCCTCATGGTAGAGTCGGCATGCGCTTTGATCAGTTCCATCGCCCGGTTGCCGGCGTCAATATCCACTCCTGCCTCTCTGTAAGCGTCCTTTTTTTCTGCCACGTCATCGCCTCTGTTCAGCATCCCATCCAACCCCCACCAAATCAACGTATTCAACTGGCGCTCTTATCCCACCGCTTCAGGAAGCGGGGGCATTAGAGCGGGTAGCCATCGGTCAACCTAGCAATTGCAGGCATGAACAACCTGTTCTCCCGCCTCGGGCACCGGGATCGGATAGCGGCCGTTGAAGCAGGCAACACAGAAGCCTCC
>Ga0224558_1004696_pt1 | contig 10483 bp, 10 predicted proteins | sample 714S32024metaG_FD_180682 | JGI IMG/M metagenome (GOLD analysis project Ga0224558, IMG submission 180682) | Peat soil microbial communities from Stordalen Mire, Sweden - 717 S3 20-24 | ecosystem: Environmental > Terrestrial > Soil > Wetlands > Peat | place: Sweden: Norrbotten County, Stordalen... | reverse complement strand
GCCAGACCGAAATCCAGGATTTTGATGCGCCCGTCCCGAGTCAGCAAAATGTTGGCGGGTTTCAAATCCCGGTGAACGATCCCGGCAGCGTGTGCGGCAGCGAGCCCGTCCGCGATCTGCACGGCGCAATCCAGGCTCTTCCGCAATCCGGCTGTGCCTACCCGCAACGGTTCGCCATCGATCAACTCGGTAACGATATACGATGTGCCGCCTTCCATGCCCACGTCGTAGATGGCGACGATGTTGGGGTGATTGAGGGCCGCCACCGTGTGGGCCTCGAGTTCAAAGCGCTGACGCCGATCCGGATCCGCTGCGACTTCCTGGGGAAGGATCTTCAGTGCGACTTCGCGCTTTAGTCGCAGATCGCGCGCGCGATATACCTCGCCCATGCCGCCCGCGCCCAACAGAGCGATGACTTCATATGGCCCGAAGCGAGTATTCTTAGCCAGCCCCATAAGCTGTCGAAACAGCCTAGCACACATCGATTGGGTCGCACATTCCTTGGCACGAACCCCCGAATCCTACCCCTCGGCGAGATCCCGCCTGACGGCGTAGCGTTTGCTTGCGCTCCGGTCGCATCGTCGCCGACTCGTACACTGGCCCAGACGGCATTGTGGGAAGTGTGCGCCAGCCCAGGCGCGACCGGCTGCCGCCGCCCCGGCGCGGGCCTCCACCGCCTTTCGACGGGAACCGCGCCGCCGCAGCTCGCGTTCGGCGCAACCCCGCGCTCGACTCCGTGCGCGTTGGATTCGCCGAGCGGCCCGCCGTGGTACTCGCGCGGACTCGCTCTCATGAACCTAACGCGTCATGTAGGCGAGCCGAAACGGACTCGCAGGACTCCGTTCGCGGCAGCCGGATATCGGATCAGACTCTCACGCGGGAGAGTACAATGAAAATCCTGGTTTAATCTCTGGCGATTTCATGCTGACGGCACCGGGCTTGGTTGGAAGCGCCGGTAGGGCAATCGAGGGAGGCCATGATGACTGGAGCATGCCGACTTGTTCTTTTGGCTGTTTTGATGTTCACGGAGGTAGCACCCGGACAAACCGGCGCACCCGGCGCTTTCTCCGCTCCGATTCCGGCAAACCGAGCCGAGGTCGCCGCCACCTTCGATGTGGGGGCAGCCGTCGACGCCTATCTGGCTAAGATGCCGCCAGCACAACGGGCCCGCTCCGATGCCTATTTCGAGGGCGGCTATTCGCTGCAGTTGTGGGATTTTCTGTCGACTGTAATCGTGATGTGGCTGCTGCTGCGGTTCGGTTGGTCGGCGCGGATGCGCAACCTGGCCGAGAGCCTCACCCGCTTCGGTCCGCTGCAAACGGTGCTCTACTGGATTCAGTTCATTATCGTCGTGTCTCTGCTCACTTTCCCCCTCACCGTGTACGAGGGCTACTTCCGCGAGCACAAGTACGGCCTTTTGAATCAGAGCTTCGGCCCCTGGATGGGCGAACAGATGGTGTCGCTCGCTGTCAGCGTTGTGCTGGGAGCCATCCTGGTGGTGCCGTTGTTTGGGCTGGTGCGCCGTCTCGGGAAGAACTGGTGGGTGTGGGGCGCGACTCTGACGATCGCCTTTGCCGCGTTCGTGAGCCTGATCGCTCCGGTGTACATAGCTCCGCTATTCAACAAGTACACGACGTTGGAAGACGGCCGAATCCGGGACCCGATTCTCAGCATGGCGCGCGCGAACGGAATCCCGGCCACCAACGTCTACGAATTCGATGCGTCGCGGCAGTCGAATCGGGTAAGCGCCAACGTCAGCGGGTTTGCCGGGACGCTACGAGTTTCTTTGAACGACAATCTGCTCAAGCGCTGCACACTGCCTGAGATTCAGACGACCATGGGACATGAGATGGGCCACTACGTGCTCAACCATGCGTACAAAGGGCTGGTGATGGCGGGAGTTCTGATCGTCATCGGTTTCGCTTTTCTGAACTGGGCCCTCAACTCCAGCCTGGCGCGCTGGGGCGAGAAGTGGGAGGTGCGGGGTGTGACCGATGTCGCTGTGCTGCCTCTGGCGGCGATCCTGTTCGCGCTGTACTTCTTTCTCCTGACACCTGTCACCAATAGCATCTCGCGCACCATGGAATACGAAGCTGACATGTATGGCCTGAACGCGGCCCAACAACCTGACGCCGAAGCGAATGTGGACATGTTGTTGGGAGAATACCGCAAGCTGGATCCCGGTCCTATGGAGGAGTTCATCTTCTACGATCATCCCAGCGGCCGCACGCGCATCACTGCCGCCATGCGCTGGAAAGCCGAGCATCCGCAGTCCACATCAGCCGAAGAGATGGCGAGACCGCTCTTCACCGAGAGGTGATTCAGCGGGTTGGCTTCGCCGCACCTCGCGCGGCGCTCATGCTGGCCGAAAAAGCAGACCCGTAGCTGAAGTTCGGGCGCGCCAATAGCCCGGTGCTCGCCGTTCTTCGCCGCGTGTTGCGTCCCGTGGTATTTCTGCGCACCGTCATCACGTCTGGGGAGTGTTGCTCAGAACGCCGGGTTCGGGACCACCGGCCGGGCCAAGGTCCGAGATGGCGACTTTTCGCCCAACTGGACAACGCAGCGATGCAGGACGACCCCAGGGTCGCCGGTGGGACACTGGAAGCATGCCCAAGCAACCAACCGTCGGTCTGCGCCAGCATCTGGCGAACCTGCTCCGCATGAAGGGCGCGCACCTCACCTTCCAGGATGCTGTCGCCGATTTCCCCGTCCACCTTCGCGGTGTGACATCGCGCGGAGCCCCGCATTCCGCTTGGCAACTCATTGAACACATGCGACTCGCGCAAGCAGATATTCTGGACTTCAGCCGCAATCCTGAATATCAGCCGAGGAAATTCCCCGACGACTACTGGCCGGCTACCAGCACACCGCCCAGCGACGCCGCCTGGGACGCCAGCATCCAGCGGTTTCAATCTGACATGCAGGAAATGCAGGAATTGATCGCGGACACCAAGAACGACCTACTGGCGAGCATCCCGCACAGCAAGGGACAAACCCTGCTGCACGAGGCCCTCCTGGTGGCCGACCACAATTCATACCATCTGGGCCAGTTGGTATTCTTGCACAAGATGCTACAGCAGCCGGCATGAAAAGATCATATGGGAGCGACGCATTGTTCGCGGGCGCGACCGTGTTCTGTAGCGGAGAGCGAAGCCGCAAAAGGCGTCCGTTTCCCGCGTTTCCCGGGAACTAGGCCAGCGATACGGAACGGTCCGTCGGGCGAGCGTCTAGCAGGTTTACACGGACCCGTGGGAGGCTGCAAGCTGGACCGGATGGAGGAGCCGCCGCGCGGGCCGAGCAGATTCAGGATTCAGGCCGGCGTTTCGGGCATCTCTCCACGCTCGCGCATTTTTACCCAACCAGAGGCCGTCTTCCGGCCCATGATCGTGGTATCGATCTTGGCGAAGAAGTCCGCCATCACGGATTCACCTTCTTTGTCGATGACCAGAAAATCGAGGTCGCCGTTGCGCCGCGCGATATAACCGTCAAGGCTGATTCCGAATCCCAGGATGACTTTTCGTGGCATAGGGCGAGTGTAAATGAACCGGTTTCTTACCGTCAAGAGGAGGCAAACCGCCACAGTAGCCCCGCGACCGGGTGATCTTTGGATAACCCTCCATTGTCGCGCAGCGTTTACGAACGCTTTCCGCGCGCGATTGATGGTTCCGGGCGAGTCACGCGCCACTCGGAAACAGGCGCACGGCCGCGCTCGTATCGAGTATATTTTTGTCCTTAACATTCCCGGCCATGATGAATCGAGCCGAAGGCCGACTGGTGGGGGTCACGACATTCGAAGGGGAGACCTCAGCCAAATTAAGGATCGAGTCTACGCCCATATCGCTATTTTACGATGTAACACGAATCTCGGCGCGGAATGCACCGACCGCGGCGCGGCGACACCAGTTTCGCAAGAGCGTTATCGCGCCATGTCGGAAGCTGTTTTTGGCAGCTCTGCTCGACTGCCGCTGTAGTTCGTCTTCCGATGAAGGCCTGCGAGAGCTCGCTGCCACCGGGTTTTCGAAACGCTTCGGCGGTAGGACTGAGCGTGTCAGTCCTGCTATCGACAGCGGGAGTTTGTTGGGTTACGCCGACACGGATGTTTCAGCTCGCCCCGATTGGATATAATTCTCAAAACAGGAGGACGGATGCGGCGAGGGGTGCCCGTTTGCGCAGTCTATGCCGGCCCACGTTTATGAACGTGGCCGGCTGGCCGGTCCACGATCCCGACGGACCGGCAGAGTGAAAGAGATGGCAGACCGATCTACGAGCGCCCCGAGCGATTATCTTGCTGCGGAAAGAACGTTTCTCGCATGGATCCGCACGGGCCTGGCGCTCATGGGATTCGGCTTCGTTGTCGCTCGCTTCGGGTTGTTCCTGCAGGCATTGCAGATCGGGCAGACGGATTTCTCGACGCGGCCCTTCGGCCTTTCGTTCTGGTTCGGCACGGCGCTGATAGTGCTCGGAGTGATCGTCAACATCTCCTGCGCATGGAGCCACGTTCGTCTGGTTCGAGAGTTGAACCGCGGCGGAACTGCCTTCAATCGTCCGTCCTCTTTAGCGATTGCCGTTGCGGTGGTGCTCGCAGTTCTTGGACTGGCGATGGCGATCTACCTCGTTTCGATTCGTCAGCCCAGGCGGGCAAGTCTTGAAAGACATCAGGAGAAATCAATGAACTCGCATCCGGAGAACGGCATCGTCACGATACCCAGCCATCACTCAGTGGACGGGACCGTTGAAAAGTTGCTAGCAATCCTGCAAGCAAAAGGAGTCAAGCTGTTTGCCCTGGTCGATCACAGCGGTGAGGCGGAAAAGGCCGGCATCAAAATGCGGCCCACTAAACTGCTGATCTTCGGCAATCCGAAAGCCGGCACTCCCCTCATGATCGCCTCGCCGAGCATCGCGATCGACCTGCCGCTGAAGGTCCTGGTCTGGGAGGATAGTGACGGCAAAGTCTGGATCTCCTCGAATAGCCCTGAGTACCTTCAGGTCCGGCATAATCTGCCTCCAGATCTCCTCCAAAATATCGCGGTCGTGGAGACGCTGGTAGCAAGAACGGCGGAGTGAGCGGCTACGCAAGCATCCCTTGGAACAATCCAAACAGAGCAGGCCCGTTATGACCTGATATCGGTAGTCGCTCCTGGCCAACTACGTAGTTTCCCGGCGATGGAAGCCGGGCAAACGCGAGGGATTCGAGGTGGTGAACGGATCTCTGACAACCTTTGTGAGAAAACTAAAACGCCGCCGGGGGAAAGACATCTATCTGGGCGGTGGGGGCGAGTTGGCCCGCAGTTTCCTGCAAGAGGATTTGGTGGACGAACTCTTCATCGGCCTTGGTCCCATACTGTTAGGCGATGGCATCCCCGGCTTCCCGGGCAAGTTCCCGCAGCGGGATTTTAGGCTGACCGAATGCAAGTCGTACTCGAACGGATCGGTCGGGTTGCGCTATGAACGGGCGGGCATTGCCCTTTCGGCAAAATGTCTGCCGAGGCGTCCTTAGCGCGACTTTCCCAGATTACCCGATTCCGTTTTAGGTTGGGAATGGAAGCAGGCAGCTCGGGACCCGGAGCCGGAAGTTGGGACGGCCCGGCACGTCCCGGACCAACGCCATCGCGGCGCGGCGCCTCAAACCGCATGGCATCACTGAGGTGCGTCCTCTGCTGGGGACGCGCCGAGGCGTGGGATAGAATGATTCAATTGCGCGGCTGATGCCTTCCGCCGAGTCTGGGCGGTGCGGATGCTTTCTCACATATGCCTGAGATGTTCATGTACGAACTGAACCGCCATAGCGCCTTCGCCGACAGCCGACGCGACGCGCTTGACCGAGCCAGACCGCACGTCTCCCGCGGCGAACACGCCTGGCCGGCTCGTCTCCAGCAGAAGCGGCTGGCGCCCGGAGGTCCAATATGGGGACCGGGCTAGATCTGCGCCAGTCCGGACGAACCCCTTCCCGTCCCTCTCGATTTCCGGAGGGAGCCAACTGGTTCTCGGGTCAGCGCCGATAAAGCTGAATACCCCTGGAGTCTCCACGGTCCGCTCTTCGCCGGTCTGACTTTGGACGATGTCCACGGATGCCAGGTGCCCGTTGCCGTTCATTTGGCGGATGGTCGTGTTGCAGAGCAGTTCGATGTTGGGTGTCTGCTCGATCCTTCGCACCAGGTAACTGGACATGTTCTTGTATAAGTCATCGCCGCGGATCAGAATCAGCACGCGGTGGGCGTGGCCGGACAGAAAGACGGCTGCTTGGCCGGCGGAATTACCGCCACCTACAACTACTACTTGGCTGCCTTGACATAGATGGGCCTCCGCCAGGGTCGCGGCATAATAGACGCCGGTGCCCTCGAATCCGTCTGCCCCTGGCACTCCCAGCCGGCGATAGTCTGCCCCAGTGGCGATCAGCAGGCACTTGGCCGTCACCGTCTCGCCTCCGTCCAGCCGCACCAGGGTGTAGGCGTTCTCGAAGGCTAATCGGTTCACCAGAGTGGGGACCGACAAATGGGCGCCGAATTTGTTGGCTTGGAGGATGGCGCGGCCAGCCAGTTCACTGCCCGTCAAACCGGTGGGAAAGCCGAGATAGTTTTCGATTCGCATGCTGCTGCCAGCTTGCCCGCCCGGTGCGGTCTGTTCGAGTATGGCGGTCCTCAGCCCTTCGGATGCGCCATAAACAGCCGCCGCAAGGCCCGCCGGACCGGCGCCCACAACCACCAGGTCGTACACCAAATCCTCCAGGGGCTGCCGGATTCCGATCGCGTCGGCGAGTTGCCGATTGGAAGGATTCCGCAGAAGCAGCATAGAGCCACAGGCTACCACTGGCGTATCCGATTCGGTCACGCCGAATTGCCGTAGCAACCGGTCCACATTGGGGTCGTTTTCAACATCCACCCAGGTGAAGAGAATGCGGTTTTTCGATAAGAAATCACGCACCCGGAAAGTATCCGGGGAGTAACGCGACCCGATCACTCGCAGGCCCGTGAAGTTGGGAGATTCGCGCAAAAGCTGCCGTCGCGCGATGAAGGCCTGAAGGACGATATCGCTGATGGCAGGGCACCGATTGAGAACTTGGCGCAGGGCGTCTCCGGTGATTTCGTACACCTCGCAGTCGCCCCGGGCAATGCCGCTGACGACGGCCGGCAGGCCGGTGAGGTGCGAGATGTCACCGGTGAATTCGCCCGGACGATGGACGACGATTGTCTTTCGCTCGTCGCCCGTGTAATCCACTATCTCGACCTCGCCCGACTTCACAACGAAAAAGTTCATGTTCCGTTCGCCCACCGCAAAGAGCGTTTGCCCATCCCGGAACAACTTCGGTTCGGCATGGGTGCAGCCCGCCAGTTGACGGATTTGTGCTTCATCGAGGGTGGGGAAAGCGACCGACAGGAGGTTGTTTGCGTTCATGGCTCGAAACTCGCTTCATCGCGGCGCGCCGCCGCACGCGCCTCAATTGTCCAACTCGCCCGGTATGATGTCATCGATATAGCACCACATCCAGCTCTCGCCTGGTTCGAGGGAGCGAACCAGTGGATGCCTCGTCGCATGGAAGTGCTTGGTGGCGTGCTTGTTCTTGGAAGAGTCGCAGCAGCCCACGTGACCGCAAGACAGACACAGGCGCAGGTGCACCCAGGTGTCGCCGAGTTTGAGACATTCTTCACAGCCCTTCTTGGTTGTGCTTCTGACCTTGATTTGATCGAGATGCGTGCAGGCTGCCGGCATATTCAGTCCCAGGGATGATGCCAGTTTATACCAAAAGTAGTTAACTTCGCCGCGGCACACGGGGGCTGCGGTGCGTAATCGTACAGTCAGATTGCGATTGAAACTTAAGATGCGGGAATGAATCCTAAGTGGAGGCGCCTAGATGCGCTGAAAGGCTTCGCACGATGGCAACGCAGGCTGCACCGACTAACCGTCGGCAGCTCCTATCACGGCTGTGCGACGCGCGGTTGGAAACGGACGCGCTGTTCGAGATGGTTCGGCCCGAGGCAATGTATGACCGGCCGATTCCCGAACGCCACCGCATCGTGTTTTATGTCGGCCACCTGGAGGCATTCGATTGGAACCTGTTCCGCAGCGCCTGCGATCTTGCGAGCTTTCATTGTGAATTCGACCGCCTTTTCGCGTTCGGCATCGACCCCGTTGGCGGAGGTCTGCCGACGGACCGGCCCCAGGACTGGCCGCGTATTCGGGAGGTGAATGCGTATCGGGAACGCGCCCGCCAGGCTCTGGACCGGTCGATCGAGGCCGCACCGTTGCCGGAAGACGGCGAGGGCTCGTTCGGACAACTGCTGAATGTCGCAATCGAGCATCGACTGATGCACGCTGAAACCCTCGCCTACATGTTTCATCAAATGCCCTTCGAGCACAAGAGAGGCGCGGCGACGGCGCGGGTGTTCCAGGGCAGCTCCTTCACGCCAGGTTGCGTGCGCATTCCCGCCGGTCGAGCTACGTTGGGACAGCGCCGCGATTCCCGGTCATTCGGTTGGGACAACGAGTTCGAGGCTCACACCGTCGATGTGCCGGAGTTTATCATCGACAGATACAAGGTCACGAACGGCCAATTTCGCCAGTTTCTCGAGGATGGCGGCTATGAGGACCGCGCACTTTGGGGGGCGGCCGGCTGGGAGTGGAAAACAGCGCAGCGGATCTCACACCCGGCGTTCTGGGTCCGGCGGGGCAATGCGTGGGCATACCGGTCGATATTCGATGCGATCCCTCTCCCGTCGGACTGGCCCGTGTATACGAGCCACGCGGAAGCGAGCGCGTACGCGCGATGGGCGGGCAAGGCTCTGCCTAAAGAGGTGCAGTGGCACCGGGCGGCGTATGGCACGCAGGGCGTGCACGAACCCACATATCCGTCGGCGGATTCGCCTGCCAACCTGGGCCAGTATCCGCTCCCCGACGCCTGGGACCCCATGCCAGTGAATAATACGGGTATCACGGGCGCAAGCGCCTTCGGCGTGGAGGGATTGCTCGCCAACGGATGGGAGTGGACTTCGACAGAGTTCGCGCCATTCCCCGGATTCCGGCCCTTCGCGTGCTACCCCGGGTACTCAGCCCGGTTCTTCGACGGGAAGCATTACGTCCTGAAAGGCGGAAGCGTGCGGACGGCCTCGTGTATGTTGCGCCGCAGTTTCCGCAATTGGTTTCAGCCTCATTATCAATACATCTACGCAGGGTTCCGTTGCGCGAACGGGCCGAACCCAAGGAGAGCATAGAGGTGGCAACATCCGCGAAGGTCCTCAGTGATCCAGCAATGCAGTTCGTCTCGGATGTGCGTGCAGGGCTCTGCAGACCGGGACAGAAGGAACTTCCGTCCAAGTATCTGTACGACGCATTGGGATTCGCGCTGTTCGAGGCAATCAGCCTGCTTCCGGAGTACGGGCTTACCCGCGCGGATGAGCGGTTGCTGCGCCGGCACGCCGAAGAGATCGTGAGACATGTGCCGGGACCGACGCTGGTGGCCGAACTCGGAAGTGGCAGCGGAAGGAAGACGCGCTGGATTCTGACCGCGTTGTGCCAGCGCGAGCCTGTTTCCTATTACCCGGTCGAAATCTCGCGAGCGGCGCTCGCCTCTTGCGAATCCGAACTGAGCGACATCGAAAGCGTGAGCATCGTCGGCGTCGAGCGAGAGTACCTGGACGGCTTGCGCGAGGTCGCCGCGCAGCGGCCGGATGGGATGCGCCTGCTGGTGATGTTTCTGGGCAGCACGATCGGCAATTTCGATGCCGGGGCGGATGCCCGATTTCTGCGCGAGGTGCGCAGCGTGCTGGCACTTGGCGATTCGCTGCTGCTCGGGACCGATCTCTTGAAGCCGGTCGAGCGAATGCTGGAAGCTTACGACGATCGGCTGGGTGTCACGGCGGCATTCAACAGGAACCTGCTTGGGCGGATGAATCGGGAACTGGACAGCGACTTCGATCTGCGCCAGTTCGAGCACGTGGCCCGGTTCAACCAGGCAGCTTGCAGTATCGAAATGCATCTGCGGTCGAAGACGCGGCAGGTGGTAAGTGTCAGGCGGGGCGGCTTCGCGGTGACCTTCGCGGCGGGTGAAACTATCTGGACGGAGAGCAGCCACAAGTACACACGGCATGAAATTGCGAATCTGGCTGTTTCGAGTGGATTCCGCACTGAGGCACAGTGGTTGGACGACGAGTGGCCGTTCGCCGAGAACCTGTTACGCGCGGTCTAGGCTGCACCTCGGTTCGTCAAAGTCCTACTCGAACGGGAAAAGGCTGAAGAGTACGCTAATAATTCGAGCCAGAGTTATCACGACGGCATGAGCCCGCAGGATCCTCGTAAAGACCAGGGCCGCAGGCGCGAAGCGAGGCTCTATTACATTTCGCTTACGTGCCGCATGAGAGTAAATGTGTGTTTTCGGTAAGCATGCGTGATCCCAAGTGGTCGTCATTGGTAAGGTAGGACAGTCGCGGGCGGGCGACTGATTATGACACTCCAACGTTCTCAAGACATCCCGGAACCCATTCTGCAACTA
>Ga0224558_1004695_pt1 | contig 10485 bp, 8 predicted proteins | sample 714S32024metaG_FD_180682 | JGI IMG/M metagenome (GOLD analysis project Ga0224558, IMG submission 180682) | Peat soil microbial communities from Stordalen Mire, Sweden - 717 S3 20-24 | ecosystem: Environmental > Terrestrial > Soil > Wetlands > Peat | place: Sweden: Norrbotten County, Stordalen... | reverse complement strand
GCCCACCAGCAAAACAACCAAAATGGATGGACGGACTGAAAAAGAGGATACTGACCTGCCGCACTTCGAGGCTCACGAACTTGCGCCGCGCTGTACTAGCAGGCGGCCCTCCCGCTCGGCGAGACCTTTCCCGACTTTAGACTTTAGGCTTTAGACGCTAGACTTCAGACTTCAGACTTTGGACACCGTTTTCGTCAGCTTGAGCCGCGCCACGCGCATCCCCGCCATTTCCTCAACGCGGAGTTCGCAGCCGCCGATCGCCAGCACATCGCCCGCTTTAGGGAAGCCCCCGAGCCGCTGCGTCACCCAGCCGCTGACGGTCGTAATGCCCTCTTCCTGCAACGGTTCGCCCACCAATTCTTCCAGTTCATGCAACGGCAGAGTGCCCGCCACTTCCCAGGTATCGTCGCCCGTCCGCGCCAGCAACGGCTTCTCCTGGTCGAACTCGTCCTGAATCTGCCCCACCAGCTCCTCCAGGATATTCTCCAGCGTCACCATGCCCATCGTGCCGCCAAACTCATCCACGACAATCGCCAGGTGCAGCTTTCGTTCCAGGAAGAACTGCAACAGCTTCTCCAGCCGCGCGCTCTCGGGGACATAGACCAGCTTCCGCACCGCGGGCAGCAGGTCAGCTCCGCTCCTCGCTTTGATTCGCATGGCATACAAGTCCTTGATGTGAACCACGCCCAGCGTCTTGTCGAGGTTCCCGCCCTCGCACAGCGGAAAGCGCGAGTAGCGCGTCTTCTCCGCCACGTCCAGGCACTCGGCAATGCTCGCCTCCGTGTCCATCGCGATGATCTCCTGCCGGGGCCGCATCACTTCGCGCGCGACCCGCCGCCGCAAGTCCAGCGCGTTCAATACAATATCGCGGCCCAGGGCGGTGCCGCCGGCGTGCTTTGGGGCCGTCGCCAGCAACAGGCGCAGTTCTTCCTCGGAATGCGCGCGGCCTCCCTCACCGGCCAACTCGATACCGGCCTGCCGCAACAGCCACCGCGCGGCCTGGTTCAGCAGCCAGTTAAACGGATACGACGCCACGTAAAACCACTTCAGCGGCTGCGCCACCCACAGCGAAATCGGCAGCGAGAATTGAATTGCCGCCCACTTGGGGGCCAGCTCGCCCGCGCTGATGTGCAGAAACGTCAGCGCCGAAAAGCCCACCGCAAAAGAAATCGAATGCCGCACTGTCTCTGACTCGACGTGCAGTGAGAGCAGCACGGGTTCAAGCAGCGCCACAAAGACCGGTTGGCCTACCCACCCCAGCCCCAGGCTGGCCATGGTGATCCCCAACTGGGTAGCGCTTAGGAAAGAGTTCAGGTTCGCGATGATAGAGCGCGCCACCCTGGCCCGGCGATGCCCTCGTGCCACCAACGTGTCCAACTGTGTGGCCCGAAGCTTCACCAGCGCAAATTCCGCCGCCACGAAGAACCCATTGAACGCAATCAGCCCCAGCACAAGCAGGATCTTCAGACCGATGGCGAGGATGTCTCCGGTGCTATGCATGGCCTTAGAGACTCACCTCCCCAAAGATAACCTTCAGCACATCCTGCAAGCTCAGGATGCCGAGCTCGCGCCGCTCGCGGCTCAGCACGATCGCCAGCCGCTGCCCGCTCCGCTGCAACCGTCGCAGCGCCACCTCCAGCCGCAGGTCTTCGTCCAGGAACAGGGCGGGCTTGACGTAATCGCCCACCGGTTTGGCCATGTCCAAAGCCGGCTGGTAGAGCAACGTGTTCAACGCCAGCAAACCGATGATCCGTTGCCCGCCGTCGCGGCTTTCCCACACCGGCAAGCGGGTAAGTCTCCGCTCCCGGCACAGTGCCAGCGCCATGCTGACTGGTGTCTGGGCGGTTATGGCGACGGCCTGATCCAACGGCTTCATTGCCTGGCGCACCGTCAGCGTCTGCAAATCGAGCACGCGGTTAATCATGGCCCGCTCTTCCGACGTGAACGCCTGCGCGGAGTCCTGCATCACCAACCGCAATTCCTCGCGGTTGCCGAAAAGGTGCCCGGTGAATACTTTCCCGCCTCGCCAGCGGAGCAGCATGCCGGAGAATGTTTCCACTAAAGCCACCAGCGGACGCAATGCCAGGTGGAGGAACCGAAACGGGCGCGCCAGCAGGACGCAGAGCCGGTTCGGATACATCCGGAACAGCATCTTCGGCAACAAATCGAAGAATGCGTAGAACAGGAAGACCGCGACCGAAAACACCACCACGAACCAAATGCGGAAGTCGCCTAACGCCGAGTGCAGTCTCACCACCAGCCAGCCCAGGATGAGGAAGTTCGCCACCGTATTGCCGACCAGGATGGTCCACAAGAAGTCCTCCGGGTTCTCGAGATAGTCGTGGAGCACCTTGGCCGAGGCCTTCCCGGCGCGCATCTGCTGCCGAATCCGCAGCCGGCTCAGGGCAAACACCCCTGCCTCCATGCCCGACAACACGAACGACACCGCCAGGCACGCGACGAAGGCCGCCCAAATGATGGTATTTGTGCTCATCCTCGCTCGCTCGGCTTCATTTTACCGTCTCCACCAGCAACTCTCGCACTCGCCGCTCATCCGTGGTTTGCGCAGTGAGCCTCAGCCCGGAGAACGTCGCCGACTCGCCCTTCCCCGGCACCACGTCCAGCAAGCTCGTCAGCAGCCCACCCATCGTTTCGACCTCCGGCACATCGCCCAGCGCCGGATACTCCCGGCGGAAATCGTCCAGCCGCAACGTGCCGGCCACGCGCCAGCGCCCCGGACTGAGCTTCTCCATCACGAACCCTTCGGCCTCCGCCTCGCCGCCGATCTTCCCGATCACCTCCTCCAGGATGTCCTCCATGGTCACGACGCCCGCCGTTCCGCCAAACTCATCCAGCACTATGGCCAACCCGCGTTGCTGCCGCTGCAAGCTCTTAAACAGTTGCAGCAGGTTCATTGACTCCGGCACGAACGATGGGAACTCGATCGCATCTGCCAGATCAATTTGCGGATCCAGCAGCAACGCCCTCGTGTTCAGGATGCCCACAATGGTATCGGGCGTCTCGTCATAAATCGGCAGCCGGCGGTGTTTGTATTTGCGCGCGGCGGCGATCATCTCCTCGATGGGCAAATCGTCCGAGATGGCGGCCATCTGCGAGCGCGGCTTCATCACTTCCCTGGCCGTGCGGCGGTCGAGGCTGATGATCTGCAGGATGATCTCCTTCTCGGACTGCGCCAGTGCGCCTTGTTGATACGCCATCTCAAGCAACTCCTGGTAATCGGCGTCCGTGAGCGTGATAGGCGACTGAGCTGTGCGCGGGGCCACGGCCCGGAGAATCGCCGCGTTGGCCTTTTGCGCCACCCGGCATAGCGGCAGGCTGAACCGGAGCACGAACGCCAGCGGCTGCGCCACGTGCAACGACCATTGCTCCGGCCGCCGCACCGCTAGCGTCTTGGGCAACACCTCGCCGCCAATCAGGATGAGCCCCAGCAACGCCATCACCGTCCCGACCAGCGGCCAGCGTCCGTGGATGGCCATCCACAGCGCCACTGCCAGCATCGCCGCGCTGGCAAACGTGTTGCCCAGCACCATTGTCGCCAGCAAATCCTGCGGCTCGGCCAGCAAACGGGCCACGATACCGCCCGCCCGTGGCTCTCGTTCCGCCAACTGCCGCACCTGCCATTTGCTCAGCGAAAAGAGCGACGTTTCCGCGAGCGAGAAGAAGAAGCTCGCCCCCGCGAAGAACAATACCAGAACGATGGCTGTTAACGGCCCTGACGCCATGCCCTCAGGATGAAGCTAAAAACGCCCTATGGCAAAACCCAAATTGGCCGCGCTGCCCGCGTCCTCGTTTCCTCACGCAGCGGCTCTTAGACTGCGTTTAGGTCAGCTTCGTTACGTGGTGTAGTGGCCTGCGGCAATTTCGCGGCGCGACTCATCGAGCTTGGTCGTCACCTCCTCGGTCAGTTCGAGCTGGTCTTCCAGATAGTCCTCGAACCACGCGCGCAACTGTTCGAGTTCCACCCGCGAAAGCCGGGGAATCGCAGCCTCAGTTTCTTGAACCGTGCTCATGCCCGGCAAATTACACCCGCCAACGGTCTGCGACAAGCCTGCGCAGGAGCGCAGTGGCCTGCCGTGTGCGTCACGACTCGCTCTATGACGGACGGGGATATGCTGCGCCAAATATGCCGCAATATCCCGCGCCTGCGATTGTCCAGGCCGCACCTCCGGCAGCGGCTACTTGGCCGGGCGGCCGTAAACTTCCAGCTCGGTATATTCGTTCAGGGCACTCTCAGTGCTGCCTTTGGAGTAGAAGCGGATATAACGGGCATTGACTCCCTTGGCGTTGATGAGTTTGCCTTCGTGGGTCTCGAAGTATTCGCGATCCGTGCCGGCTCCCAGACCCGACGTGTTATCTTGGTCGTTATTGAAGAGGGTGCGTACGTTCTCGTTAAAACCGGGGTCGTCGGCTACCTGCACGAGGACGTCGTGATAGACCTTGGCGGTGTTGTGGGCGTGCCAGATGACGAGGGCGAAGACCTCCGAGGGGCTGCCCAAGTCCAGTTGCACCCATTGTGTGCCTTTGCGCAGAAAGATGATGCTCTGATCGGAGGCGTCTTTGTCACCGTCGGTAAGCTTGGCGAGGCTGTCGGCGGTTACGTTCTTGTCGCTGCAATTGATCTTGCTGTCGGGCGCGAGGTTCTTCAGGCCGGCGGGGACCATCAGCGGCGGGCGAGGCTTGTTCGGGTCGTAGGGCTCCGTATAGGAGTTTGTTTGGATGTCCTTGGGTGTGCCCTTGAAGGCGGCAGTGGGCAGGTTGAGCACCAGCGGCACCAAGTCCCTGGCGGCGTCGGTGGATTTATCCTTCGAGTACTTCAAAGGGCCGGGGAAGGCCACCAGGTCAGAGCGCGTCTTGCCGTTCTCAGTGATGCGCGGCAGGGTGTACACCATGCCGTCCTTGCCCACGGCAATGGCGTTGACGTACAGCGGCCGCTGGCCGTTCTCGTAGAAGACGGCGCCATTGTCGGTGTACTCGTGCGTCTCGATGTTGTAGGTGACCAGGTGCAGGTCTTCGAGCCCCTTGGCTTCACCCATCGCCGTCTTGGCCTTGCCGGCGAGACGTTTGCCGTCCATGTAAATGGGGCCGCCAGTCAGGTAATGGATGGTTTTTCCGTCCGGGCCGAGCGCAAAGCCGAGGTAGCCGTAGCTGAATTGGTCGAACATGCCGCAACGCTTGGAAGGCTCTGAGGTGATGCGTTCGAGCAGTTCGACGCGGTTGGCTTGAGGGTCGAAGCGGAAGAGGTAGCCCGAGTTGCCGTGGACACCGTAGATCTGTTTGTCACTCGGGCGCCAGAAGGTCTGCCGCCAGTTGTAGCCCATGTGGCCCGGGTTGGTTGGGTCGTAGAGGCCGAAGTAATCTTTCTTCATGTCCTCTCCTTGGACAGGCTCGACTGAATCCGTGGCAGGGTTGTAATGGAGAATTGCCCCTTCCGACGTGGTGAAATAAGCCGAGCCATCGTCCTGGTTCACCGCAATTGAGCGGCACACGGTGCGGTATTCGGCGCCTACGCCATCTTCCCCTTTGGCGCACATCTTCCCGAAGTCCTTCTGGTCCTTCGTCGCCAGGTTGTAGCGGTAGAAGATGCCGCTGGGCCAGGTGAGCGCGAACATTCGGCCGCGCTTGGTGTCCATGTTGAACACCAGCACACCCTCGCGTCCTGGAGCGATGCCATAATCCTCGAACTTGCCCGTCTTAGGGTCGTAGGAAAGGAGGTGGCCGCCGGGGTAAGGTTTGTAGCCTGCGGGCGGAATGCCCATCGTTTCCTTGCCCTCGACGATACTATAAACCCCGACGTGCGTGGCGAAGTAGAGCTTGCCGTTCATTTCGACGAAGTTGACGTGGCTCTTGCCCTGGGGAATGGCCTTGCTGCCTTTCTCGCCGCAGGCCTCGGTGAGGTCCCCCAACTCCTTGATCCGCTCCGTCGTGGGATCGAAGCAGAACATCTTGGCGCCCTGGTCAATGTTGTCTGAGCTGAGGACGTAGTAAATCCTGCCGTCGCTGCCGGTGCCCATGGCGTTGTAGCTGTCATGGCCAAGCGCGAACCCGGAGTTGTAGGTCTTGGCGATGATCTTCTTTCCCTTGTAGGCGTTGCCATCGGGCACCACGAGCGGTTCTTTGACCGCATCAGCGCCGCGGGATATGCCGCCAGCGAGCGCAGCAAAGGAGAGAATGAGGGCAGCATAGAAAGCGCCAGATGGGGCAAATGACGCTAGAAAGGCCGGTGCTTTCATGATCGGGTTATGGCTTCGTGCTAGCATTTCGGTGCGGTACCTGGGGCTGGAGGAACCGGCTCGTGCGACTTGCGGCCATAAACCTTCTCATAGGCCCGGCAAAACGGGCAGAGCCCCTCGAAGGTCTTTACCACCCAGAACGCAAGGCCGGCTTGCTTTCGCCGGGCGCGCTGGCAGACGACACAATTCACACTACGCTGGGCCAGCGCTCGTGTTCGCTCGGTGAGGATCGGTTCGCTCATAATGGTCTAGTTCTTTCCTGGCTGCTGCCGGTTCATGTTGAGCTTCATGTTGACTGATAAGTGGTTATTGTATTAAATCAGGCAATGCAAATTGAAAGCTTAAAGGTGTTCTGTGACTTGGCCGAAACCAAGAGCTTCACCAAGGCCGCGCAGATTAACAATGTCACTCAGTCAGCCGTCAGCCAGACCATCAGCGCGCTGGAGCGGCGGTTCAACTCGCTGCTGATCGAACGCAGCAAGAAGAACTTCCGGCTCACGCCCGAAGGCGACGTGTTCTACGATTACAGCAAACGCATTCTGCAGACGTGCGATGCGCTCCACAGCAAGCTGCAGGAGATTGAGAACGTCATCTCCGGTGACATCCGCGTGGCGACCATATACAGCATCGGCCTCCACGTCCTCCCCCCTTACGTTAAGAAGTTTCTTAAGGAATACCCCACGGTGAACGTGCACGTGGAGTATCGCCGGGACAACCAGGTGTACGACAATGTCCTGGGCAACGTAGTGGACCTGGGCTTCGTCGCCTACCCCACCCGCGACGCCCGGCTCGAGATAGTCCACATCCGCAAGGACACCCTCGTCCTTATCTGCCACCCGCAACACGAATTCGCCAAGAGGAAGTCGGTCAAGGTCAAGGCGCTGAGCGGACAAAAGTTCATCAACTTCGAGTCCGACATCCCGACACGCATGGCGCTGGACAAGATCTTCAAGGAACACCGCGTGACGGTGCAGCAGGTCATGCAGTTTGATAACATCGAGACCGTCAAGCGCGCGGTGGAGATTGATTCCGGGGTGGCAATTGTGCCGCGAGAAACGATCAGCGAGGAAGTGGACACCCAGACCCTTATCGCCGTGGAACTCGAAAATGGCGCCTATTCCCGCCCACTCGGCATCATTTACAAGAAGAACAAAGTGCTCTCGCCGGCCATTAAGCAGTTCATCGCCATGCTCAAGGAACCAGCCTGAGCTGGGCGCCGGCCCTGGGCGTCGCGCTTAATCAGGCCCGGTAGCATCGGCGGCGCCTTCCGCCAGCCAGCCATCGTAGCCGGAGCGATCCGACTTCCAGCCCCGGCTGCCGCTCGTCGGCAACCCCGGTTGCGATTCCGGCTCGTGCTCTGGCCGCCGAAAGACGGTTGTAGGCGAATTGTCCACGATCGTATTGCCCAGAATGTGCTCCAATCGCCGCAGGACGGCCCGCGCCGTACGCGGGGGGTACTTCCAGATGCCCTGGCACCGCAAGTGCAGTTTCATCACCGCGCCCAGGTTCAGAGGCGGCTGCAGAAACGCCGCAATCTCGGCCTGACGATGCATTCGTTGCAGGGATTCTGCCACCTGCGCGAGAAAGACCGTGTCCGCCCGCCGTTCCCAAAGCTGTTCCAACTCGCCGAACGCGTCGCCATAAATGACGTTGGTCGAGTCAAAGGATTCCTTCTGCTTCATGTAGATGAGCGGCAGCGAATTCCAGTGCAGCGCCCCGATCCGCGCATAAGTGACTTCATGGCGGCTGTGGAGGCGGCCATATTGGCTCGAGAGATAATGGTGAACTCGTTCGACTGGGTCGTCATTGCGCGCCCGCAAGGTGCCCGTTCCGAAGCAGAGCAACTCCCCAGCCAACAAGCCCGGTCCATGCCGCTTGAGCTTCAGGCGTAAATCCCGGGCACAGCGCCGGTCAAGCTTCACCGCATCGAAGTAGTTGATCCGCGCGGGAATACCCGCTTTGTCGCCGACTCTGACCCGCCACCGCGTCCGGCGCAGCGACTTAAGAGACAGTCCGCCCAGGGCGTGAAACACCGCTAGCGAATAATAAGCCTCAGGCAAATCCTCTTCCCGGAAGCTGTACTGCAGCAGCAGACGCCGATCCGGCGACAGACCGGTGCAGAGGGGGATATGACGAGTAATGCTCCGAATGAGGCTGTGGACCGGGTCATTAATTGCGACAAACGTCTTCGTCATCTGACCGAAAACCAGCTAAAAGCGTACCAGATTCACCCCGCTTGTGCTTGACCCCTGGCCCTTCCGTGGGCACATAGTCTCATGCTCGCAATACCGAACCCCATGAGCCTCCGTTCGCTTTCGCCTCGATTTATCCAATTCCTCAGCGTCCTCTTCACGGCGGCGCTCTTCGCCGGCTGCAAGACGGCGCCCAAACCCGGCGCATTCGAGCCACGGAAAGGAGATGAGATTGTCGTCGCCGGCCAGTTTGTGCATACCGGCACGCGCGTAGTGCTCTGGATTGACCCGGGCGGCTACGACGCCTATCGCGTCGAACGACGCTTCAGCCCCCTGGACAAGTCAGATTGGGAAACCTCGCAAGCGGAAGTCAGGGGCCTCCGTTCCCCTAATCGCTACAACATGCGCGGCGGCAGCCTGACTGGCGCCGAAATCGAACGCGTCCGCGGCGGCGGCTGGGATTTGCCACTGCTCCAGCGCGTCGTGGATCAGTTCGTCATCCACTTCGACGTCTGCGGCACCAGCCGGCAGTGCTTTAAAGTCTTGCAGGATATGCGTGACCTGAGCGTCCATTTCATGCTCGACCTGGACGGCACGATCTACCAGACGCTCGACCTGAAGGAGCGCGCGTGGCACGCTACCTCCTCCAATTCCCGCTCCGTGGGCATTGAGATCGCCAACATCGGCGCCTACCCGGTCAACGGCAAAAACCCATTCGCTGAATGGTATTCCAAAGAGCCGAACGGCCAGGTCCGCATCACCATCCCAGCGCAGTACGGCGACGGTGGCATTCTGACCAAGGACTTCGTTGGACATCCCGCCCGGCCTGAGCCCATCACCGGCGTGATCCAGGGCAAGGAACTGATCCAATACGACTTCACGCCCCAGCAATACCAGGCCCTGATCAAGCTCACCGCGACGCTCTGCAAGGCTCTGCCTAAAATAAAGTGCGACTACCCGAAAGATGCCGCCGGCAATCTCATCTGCCAGAAGTTGCCCGATGCCGAACTCAGAGCTTACCAAGGCGTCCTCGGCCACTTCCACATCCAGACCGATAAAGTGGACCCCGGACCGGCCCTCCAATGGGATTACCTCATCGGCAACGCCCGTTGCCTCCTCCACGGAGGCATGTCTCCCATGGCAGACGAGACCAGCAAGGGGCATCTCCGCCCAAGGTTTTAGAGGGCGATGAGTTTGCTCACGACCGCTCAAACCGGCGCGCTGCCGACTGCCTTCATATTATGAGAATTACTCCAGCCGCTGCTTCTTGCCTGTTCACAACCTTTTCCCTTGGATGTCATTCGGTCCTGGCGGTATCACAGGGAAAACACAGTCCAACCTCCGACTTCCCCTCTTATGAAGGCCGCGTCATGTGCGGGTATCAAGGCTGGTTCCGGGCGGAAGGCGACGGTTCCGGCGAGGGCTGGAGCCACTATAGCGAGCGCGGCCCGCTGACGGCTGCGACACTGCACCCTGACTTTTGGCCAGACGTGACGGAATATGAAAAGACCTATCCGACCGTGCTCACTAATCAGGATGGTTCCACCGCGCGCGTTTTCAGTTCCTGGGACCAGAGCACGACCGATTTGCATTTCCGCTGGATGCAGCAATACGGGATTGACGGCGTCTTTGTGCAGCGCTTCTTCAGCGGGCTGCGTTCCCCGGAGAGGCGGAGAAAGAGCCGGGTCGTCCTGGAGAACTGCATAAGGTCTTCACAGAAGTATGGCCGGGCCGTCGCCGTGATGTACGATCTGTCAGGGCTCCGGGACGCGGGCGAAGATTGCTCGGCCATCATCGCGGACTGGAAGGAACTGGTGGATGAACTGAAGGTCACTTCGCAGCCTATGAACCACTATCTCTTCCACCGGGGGAAACCCCTGGTTACGATTTGGGGCCTGGGGTTTCCTGATCGCGGCTACAACATCCGGGATATCGGGATTGACAAAGTGATAAGCTTCCTCAAGAGCGATCCGCTTTACGGCGGTTGTTCGGTGATGCTGGGGGTGCCGACCTATTTCCGGGACCTGAACGTGGATACCAAT
>Ga0224558_1004694_pt1 | contig 10486 bp, 7 predicted proteins | sample 714S32024metaG_FD_180682 | JGI IMG/M metagenome (GOLD analysis project Ga0224558, IMG submission 180682) | Peat soil microbial communities from Stordalen Mire, Sweden - 717 S3 20-24 | ecosystem: Environmental > Terrestrial > Soil > Wetlands > Peat | place: Sweden: Norrbotten County, Stordalen... | reverse complement strand
TTGCCCCTCTCACCTACTGATCTGTCTTATGACCAACCAGCGATCGATGCCGCAACAGGCCAGGCAATTGCTCCTGATGTGCCCTCGGTTACGGGCACAGTCGATTCGTATACTGTTGCGCCTGCGCTCCCGGCCGGGCTGAGTCTGAGCGGTTCCACCGGCATCTTCTCCGGCACTCCCACAGCCCTCACGCCGCTGACCTCGTACACCGTGACCGCATCCAATGCGGGCGGTTCCGTCTCGGCGGCTATTCTGATCTCGGTCACTGTACTCCTTCCTGCGCCGACCGCGATCGCGTATCCGCAGACGGTAATCGGCACCTACGTAGGGCATGAGATTACGCCCGATATTCCCGGTACAGCCGGCACAATTACGAGTTATACGATCAGCCCGGCCCTCCCGACCGGCTTGAGTATGGACCCCGCTACTGGCGTCATTTCGGGGACTCCCGCGGCTGCGGCGTCTCAGGCTACCTATGTCGTAACCGGGAGAAACTCGGGCGGGAGTGTCACTGCAGTCATTAGCCCGGTAATTACCGTTACTCAGACGCCGAATCTCCTGCTTCAACTCGGTAACCAGGACCGCGTTGTTACGCTTGAGTTCGCGACTTCCAGAGTGCTAAGCGAGGACTGGTATGGATTGTGGAACTTATGGGACTACAAGGCGGGCACGATCCTGGCTAGCGGCGATGCCGGACTGGGCGGAGGGAATGCACAAGGTTTCTCGTCAATTGACGCCCCAATTAGATCTGCGATGGCCGGCCCAACACTTGCAATTGGAATACCGGGGGGGATTGAGGTTCGTTCCGTTTCAGACGGGCATCTCCTCGGCACAATTGTATCGCCCGGTTTCAGCTACAGCAGCACCGGCGGCCTGACTGATGCGGCTGACTGGCAGTTGGCTTCCGACGGCAGCTATATTTCTTTGGAAACCCATGCAGGACTCTTCGTCTATTCGCCGGCCGGACAACTCATCTTCTCGCGACCCGGCGACTATTTCAACGATCCGAATCTGCATTTTGGGGCTGGCATTTATCCTACAGTGTGCTTTGCCGCGGCCGGTCAAGTTCAAGTCGCTGATGGACCTGCGGGTCAACGAACAATTGAGACAATACCGGTATCTGGTGGCTCTTCCACCGTCAGTCCTCCTTTCCAGGGAGACTTCGGACTCTGGTTTGGCGACGGCGGAGGTTTTTTTGCCGGCGGCTCGATCTACTCCGCTTCCGGCGTTCTGCGGGCTGCTTCTCCATTCTCGACGTACGACCACCTCCGCATCGGACAGGGCGGTCTGGGTAACTGGATATGGTTTGCGGCCTGCACAGTAGAAATGGGCCAATGCTCTTTGGAAATCTATTCGGTAGGTAACGCAAACCCGGTGCTGACTGAAGCGATTACGCTCGTTGATAATCTTCACCCATCAGCAGCCACCCTCGGCGTCTATGGGATGGGTTCTTTGGTGAGAGTGATTGACCTGTCGGGCGCTGCTCCCACTGAAATGGATTACACCGTCCCTCCTCCCATCAACAACGCATCTCCCCATGATGTCGGTGAATTTCCATTCGCGGCGGTCTCGGGCACTGAGTGGGTGACGGGATTCGCCAACGGCCTCATCCTCGATGGGGCGAGTTTGTCGTCGAGCAACCCGCGGTACTTCGGGATAGGCTCTGCACTGAGCATTGCGGGGAGCACGGCGAACACTGCAATCGCCACAGGGGCGGGGCAGATTCTTTATTTCGATCCCGGGAACACAACTTCGGAGGGATCGGTCAGCCTCACCAGCGGAAAAGTTGCGCTTTCGTCAGATGGGACTGTCTTGGCGGCATCATCTCAGGATGGCTCACTGCTCAACATTTATTCCATTCCATCCGGAACTGTCACCGGCACCTTCTCCTACCCGGCCCCGGCGGGACTGTTGTCTGATTTCACACTGTCAGGCTCTGGCGCGACGTTGGCACAGGCGAGGAGGGGGTGCTCGGTGCAGGTCTCGCCAACTTCAGGCAGCCCCATTATTTGGTCGGACACATTTTTACCCTATTACGAGGATTTGTGCGGTCCGATTCTGCTTTCGCCAGATGGAACTCTGATTGCCGTGAACGATGACACTGTCGCAGTTAGCAAGATTGTGACGATCTACCAGAATGGTCAGCAAGTCGCGACGGTTCCAGGCGCCGCCGTTGGCTGGATTGATAACGGCCGACTGCAGGTGAACCAATACACACAGACTGCAAACGGTTCGGTGTATTCGGGTTGCACAATCTATAGCTCAACGGGATCAGTCCTTGCCACTCCTCCTTTACCTGAGTTGGGAGCCATCCAGACGGTAACATCCGACACGGTCTATGCTCCAAATCGGAATACGATCTACTCGCTCACAACTGGACAGGAAACCTGGACAAGTCCTTACCCACCGGATTCCTGGAACAACTTCGGCACCGCCTGGCTAGGCACGATATCGGGCCCATACGTTGTCTTCGAGTCGGGGGACAAGGTGATCGCGGTGAAGTATTGATTGGAGGAACTGTGCCACTCAATTGAATGTGACAGACAACTCGTTTGCGGCCTTTCCTGTTGTTCACCTGGTAGAATCGCCCCATCGGGACGGTTGACCCCCGCACGCCTTTGGCTTTCGGCCCAACCGGAATCTCCCGCTCCATCAGACCCCGATGCCTGACGGGGGCAATTGGAATTCACGAAGGGAAAGAACAGTTGACGCCAGACAGATGCCGGACCTTCTGGATTTCAGCTACTTGCACCACGGGCTCAGGTTGTATCTGCAACCATTTCAATTTGATCAGCTTAAGGCCGTATATTCGTGATTAAGGGAAACGATCAGTCCACGTAGATGCCGTAAATACCCGGCAGTCGCCGAAAGGTCTCATCGACCGATTGAGTGGGAACAGCATGAACGTAGAAATGCACTCTCTCCATCAACATCGGATTCCTATATCGGTCGTAAAACGCGACGGGGATGACGAACGCGTCGACCCCAGATATCCCCGATAAGGCCCATGCTGGATATGCGTTCTTATATACAGTGAGCCAAACCGCCCTTGGACCGAGCTGCCGGGCGGCTTGCAGTTCCGACATGCGGTAAATCTGAACGATCAGTTGTGACCGGATATCGCCGCCGCTTACCTGAAGATACTGTAGGAAGCGGAGATTACTATCTTTCGTATCTGTAACCACAAACGCATCGCGGTGCGTTTGCAGCCACTTACGAAGATCCTCGAATGTCAACTGATGCAAGCCGTCGCGACGCCGCGCACTCACGAATTCGCAGTAGCTGAAAACATGTGGTTTAGCACCGAACTGCGCGGAAATTTCCGCCCAATCGTGGACCACAACCAGCTTGTCGTCGCTCGTCCAATGGAAGTCGAGTTCAAAGATCCGATAGCCTGCTGCATAATGCTCGTCCAACGCCTCGCGCGAGTTGGTATAAGTGAGGCCCCGTACCGCACCTCCGGCGTGTGCAACCAGCCTTGTTTCGATAGGAGGTAGGGGCGAAAAGGTCGTTTGTCTCCTGTAATGCAAGTCGAGTAGCGCTATCAGACTCCCTTTGATCGAGCCCCGATAATGCCACAAGGCTGCCGCAGACAAAAGAATGGCTAAAACCCCTGCGGCTATCGCATAATGTCTTCCCGTTGTCATAAGCAATATCCTCGGCGGAAGGTGCAGAAGCCGCTGTTCATCAATTCTCCGACCTGTGATCTTGAAATTTTCGAAGTATCATATCCCACACTGGTTTTGCGATGTTATAATATTATTCTAGACTATTCTCAGATGAACCCTGCACTCAACCCCCCCAGGGCAATCGCATTTGGAACCAGAGTGAACCAGCATAGGGACTTCCGCATGGCGATCCAGGAGGAGAAGTTGATCCACAGGGGGATGGATCAACATGGGTCGAGCAGAAGTTGAAACTCTGGAACAATTTGCATCGTGCTGGGAGGGTCTTGAAGATCCCCGTCAGGGCAATGCACGGCTGCACGATCTTCACGAGTTGCTTGTGATTGCGTTGTGCTGTGTTCTTTGCGGCGGCCAAGGGGCAGTCGACATGGCCTTGTTTGCCGCGGCTAAAGAGCCGTTTTTACGCAGCATTCTGCAGTTGACAAACGGACTGCCCAGCCATGACACCTTCAGCCGCTTGTTTCGCAATCTCGATCCGGAGCAATTTAGCGCCGCCTTTCAACGCTTTATGACGGAGTTTGCGGTACAGAGCACGGGTGTAGTGGCAATTGACGGCAAGGTGGCGCGGCGCTCGTTTGACCGCGCCAGTGGCAAGTCCGCCTTGCATATGGTCTCTGCCTGGGGCTCGGAGCAGCGGTTGGTGCTCGGTCAGATCGCTACCGATGCCAAGTCGAACGAGATCACGGCCGTGCCCAAGTTACTACGGATGCTGATTCTGAAAGGCACCATCGTCACCACCGACGCACTGAACTGCCAGCGTGCGATTGCTGCGCAGATCGTGGAGCAGGAGGGGGACTACGCGTTGGCGCTGAAGGCCAATCAGGAGAGCCTGTACAACGACGTAGTGCTGCTGCTCAACGATCCGGAAGCAAGCCAGAGCACGATGCAGCCGGTAGTAGAAGCCGATCATGGACGGATTGAAACGCGCACGGCTAACGTCTCAACCGAAGTGAAGTGGCTCAATGAGCAGCATCAATGGCCAGGTCTGAAGGCCGTTGGCAAGGTGCCTCGGGTGCGGGAGACGCCCGAAAAGGTGAGCAGCGAAACCGCCTATTACCTGCTTAGCACGGCCCTGACACCGGAGCGCCTCAACGAGGTGGTGCGCCAGCACTGGGGCGTGGAAAATAGCCTGCACTGGAGATTGGATGTAGTCATGAACGAAGACCAGGACCGGACTCGCATGGGGCACGGCCCTGAAAACTTGGCTGTGCTGCGGCATATGGCCATCAACGCCATGCAAAAGGAAGGATCAAAAGGCTCCATGAGAGGCAAGCTCAAGCGTGCAGGCTGGGACGACGACTTCCTCTACCGGCTCCTGGAGATGTTTTGAAATGCGATTGCCCTGCCCAATCCCCATATTTCGACAGGGTTTCTGTTTGCTGCCAGGCGTATATTTCCTCTTGTTGAGTCTGCCTCTTGCGCTAATGGCGCATAGTTTGGCGCTGCTTCCGCGTGGGTACATAAATTTGGAGTACCTGCTGATCGGCGCACTCAGCGTCTTTCTGCCACGAAGCGCCGTGTTTTTGTTGATTTTCTTGGAATCGCTGGCCGACTTAGTTTGCGCAGTCTCCCAGACATATATGTTGTCTCCCAAAGACCTGGTCGAGTCTCTCCGTTCTCTGCGTTCGCTCCCAACATTCCGAACATTGGAGATAGTTGTTGTCTTCATCCTGCTATTTGTGATCTGTGCGGCAGTCACCCACGTTCAGCCTCGAGTCGAGGATCGCTTATGGGTTTTAAGCAACTTCCTGTTCCTCATCGGCATCTTTATTCCTGCTGCCATTCTTACCGGACAGAATCCTTTCAAGCCCCTCGATGTGATGTACACCCACAAGCGCATGGCCCGTGCTCCTGTCCTCTCTCTTGCAAGTAGTGCAGTCTATTTTTACAGAATCGGCTTGGCTGCGCATGGCACAGGCAGCGGCGGGATGAACTCCGCATCCTCTTATGCAATGGCCTTCCTCAATCACCCAAGCGCTGCGAAGTCTCCCGATGTGGTGCTCATTGTCGTCGAGTCGTGGGGGCTTTCGCTCGATGCCCATCTAGCACAGGCACTCAGTGCGCCTTATGACGATCCCAGTGTGGCACGCAAGTATGACGTTTCCTACGGTGCCGTCCCCTTCGGTGGAAGCACGGTTCCGGGGGAAGGTCGTGAACTTTGCCACTCGACGATGGGCTTTAATCTCCTCGTCGCCTCACCAGAGTCCTTGCACGGTTGTCTGCCTTCGTTGTTTCATGCCCGCAACTACGACAATTTTGCGATTCACGGTTATTCCGGCTCAATGTTCGAACGAAAAGCCTGGTATCCGAAGATCGGTTTCGATCGGATCTGGTTCCGTGCAGACCTAGACAGGATGGGACTTCCAGAATGCGACGGTGCGTTTCCCGGAACATGCGATGCTGCCATAGCTGGATGGATTGGAAGTTCGCTTCTCTCTGTGGATACCAGAAAGCCCAGGTTCATCTACTGGGTCACACTCAACTCGCATCTCCCTGTGCCCGCGCATCCTAATCTGACTGTTGATGGCGTCTGCTCCACATTGCTTCCGCTCCGGGATTCAGTGCCGATGTGTTCCTGGTTCCGTCTGGTGCGAAATGTACACCATTCCGTCCAACAACTGGTGCTGATTCCATCAGCAAGACCCACGGTGTTTGTTGTGGTCGGCGACCATGCACCGCCCTTCGCCGATCCTAAACTACGGCGGATCTTCTCTGCCACAGATGTTCCTTATGTTCTGCTGACGCCGCGAACGGCAGCCGCGCGATAAGCGGTCCCCGTGGAAGGTCCACGCGTGCTGGGAATTGACGACTAGGCATGGCGCAAGCAGCAACGTTATAGTAATACTCTTTGCGATCTTGAACATGGCAAGGTCATTGACTTGTTGCCGGATCGAAACGAAAAAGGTATGGAACAATGGTTGCGCAACCATCCCGGAACAGAGGTTGTAAGTCGTGATCGAGCCAGCCTGTATGCATCAGCCACAACAAAGGCTGCGCCTCAGGCGATACAAGTCGCTGACCAATGGCACCTGCTACACAACCTCAGCGAGGCGCTCGTCAGCGCCTTGGTGCCATACCATCGTTCACTGACAGAAGTAGTGCGTTCAGTGGCGAAGAAGCCCGAGGCGCCAGCAGAACCCACTGCTTTACCGCCTCCAGCGGGCGCTTCGTTGATCGAAAGGCAAGGAGCCTCCCGGCAGAAACGTGATCGTAGAATGGCCCGCTATCAAGAAGCGATGGAGCAATTCCAAAAGGGCGTCTCCAGGAGCGAGATCACTCGCAACTGCGGCCTCGGAAGGAGAACCGTTCCTCGCTGGATCAGTGCGCATGGATTTCCAGAGCGTAACAGCCCGTGGTGCAAGTAGCCGAATTCCAGAAGGTCCGGCATCGGGGTCTGATAGAGAGGGAGATTCCGGTTGAGTCGAAAGCCAAAGGCACCTCGTGGTCAAGGAGCCTTGACTCCGGCTCTTGCGCCTCGGCTGATGAGTCATCTATTCCGGGAATGTCCTCCTCTCCGATTGTCCAGTGGCGCACGCGCCCCGTTGCCCGGGAAGAACTGCCTCAGATGCAGAGAAGAATGAAAGCACACCTGTTACAATCAAATCTGACGGCCCGTTCGCCTCACGCAGGTCTGCCAACGCTTCCTGAAAAACAGAGTGGGTAGCACGAGGTCTCGGCCTGTAGAATGAGCAGTAATGCGGTCAAATCCGAACTCGGGCAGGAATATATGCCTTCCGATCTCTCGTCTTCCGCACTGCAAGAACTCGCCGATCCTTTGCCAGTCCCGCCCACTCCCGCGCAAGTGAAGGGAGACTACGAGATATCTCTGCTCGATCTGCTGATCGTTCTTGCCGAGCGAAAGAATGTGATCCTTGGGGTTACGGCTTTCTTCGCAGTCGTCGCGATCATTGTGGCGCTGCTTCTGCCTCCGCGCTACACCGCCACAGTGACTTTGCTGCCCCCCCAGCTTTGAAAAGTAAAAGCTATCCGTATTCTTGGCGCCAGACGGATAATGATCAATCGGACCATCCAGGCGTAAGTTTGACCGATACCTTACGTTAGGAATTGACACAATGAAAGTAGCGATTCTCGGCACACGGGGCATTCCCGCACGATACGGCGGATTTGAGACCTTTGCGGAAAGACTCGCTGCGGGGCTCGTCGAGCGCGGCTTCGACGTGACGGTTTTTTGCGAGTCCATTGTTGAGGCAGCTCCAGAGAGTTTTCAAGGTGTTCACCTAAGTTATGCTGCCGCGCCGGCGCTAGGGCCGCTTAAGACGATCCTCTATGATCTGAACTGCCTGTGGGCTGCCCGTCGGGGCTTTGACGTCGTGTATATGCTAGGTTACGGTGCGGCGCCGTTCTGCTTTATTCCCCGTTTGTGGGGTGCCGAAGTCTGGATTAATCCGGATGGATTGGAGTGGGCGCGCGCCAAGTGGGGGTTTGTGGCCAAAAATTACTTTCGCTTGATGGAGTGGATTGCGCTGCGCGTGGCAAATCGCATCCTCGCCGATGCGGAGGCAATTGCCGTGAGTTTGGCCGAGCGTCATGGTGCGCTCAGAGCCTGCACGGTGATCCCTTATGGTTGCGAGGTTGTCGAGACTCCGCCCTCGATCGATCCGCTCACCAAGTGGGAGCTCTCTCGACGCGACTACTACATTCTGGTTTGCCGGCTCGAACCCGAGAATCACGTGTTAGAGATAATGCAGGCATTTCAGCATTCCAAGAGCCGCAAGCAGCTTATCGTCGTTGGCAATCATCGCACGGAAACCGACTATGTAGTGCAGTTGCGGGCGGTTGCAGCCCCGCGGATTCGCATGATTGGAACTGTCTACGATCAGGGAGAGTTGACCAGCCTGCGCTACCATTCCTTTGCCTATATGCATGGTCACAGCGTGGGTGGAACGAACCCCTCGTTGCTCGAGGCCATGGGCTGCGGCAATCTCATTTTTGCCCACGACAACCCCTTCAATCGCGAGACACTGGGAGCAAGCGGGCTTTACTTCAAGGATGCCGCCGAATTGTCTCTGGCCATTGACAGTGTCGAGCAGAAGGAATGCGCGCTGCAGAGGTATCGACAGGCAGCGATGGAGCGTGCGCGATCCGAATATCGCTGGCCCGATATTGTTTCCCGCTATGCGGATCTGTTAGGGCAATCTCCAAGCAAATCCTCGCCACCAAAAACCTGTCCGTGACAAGGAGTCTTTGCTAACATAAGGGTAGTTGCCGCATGCCGGGTTCCGCCGAGCCAACAGTTGCGGGAGAACGGAGATCGGATGCGAGGCGATCCACAATCCCGGCCGCATTGAGTGGCAAGGAGCAGGAAGGAACCATGCGAGACTTAGCGGTTGCCTACCGGATCTACCCAGGCCTGTCAAAAAATGCGGCGTTTCTGGGCCTGGATAAATTGAAAATGTCGAAGATGTGCCTGGACTCGTTTCGCCGGGCATGCGAAGGACTTTGCGTAAAAATCTGGGTACTGCTCGACAAATGCCCGCCTGAGTATGAGGCTCTCATCCGCGCTAAGTTTAGCGAGGATGAACTGGAGATCATCTCCCTCAACGGGGAAGGGAATTATGCCACCTTCTCGCGGCAGATCGACATATTGATGCAGCAAACAGTAGCCAAGTACGTTTTGTTCGTGGAAGACGATTATTTCTTTCTACCCGGGGCGCTCGAGAAGATGCTCGACTTCATGAAGGACAACCCAGAGGTTGACTTTGTCACGCCCTATGACAATCCCGACTGCTACATTGCGTCAAACCAGCCTGCGCGTCAATGGGTGAAGCCTTTTGGGGACCGCTACTGGCACACGACTGTCTCCACCTGCCTGACATTTCTGACCTCCCGAGAAAACCTGCTGCGGACGCACTCAACATTCAGAAGCTTTTCGCAGGGCAATTGGGATTGTGCATTGTGGCAAAGCCTCACGCAGAAGTGCGAGCTTGCGAATCTGCGCCTGCAGTGGCGCAGCCAATTCAACATCATGCGCTGGATAAAGACTTGGCGGTGGGGCTTGCGTACGGTTATGTTCGGCAGGCGTTATAGACTTTGGGCGCCCATGCCGACGCTGGCAACGCATTTGGAAGCCTCATACCTGTCGCCGCTGATCGACTGGCCCGCTGTTTTTGCCAGCAGTCAGCAGGAAAATGCTGCTTCGCTATGACCACCTCGGCGGCTATAATACCCGACGTAACCGTCCGATCAGACGCCGGGGCGGATGCAGTGCGTCTGTCTATCCTTTTGGTCAACTATAACGGTATGCGCTATCTTGAGCCGTGCCTGGAGTCGATCCGGCGCTATGCACCCCCTGGCACCGAGGTGATCTTGGAGGATAACGCCTCGACCGACGGTTCTCTTGAAGTTGCACAAGAGAGGTTTCCGCAAATCCAAGTCGTTCGAAGCGACAGGAATCTTGGGTTCTCTGCTGGAAACAACCTTGCCGGGAAGAGCGCACAGGGGCGGTTCCTACTTCTGCTCAACACGGATACGCTGCTGCTTGAGCCCCTTGCGCCGGTCGTTGACTGGCTGGAGAGTCATGTCGATTATGGCGCGCTGACCATCAGCATGCTGGATGGAGAGCGCGTTTCGCGCGCATGCACGGGGAGATTTCCCACCGTCTCGCGTCTCGCGCTGCTTCGCTCGATGCTTGTTACGCCTGAAACCTATGGTGCCGAACAGGCATATGACACTGATTGGGTGCAAGGCTCCTTTCTGCTAATTCGGGCTAATCTCTGGCGCACGCTCGATGGCTTGGACGAGCGATATTTCATGTACGCCGAAGACCTCGATCTCTCAAA
>Ga0224558_1004693_pt1 | contig 10486 bp, 9 predicted proteins | sample 714S32024metaG_FD_180682 | JGI IMG/M metagenome (GOLD analysis project Ga0224558, IMG submission 180682) | Peat soil microbial communities from Stordalen Mire, Sweden - 717 S3 20-24 | ecosystem: Environmental > Terrestrial > Soil > Wetlands > Peat | place: Sweden: Norrbotten County, Stordalen... | reverse complement strand
CTTTGTAGATCAGGATGTGGCCGGGGCAGTTCATGGGCTTGAGACGGTATTCGGCGTCGTCGAGCTCCATGGCGTCGAACATGTTCTGCGAGTAATAGCCCTCGTGGCCCGAGGTATAGAACAACTGGCGGCGCGAAACGTGCGGCGTACAGACGAGCGAATAGCCGCGGCGCAGGTACTCTTCGCGCATCCAGTCTTCCATCTCTTTGCGGATGATGCCGCCCTTCGGATGCCAGAAGATCAGGCCCGGCCCGGCGAGTTCCTGGATCGAAAACAGGTCGAGCTGTTTGCCGAGCACGCGATGGTCGCGCTTCTTCGCTTCTTCGATGCCGGTCAGGTAGGCGTCGAGATCCTTCTTCGAGAAAAACGACGTGCCGTAGATGCGTTGCAGTTGCTGATTCTTCTCGTCGCCCAGCCAGTACGCGCCCGCGATGCTGAGCAGCTTGAAAGCTTTGATCTTCCCCGTCGAAGGCAGGTGCGGGCCGCGGCAGAAATCCTGGAACTTGCCGGTTTTGTAAACCGAGATTTTTTCATCGGGCTTGGTGAACTGCTCGATGAAGTGGCACTTCATGAAGTCGCCTTCACCCTTGAACCTTTCCAGACCTTCTTTGCGCGGCAGAAACTCGCGCGCGTAGGGCAGGTTCTGCTGGACGAGTTCGTGCATTTTCTTTTCGATCTTCTCGAGATCTTCGGGCGTGAACGGGGTCGGGCGGTAGAAATCGTAGAAGAATCCGTTTTCCGTCGCGGGACCGTGGCCGAGTTTGGTCTCGGGAAAAAGTTCAAGCACGGCCGCGGCGAGCAGGTGCGCCGAGGAATGCCGATAGACTTCGAGCGCCTCCGGATCCTTCTCGGTGAGGATGCGCAGGTCGGTGTCCGTGTCGAGCGGCCGGGTGAGGTCAATCAGATCGCCGTTCGGGCTTTCCTGCGACGGCGCGAGTGGTCGCGCCTTGGCGGCGAGAGCGGCGTCGGCAAGACGCGGGCTGATGGACTTGGCAACGTCGAGCGCAGTGGTGCCTTTCGGGAATTCCGTCGTGCTGCCGTCGGGGAGCTTGAGATGAATGCTGTCAGACATGGATAGGCCTTGTATTCCGCTGAATCTCTTGAGTTTAAAGGAGGGAACGGGGAGGGTCAAACGGACTTAAGGCCCTGTAGACGAGCGCCTCCTCCAAACGAGTGTACAAATCCACCGCCGTTCGTGGTACTTAATGCAGAGATGAGTTCTTCCACAGCTCGAAGCCATCAGCAGACAGCCTTCCGTCTCAACGGCGTGCGATATTCCCTGCACTTGGCCGACTGTCTCGCATGGATGGACCAGCAGTCAGCAAACTCAATTCACGCCATCGTTACCGATCCCCCCTACGGCCTCAAGGAGTACACCGCACCGGAGAAGCAGAAGTTGCGCCGCGGGAAAGGTGGCGTATGGCGAATCCCTCCGGCGTTTGATGGTTGTGTGCGGAGCCCGCTTCCGCGGTTCACCGTTTTAACAGAAAATGAACTCTCCAAGCTGCGGCATTTCTTTTCCGATTTTGCGCGGCGAGCTTTACGCATCATGGTTCCCGGAGCCCATGTTTTCATTGCTACGAATCCGCTGCTGTCTCACCTTGTCTATCTTCCGCTGCTGGAGGCGGGGTTTGAGAAGAGAGGTGAAATCATCCGGCTGGTACAAACTTTGAGGGGCGGCGACCGGCCAAAGAATGCCCATCGGGAATTTGCGGAAGTCACGGTCATGCCCCGTTCTTCATGGGAGCCGTGGGGATTGTTTCGCAAGCCTTGTGAAGGACGAGTGCAGGACAACTTGCGCAAGTGGAAAACAGGCGGTCTGCGCCGTGTTTCCAGTGAGCTTCCATTTTCCGATGTCATACTCTCAGCCCCCACCCGGCGGGAAGAGCGCGCGATTTCTCCGCACCCCTCGCTGAAGCCACAATCGTTCATGCGCCAGATCGTCCGAGCCTGTCTTCCGCTGGGCGCGGGAATTGTTCTGGATCCTTTCATGGGTGGGGGTTCGACGGTTGCGGCGGCGGTTTCGATTGGCTACGAAAGCATCGGCATCGAACTCGACCCGCAATTTTTTGGCGCTGCGCTAGAGGCCATCCCAGCGCTGGCGGCGTTCCCCCACCAGTCGGAGAAAATTCGGAACTGGGATCAAGATTCTCAATCCGCGCTAACTCTGCGCGCCTTCAGTCCTTTTTCTTCTTGAACAGCGGACTCAGCACGATCAGCAAAGCCTTGTGCCGCACTGCGCGCCGCGACTTATCGGAACTGCCCCGCTTGACGGCAGCGGTGTACTCGGCTGCCTCATTTGAGACCTTGGCCTCTTCGTCGGACATCCGCTCATTCACCTGCTCAGCAAAATCAGTAAGAACACCCCGTACTTTCTCTTTGTTGTAGCTCTTAGGCCCTTCACTCAGGATTGAACCAATTGCCACGAACAGAGAGTAGAAATCCGTTCGATTACGCCAACGGACCTTCTTGATTTCCGGGAAGATCGACTCCACCGCGGACAGCGTACGGTCGTACAGACGCTTGACCTGCTTTTGGTCGGGAAATTCGTCCTCATACGCTTCCATCTGTCGGTAATAGTCGTCGATAACTTGGCCGCCTCCGCCCTGTGGGCCGTCCATCAGACCTATCAGCAGTTCGCTGATGAACTCAATATCTTTCATCCTCCGAATAATCGCGGGTGAAACGACACGGTTTTCCGCCCAGTAGTCGTCATCAGCAAGTAAATTGGAGAGCTGAATAAAAGGGCCAGAGTAGATGGCGTTCCGCAATTCTTGGTCGCTGAGCTTCGTGACAAACTTGTTCAAGCGTCGAAACATGTCTCTGACATCCGCGTCGGTTGCGTCCGCCAGAAAGCGAACTGAAAGCTTGTAACCGAAGAACTTTTCCCGCCTCTTTGGAGCGAGATCAGCGAACGTTGTGTTGCGCCATTCGGAATCTTCCTGTAGACCTTCTAGGGAAAACCCATTGAACTCCTTCTCGCCCTCTTCTTTGTCTATGCCGACGAACTGAAGGACCGACCTAATGCGCTGTTGCCCATCAACCACGGCGTAGTGCGTGGCTCCCTCGGCGCTCGTCGTCGAATGGATGTATATCTCTGGCACAGGAAGACCGAGCAGAATAGACTCGACGAGGTTAGACTTTTGTCGTGGCGCCCAGACGGGCCGCCTCTGGTATGGCGGCTTGATTTCCAAATTTCCTTCGAGGTATCGGTCTTTGAACCAACCGATGGTCTGCTCACTGGAGTTGTAGTCCATAGTCATCCTTTGCGAGTACGCAAGCCCTGCTGGATTTTTCTCAAGCTGTATAGTTGGTGAACGCGCACATGATCCCACGTCCGATACAACCGCCCATTCACATCCCTACCTGCGAGTGATGGGTTACGCGCAAGACCCTTAAAGGTACGAAACCAGGCTGGCGAAATTGCCACTGCACCCGGCAAGCGGTCGGGAACGATGAAGCCGAAGAAAATGTGGTTCTCCTTGTGGGTGTCGATCCATGATTGCACCTTTTTCTCCAGGCTGAAATATTTGCGACCCAGCCGCAAAAGGTCGAACCACGCTATGTCGAACAGTTCGGCACTGACAACAACCACGTCCAGATCGGAATCCGGCAAGAACGGCGTACCATATTTCTCCGGGCTCAAACTGAACCCAATACGACCGCTGCCGACCACCGTCATAGCGTCGGCAGGGAGGTGCAACGCAGCACTAAGAGTCACGCGAAGAGTATCGTAGTCAGCAGGCGAATCCCGGAACGCAAAGGGGAGCCCGGCGACCAGAAGCTCTTCAACTATCTTTGCGTGATCGCGAGAGTCCAACAGTTCCGAGAACTCATCCTTGCTCGGATACGGCATGTGTTCTACGGCGTGTAGCCGATCATGATAACCCCTCTACCAACCCACCGTTTTTCCCTTGTTTTGCTCGTCCAGCCACTTCTGCAGAGGCGCGAAGTACTCGAGGATCGCGCTGGCATCAACCTGCCGTCCGCCGGTCAGCGCTTCCAGCGCGTCGGGCCAGGGTTTGCTTTGGCCCATGGCGAGCATCTTGTTGAACTTCGCTCCGGCTTCCTTCGACCCGTAGAAGGTGCAGCGGTTGAGCGGGCCTTTGTAGCCGGACTCGCGGCAGAGGGTGCGGTAGAACTGGAACTCCAGGATGTGCGCCAAAAAATATCTAACGTAGGGCACGTTCGCCGCGACGTGATACTTCGCTCCCGGATCGAAATCGGCTTCACTGCGCGCCACCGGAGGCGCGACGCCCTGATACTTCAGCCGCAGCGCCCACCACGCCTGGTTGTAGTCCGCCGGCGCGATTTCGCCGGAGAATACTTTCCAGCGCCATTGATCAATCATCAGTCCAAAGGGCAGGAACGCGACGCGTTCCAGCGCTTGCTTCAGCAGTTCCGGGATATCGTTGCTCGCCTCCGGAACACTCTCGAGCAGCCCAACTTTGTGCAGGTATGCGGGTGTGATCGCCAGCGCGATCGAGTCGCCAATCGCCTCGTGGAAGCCGTCGTTGGCGCCATTCTTAAACATGAACGGCTGGTCCTTGTACGCCCGCTGGTACATGTTGTGTCCAAGTTCGTGATGAATGGTGACGAAATCCACGCCTCGTACCTGAATGCACATCTTCACGCGCAAATCGTCCATATTGTCCACATCCCAGGCGCTGGCGTGGCAGACGACGTCGCGGTCGGCGGGCTTGGTGAAGAGCGACCGCTCCCAGAAAGTCGGCGGCAGCGGCGCGAACCCCATCGACGTGTAGAAGCCTTCGCCGTACTTCACCATCCCCTTGGCGTCGAGATTCTTCTTTTTCAAAAGTTCCGTAACATTGACGCCGCCTTTGTCCTCCTGCACTCCGAGCAGGTCGTAGATGTTCTCCCACTCCTGGGCCCAGGGATTGCCAAGCAGATGCGCGGGGATCGGACCGCCGGGCGGAACGACGTTCGGGCCGTATTTTTCCGCCAGCTTCCAACGCACGAACGTGTGCAGCGAAAGATAAAGCGGCTTCACCTGGTTCCACAAACGCTCGAGGTCGGCGGAAAATTCTTCCGGCGTCATGTCGTAGTTGGAACGCCACAGGGCGCCGGTGTCCTTGAATCCAATTTCGCGAGCGCCTTGATTGGAGAGAGCGGCGAATCGCGAGTAGCGCTGGCGCATGGGAGGCGCAATCGCGTGCCATCCCGCCCAAACTTCTTTGAGCTCCTCCGGATCGCGGCTGCTGGACATCAGCTTTTCGATCGCCGTGATGTCCAGACACTCGCCGTTCTTGCGGCAGTACTTGCCCTTGCCGTAGTCGCCATCAAGCGAGACGCCGATGTCGGTCATTTCCCGCCGTAGCGCGGCATCCTTCGGCGCGGGCGCCGTGAGCGAGAGCTTCAGCAGCATAAACTTTCGTGCCAGCTCGGGCGAAAGCGCCAGGCCGTCAAAACGCTTGGCCTGTTCCACCAACTCCGTCGTGACGGCTGTGTTCTCGTCAATCGCGTCGGCCGCCATGGCCTCGGTGTCGTCGGTGATGAAATTCTCCTGCACCCATGAAGCGCGGTTCACCTTGACGCTCAAGTCGGCGAGCTTAACCTCGGCCTTATTCATGAACTCCTGAGCTTCGGCGACGGTGGGGGCGGCGTTTTCAGCGTAAACATTCATAGCAAGAAACAAGAATACGAGACCAAGAGACTTCATAACACCTCCAGGACGAAACGAACAAAGACGAACTGAATAGTATGACGGATGGCGGGGGATCTTGTCAGCGGGGGAGCATGAATTGGGACAACCAAAGATTACGCAGGGGCAGACGCCCTCGTCTGTACCGGCGAGCAAAGCTCGCCAAAGTTTTCGTTATCCCTACGTGGTTCTGGGAGCGGAATGCAGAGCCTCGATGGCAGACTTCACTTTGGCCGAGACCTCTTCGGTATCGCGCACGGTCAAGCCGGTCGTGGGAATTATTTCACCAACACGCATCTCCAGCGGCTGGCACTTGATGTGGTAGGTGTTCATCGGCAGCAGGTCGAAGGTGTCGACGAGCGCGATCGGCACGATATCGGCCTGCGCCTTGATCGCCAGAAAAAATGCGCCCGGCAGCAGAGGTTGAATCTTTCCATCTCGCGTGCGGCCGCCCTCGGGAAAAATAACCAGCGGCATGCCGCTGCGCAGGCTCCTCAGCGCCGACTTGATGGCGCCGATCGAAGCCGCCGGGTTCTGCTGGTTGATGCACACTTGCCCCGAGCGCTTCAGATGCCATCCGATGAATGGGTAGGCCAGCAATTCACTCTTGAAAATGATGCGGAATTGAAACGGCAAGTTGACGTAGAGGATCGGAATGTCGAGCGCCGATGCATGCGAGACCGCGTACACGCGGGGTTTGGATTTGTCGATCTTATCCTTATCCATGCCTGTCACTTTCACCGGCGACAGGATCGTCTTCATGATGAGCCACGACCAGAGGCGGGCGCAATTGTGCTGGATGCGCCCGCTACGGTCGAAGATCGAGCAAACCAGAGAAAACGTGCCCAAAATCAGGGTATAGGCCCAGATCAGCGTATCGAAAATGAAATACGAGCGCAGGCGACTGGGCCAGCCATGGCGGCTGACGGGATGAGCTGCCGGCCGCTCCTCTGACCACGTCGGGACAGCCCCGGGCTGTCCAGCCGAGCGCAGCCCGGCCCGCTCTTTTTCCGGCTCCGCGGTGGTGGCGATCTTATTCAAGATTTCTTGTCTGAAGCTTCTCGCGGGGCAGGCCTTCCCTTAGCGAAGTGAGACGGAGCAAGCCCCGTCTCTACACTTAGATGCGGACGCCGAGCATTCGCATCGCCTCTCCCACAATGTAAATCGAACCGGTAACCACGACCAGGCCACTCGATCCAGCAGTCTTTGGTCCGGCGACCTCGCGCGCCCGCTCCAGGGCCGACGCTACATTCTCGGCCTCTTCAATATCCATGCCCACTGCCACACGCGCCGCTGCCTGACGAATCTCATCCGGGCTCGCCGAGCGTGGGTTGTTGGCGTGGGTCAAGATCACGCGCCCGGCGATCGGAAACAAAATCTCGGCAATTTCCTGCACCGCTTTGTCCCGCATCACGCCAAACACCATCGTGATCTCGCGGCCGTTTTCCAGATCCCGGTACGCAGCCGAAAGCGTCGACCGCAACGCCCAGGCCCCGGCTGGATTGTGCGCGACATCGAGCACATACTCGGGATTGTCTCGCGCCGCTGGCACCACTTGGAAGCGCCCCGGCCATTTCGTCTCGCGGATGCCTCGTGCGATCGTCTCCGGCGTGATCTGAACCGTTCCCTGGTTGTGGAGTTCCTCTGCCGCCGCGATCGCGAGCGCCAGGTTGCGCAACTGATGACGCCCCACCAGCGGCGACTCGACCAGGATTTCGCGGCCCAGAACCTGCATTGGATAACGCAACCGCAAGTCGGCTTGTTCTGGGTACTGGGTACTGGGTACCAGGTACTCGCCGCTTCCCGGCGACACTGGCGGCACATACGGCACCGCATTCACCGCACGCGCGCCCACATCCAAAATCGTGTTTCCGATCACGTTGTTGGCCTCGGGCAATTGCGGCAGCGTAACTACAATCCCGCCCGGCCGGATGATTCCGGCTTTTTCGCGCGCGATCTCAGCCACCGTTTCGCCCAGATACTTCTGATGATCAAGCGCGATGTCGGTGATGATGCTGAGCCGCGGCTCGACCACATTGGTCGCATCCAGACGCCCGCCCATGCCGACTTCAAGCACAACCATGTCGGGACGGCTGCGGGCGAAATACTCAAAGGCCATCGCGGTCAGCATCTCAAAGAAGCTGGGATGCCACGGCAGATCGCCTTCCCCAACCAGTCGCTCGGCGGTGCGGTCGACCACGTCATGGAGCAGCGCGAAATCGTCGTCGTCGATCGCCGTGCCATTGAGTCGAATCCGCTCATTAATGCGAACCAGATGCGGCGACGTATAGAGTCCTGTCTTCAGCCCGGAAGCTTGCAGGATGGACGCCAGAGTGGCGGCCGTCGAACCCTTGCCGTTGGTGCCGGCGATCAACACCGTTGGAAAGCGATTTTCCGGATGCCCCAGTGCCGCCAGCAGCACGCGTATGTGCGCCAGATCGAACTTGTGCGACGGCGTCTGCGCCAACTCGTGGCCTAACGCGTACATCTGCGCGAGTGCGGTTTCGTAGGACAAGGTCGTCGTTCGCTGTTCGTCGTTCGCTATTCGCGACGGCGGGCACATTCAGGGTAGCAAGTTCGGCCTAGGGTTTCGACTCTTTCTCAGCGGACGGCGGAGGATCGACATTAAAACGTTCCCACGTGCTCCGATGATGGAAGTGATGGCTTTCGCGAACGGCGAATAGCGAACGGCGAATAGCGAACGACGAACAGCGTTGTCGCTAGCGACTGCCCTACGCCGCCTGCACCATAAAATCCAGCGCCCGCGCGATGTAGCCCTTCAAATTCTTGCGCACGACCACGGCATCGAGCATTCCGTGTTCCAGGAGAAACTCCGAGCGCTGAAACCCCGGCGGCAGCTTCTGCCGGATCGTCTGCTCAATTACTCGCGGCCCGGCGAAGCCAATCAGCGCACCGGGTTCAGCGATGTTCAAATCGCCCAACATGGCAAACGACGCGGTCACCCCGCCCGTGGTGGGATCGGTTAAAACCGAAATGTACGGGACCCGCGCCGCGTCTAAACGCGCCAGCGCGGCCGAGATCTTCGCCAACTGCATCAGGCTGATCACGCCTTCCATCATGCGTGCGCCGCCCGATGCCGAAACGATAATAATCGGCGTCCGCGTTGCCATCGCCTTCTCAATCGCCCGCGTGATGGCTTCGCCCACCACCGCTCCCATGCTCCCGCCGATGAACGAATATTCCATCGCGCTCACGATCACCGGACGGCCGTTCAGTTTGCCCCGGGCATTGATGACGGCGTCTTTCAGGCCCGAGTCAGCCTTCGCCTGCTTCAGACGCGAGGAGTAGGCCTTCAGGTCCACAAACTTCAGCGGGTCGGTGGAGACCAGATTGCAATCGAAAACTTCGTATTGATTCTCGTCGAGAAGTTGCGCCAGGCGGGTGCGGGCGTCAATGCGGAAGTGTTTGCCGCACTTCGGGCAGACGTTGAGATTGTCTTCGAGGTCCTTCTTCCAGATAATCTGGCGACAGCCGTCACACTTCACCCACAGCCCCTCGGTGCGTACTCTCTTCTCGCCCGAAGTGTCCAACTCGCCGGATTGTCGCTTGAACCAAGCCATAAAGGAGCTCTCAGCTCTCAGTTGTCAGCTCTCAGTAACATCTCGCCCAGTCAACGTTCTTGCTGAGAACTGACAGCTGAGAGCTGAGAGCTAGTATTCGATTCCTCTCTGCGCCATCACGCCTTTCTCGTAGGCGTGCTTTATCTGCCGCATTTCCGTCACCGTATCGGCCAGTTCGACAATTGTCGGATGCGCGTTCCTTCCGGTCAAGATGACGTGCACCATCTCCGGCTTCTGTTTCAGAGACTCCACCACTTTCGCCGGGTCCAGCATGCCGTAGCTGATGGCGTAGTTGATTTCATCGAGCACCACCAGGTCCCATTCGCCGGACTGGATCGCTTTCTCGGCCTCGGCCCAAGCCTCCTCCACCATCCGCACATCTTCCGGGTCCGGTTTCTCGGAGCCCACTTTCACGAAGCCGCGTCCCATCTGCTTCAGGATGAACTTGTCGCCGAAAGCCTTGGCCGCATCCAGTTCGCCGTAATGCCACGAACCCTTCAGAAATTGCAGCATCAGGACGCGCATCCCCTGCCCAACCGCCCGCAGCGCCGTCCCCATGGCCGCGGTCGTCTTCCCCTTGCCCGGCCCGGTATTCACGATGATGAGACCACGTCGAGGATCCGACATAAGGGCGAATGTCCGATTGTACGCGGATGGGAACGACCGTGCCACACGCACAAACAAGAAGGCGGACGGTTTTGGCTTCCGTCCGCCTCAAGTCAAACGGGGGAGTAGATCTTCTACGGCATTTCGACGACTCGTGGCAGCTTAGGGTGATCTTCGCCTTTCGCTGCGCCCGGGTCCTCGGCGCCCAGCAAGCGCGCTGCGATCCGCAAAGCGTCCACCTCTCTCCGGATCCGCATCAGTTCCTGCTCTTTCATTCGTAGTATGTCGTACGGGTTTTTCATTGGGGGAGGGCCTCGCTAATAAATTCAGACTTGATTTCCATGTCAAGTACACGGTAAGCCTGTTTCGGTCCTCTGGGAAGCTGCCGGAAGTGCATCGGGGTGTGGAAATCGAATCGCGAGCAGGGGGCTGACTGGCCGCTGCCCCGTTACCATTAAGTTAATGTCCCAAATGATAGGGGTGATTCGCGAGAATTGTAAAAGCACGATAAAGCTGCTCCACCAGAACCACGCGCGCCAGTTCGTGGGGCAGCGTCATCTTTCCCAGGGACAGCGTAAAACCGGCATAGCGCCGCGCTTCGTCACTGAAGCCGTCGCTGCCGCCAATCGCGAACAGC
>Ga0224558_1004691_pt1 | contig 10490 bp, 11 predicted proteins | sample 714S32024metaG_FD_180682 | JGI IMG/M metagenome (GOLD analysis project Ga0224558, IMG submission 180682) | Peat soil microbial communities from Stordalen Mire, Sweden - 717 S3 20-24 | ecosystem: Environmental > Terrestrial > Soil > Wetlands > Peat | place: Sweden: Norrbotten County, Stordalen... | reverse complement strand
GAACCGGTAACGCACATTAAACCTGCGCACCAAACCGGGGGACGGCAAATCCCCCGGTTTTCCTGTTCTCACCACTCACCTCAATCCCACTTCCCGCCTTTAACCTCACACCTCTCAAATGGCAGGCTGCAAATCAGCACTTCTTTTTGACTTCGTACAGCCGGTGCTCATCATCTTTAAGGTAGAAGGCCCCCACCGGACAGACTTTCACGCAGGCCTCGCACTGGGTGCAGATGGAATCGGCCAGATGACTGTCCTCAAAGGTGGCCACCTTCCGGGCCATGCCCCTCCTGATAAATCCAATCGCCCCCACCTTGACCTGTTCCTGGTCGGCCCAGATGCAGCGCCCGCAGAGAACGCACTTGCCGGCATCATAACTAAACTTGTGGGGGCTCTCATCGATAAATACATCCTTCTGCAGTGGGCGCAGGCGGGTGAGCTTCAGTTTCAGACCGCGCTCCCTGGCAATCTTTTGCAATTCACACCGTTTGTTCTTGGCGCACTTGGCACAGCTCAGGCGATGATTGGACAGCAGCAGTTCAAATCCCGTCCGCACCAGGCGGTCGATCCTTGGGCTGCGAGTCCTGACAACCATTCCCTCGCTCACTGCCATGGTGCAGGATGTCACCAGGCCACTCAGGCCTTCCACTTCCACAAAACACAGCCGGCAGCTGGCAACGGTGCGCTCCGCCTCCCGCAGGTCGCACAGGTGGGGAATGTATATCCCGTTGTCGAGGGCTGCCCACAGCAGCCTCTCGCCCTCGGCGGCCTTGACCTGCCGGTCGTCAATGCTCAGCGTCACTTCCTTGCTCACCCTCGCTCCCCCCTCCTTCAACAGCTTCTGCAGCAGCTTCTTCGATAAAAGGTTCTTCGACAACCGGCGGCGATAGCTTCACCACCGCTTTATACTGCGGCGGACAGGCGACCATGCAGCTATTACACTTGACACACTTGTCCGGATAGATGCCCTTCAGCATGTCCGGCCGGGTATAGATCGCCTCCACCGGGCAGCTTCCGATGCAGACATTGCAGAGCTTGCTGCACATATCAGGAACTATGTGGTAGCTGATCAGCTCCTTGCACATCAAGGCCGGGCAGCGCCCCTCACGGATATGGGCCTCGTATTCAGACTGGAAATAGCGGATGGTAGTCAGCACCGGGTTGGGCGCAGTTTTGCCCAGGCCGCACAGTGAACCCAGCTTGACGTCCTCTGCAAGCTCCTGGAGCAAGCCGATATCTTCCTCCTTGCCCTGTCCCCTGGTGATATCAGCCAGGATTTCCAGCATCTGCTTCGTCCCCAGGCGGCAGAAAGTGCACTTGCCGCAGGACTCCTTCTGGGTGAAGTCCAGAAAGAAGCGGGCGATCTCCACCATGCAATCGTCCTCACTCAGCACGACCATGCCGCCGGATCCCATCATCGCCCCTGCCTGCTGCAGCGAATCGAAGTCGATCGGCAGGTCCAGGGAGGATTCTGGCAGGCAACCCCCTGAGGGGCCGCCGATCTGCACCGCCTTGAACTTTTTCTCGTCCTTGATCCCGTTGCCTACATCGTAGACCAGATTGCGCAGGGTGGTGCCCATCGGCACCTCGGCCAGGCCGGTGCTGACAACCTTGCCGGCCAGGGCAAAAACCGCGGTGCCGGGGCTGCCGGGAGTTCCAATGCTCCTGAACCAGGACGCCCCGTTCCGGATGATGTGCGGCACGTAGGATAGGGTCTTGACGTTGTTGATCAGGGTGGGTCTCCCGTGCAGCCCCGAGGTGGCCGGGAAAGGCGGCCGGTGGTTGGGAATGCCGGCCCCGCCATGGATCGAGGCGATCAGGGCAGTCTCCTCACCGCATACAAAAGCCCCCGAACCCCGAAAAAGCTTGATCTCCAGGTTGAACCCGCTTCCCAGTACGTTCCGGCCCAGCAACCCCCGCATCTGGGACTGCTCCAGGGAGGTCCTGAGCCGTTTCACAGCCAGGGGATATTCAGAGCGGACATAGATATAGGCCTGCTCCGCCCCCACCGCATAGGCGGCGATGGTCAATCCCTCCAACAACTGGTGCGGGTTCGATTCCAGCAACGCCCGGTCCATGAAGGCTCCAGGGTCGCCCTCGTCGGCGTTGCAGATCACATATTTGGGTGTTCCGGGGGCGTTTCTGCAGTACTCCCATTTGACTCCCGTAGGAAAGCCGGCGCCCCCGCGCCCCCGCAACTTCGATTCCTTGATCTCGGCGATCACCTGGTCCGGCTCGGTCGCCAGGGCTTTGACCAAGCCGCTGTATCCGTCTCTAGCCAAGTAATGTTCGATCTCCCCGGGATCGATCAGGCCGCAGTCTGCCAGGAGGATCTTGCGTTCGTAGATTCCCCGGGGATAATCCGCAAAGGTCGGAAATACGTCGTTCGGCTCCAGCGCCGCCATGGCAAACTCGTAGCAGGGGTCATCGCCGACCAGGTAATCGCTGACCAGGCGGCGTGCCTTGCCTTCATCGAGCGAACCGTAACAGAGCGGCGGATGACCCGGTTTGAAGATTACGGCCAGCGGTTCGGCATAGCAATGCCCCATACAACCGGTCTCTTCTAAAACAACATCCAGGTGGTGTTTTTCGATCTCCTCCTTAAATGCGTTCAGCACGGCAAGCGCTCCGGCAGCCCTGCCACAGGTGGCCGTGCCCAGCAGGATCGCCGGCTTCTCCTTGGAGGACTCCATCTTTTGACGGGCATCCGACTGCAACAACTGGTACGCCTGTTCCACTGCATCCGCGCCGCTCATGCCTCCAGACCTTCTTCCCGCCGCTGTTCCGCTTCCTGCTGCGGTATTAGCGGTTGCGCTTCTTCTCCCTGTTTCTGTAATGCATCCTGTTCTTTCTTTTCTATCTCGAAGGTCAACAGTATACCATCCACCCTGATCGGCGACACCCTGGCCTCCACCTTCTCGTCGACAACCACGACGGGAGCCAGGGCACAGCAGCCGACACAGGCCACCCGCTCCAGGCTGTACTCCCGGTCCGGCGTCGTCTCTCCTTCGTGAATGGACAGCCGCCGTTCAAAGGATTCCAGGATGATGTGTCCCCCCATCATATGACAGGCCGTGCCCATGCAAACCTTGACCTGGTGTTTGCCCGGCGGATTCAGGCGAAACTGGTTGTAGAAGGTACCCACCCCGAACACTTCCACCTCTGGCAACTGCATCTCCTTGGCAATCTGCTCCATGGCCAGTCTGGGAAGGTAGCCCAACCTGTCCTGCACACCCTGGAGAACCGGAATCAGGCTCTCGCGCCCGGTGCCACAACTTTGCAGCACAACTCCGACAGCGGTGTGGATCAGATCCTCTTCGCCTTCAATCAGGTCCATCACACTCACCATCCCCCCTCCCTTGGGAAATACTTCGTCATTCCGGCTCTGTTTCCTGCTTTATCGTCGCTTTGCTCCCGTTATTGCGTAATAATTCCTGAAATGACAACAGGTTGTCCTTGTTTTCAGCCAGCCCGTCCAGGGTCTTGTCCACGTAATTTTTCTGATAGCGGTCTGCATCCAGCATAAACAGGGCGCGTGCCCAATCTATACCTGTTTCTGCGCCCGGCGCCGGGTGATAACCGGCATCCCTGGTCCTGGCTACTGCCAGGGCAATCTCCTCCCGCAGGTTATCCAAAACTCCGGGGTTTTTGATCCTGATGATCGAGGCCTCCTGCTCGATGGTGGGAAAATTCATATATAAATAAACGCACCGCCTGCGCAGGGCTTCGGAAAGTTCACGTTCCCCATTGTTGGTGATGATCACGATTGGCTTCCGGACCGCCTTGATGGTGCCGATCTCGGGTATAGATACCTGAAAGTCGGACAGCACCTCCAGCAGGAATGCTTCAAAATCCGGGTCTGACCGATCAATCTCGTCGATCAGGAGCACCACCGGTCCGTTCTCGGTTACTGCCTGCAACAGGGGCCGCTGCAGAAGATTTGGCAGAGAGAACAGGTCTTCCTCCTGGATTGATTCGCTGTGGGCGTTCAAATGGATTTTCAACAATTGGCGCTGAAAGTTCCAATCATAGATGGCCTTGCTTTCATCCAGGCCCTCGTGGCACTGCAACCGGATCAACCTGGCATTGAAGATCCTGCTCACTACCTTAGCCAGGTCGGTCTTCCCCACTCCGGGCGGCCCGCTTACCAACAGTGGCTTCTCCAGCCTCAGAGCCAGATAGATGACGTTCAGGTCATCGTCGTCGATGACAAATCCTGCGCTTTCAAAACCCTGGCGCAGCTCCTGCAACTCGACCTGCATGCTGTCAACCACCTTTTACTTATTTCTTGGGAGCGGTGATGAAGTACAATACCCCGAAGCAGGCAGCAAAAATTACAACAAAGGCAAAAAAGGCTATCGAGAAAGCTGTCTTGAGGAAGCTGTCGACGATGATAACGGCAAAGGCTAAAGAAAATGGAAAGACCAGGTCGCGCCCAGAAATAATCCCCTGTCGTATCTTGGAATAATTCAAGATCAGGTAGAAAATCAGGGTCAGGACCAGGATTTCCAGGACATACATCTATCGTTCTCCCTCGATGTCAAGTGTCATGCCCTTTAAAAGATCCAGGGCGCGGTAATTTGTGAGGTCTACGTGAATCGGGGTGATGGAGACCATCTTTTTTCCGACTGCAGCCACGTCTGTGTCCGCCTCGTTTTCGACATCCAGGATGTCCCCGCCCAACCAGTAATACTTGCGACCGCGGGGGTCGGTCCTGACATCGAAGGAATTCAGATACCTCCTCGATCCCAGCCTGGTGACCTGCAAACCCTCGATCTCGCCGGCCGGCAGCGAGGGAACATTTACATTGAGGAGCGTATCTTTACAGATACTGGAGTGCAGCACCTTGGGAATCAACATCTTGGTAAAAAGGGCGGCGTACCTGTAATCGGGGTGCTCGTAGTCGGTCACCGATACTGCCAGGGCCGGGATGCCCATAATGATCCCCTCAAGGGCGCCGGATACGGTGCCGGAGTAGAGAACGTCGATCGCCAGGTTGGGCCCCCGGTTGATACCGGCAATAACCAGGTCCGGCTTTTCTTCCAGCAAACAGTTTACCGCCAGCTTGACGCAGTCGGCCGGGGTACCGTCAACCGCCCAGGCCTGCCCGTCAAACAGGGACAGATGTTCTGCACGCAGCGGTCTGTCAACGGTTATACCGTGACCGGTGGCGCTTCTTTCCCGGTCCGGCGCCACCACGGTGATGTCAGCGATCTCCTTCAGCGCAGACCACAGTTCTGCCAGGCCTGCCGCGTAAATGCTGTCATCGTTGGTCAACAGAAGCTTCAATCGTCCACCCGCTTCCCTGATGTTCGAGATTCGATTTCTTAATAATTAATATTATGAAAAAAAGCGCCCGGAAAGGCGCTTTTTCTGTCCACCTGTCCGGCCAACATCAGTCACGCTTTCCCCCTGATCAGGGAGAACGCCTCGGCCCTGGTGGCCTCGTTGCTCTTGAAGACACCGCGTACCGCCGAAGTCAGAGTTTTGGTTCCGGCTTTCTTGATCCCGCGCATGGTCATGCACATATGCTCCGCCTCTGCAACCACGATGACGCCCAGCGGGTCGAGCGCCTCCATGATCGTGTCGGCGATCTGCGAGGTCATCCGTTCCTGGAGTTGCGGCCTTTTGGCGAAGCCCTCAACCACCCGGGCCAGCTTGCTCAAGCCCGTGATCTTGCCCTGACGCGGGATGTAGGCAACGTGGGCAACGCCGTAAAAAGGTAAAAAATGATGCTCGCAGATCGAGTATAGCGGTATGTCCTTCACCAGCACCATTTCATCATGGTTCTCGGTAAAGGTCACGTTCAATTCATCTTTCGGATTGTACGTCAGCCCGCAGAATATCTCCTCATACATACGGGCCACCCGCTCCGGGGTGTCCTTCAAACCCTCGCGATTCGGGTCCTCGCCAATTCCCTCTAAAAGCAGGCGCACCCCACGTACTATTTTATCGCGATCCATGTCGCAATTTGGCCGATTATGCTGCACCGTATAATCCCTCCATGGCTCTCCTTTATGAGGACAGGCTCAGATAAGAGTTTAACACTTGTTCGAAAAAAAATAAAGCCTATTTAAGGCCTTCAATCAATGCCAGAGAAAGGGTATCAGTGCCAACCAGGTATAATACTGTTCATTTCCTACATTGCGGCAAGCGCTCTATTGTAGCAGTCCAGCGCTTCATCGTCGTTTCCCCGCGCTTGGGTGACAGCAGCCAAACCGCACCAGGCTATTCCGTTGCCAGGGTCAAGCCTGACAACCTCTTCGAGGCATTCACGCGCCCGGTCCCAACGCTTCAGCTTTACCAGGCAGAGGCCCTGGTTATAGAGGTAGGTTGGATTTCCCGGATCCAGCGACAGGGCCTTCTCGTAGCATTTGATGGCCTGATTGCAGCGCCCCAGCCTCTCCAGGCAAAATGCTACATTGTTGAGTAAAACATGATCCTCCGCATTAATCTTAAGGGCCTGGTCGAAATAATCGAGGGCCTGCTTACCGGAGCCCAACTCCACCAATACTGAAGCCGTGTTGCAGATTATCTCCAGCGACTCTTCTCCGCACTTCGACAGGGCGTTCTTAAAAGCCGCCGAGGCCTCGCGGTACCTTCCGAGCCGGGCGAGGCAGAATCCTTTATTGTTCCAGATAACAGGTGTTTCCAGGCCGCGCCGCAACGCCCTGGTAAAGTGCCGCAGAGCTGCCTCGTACTGGTTAATATGGCATAGGCACAGCGCCAGGATGATACCGATCTCCGGTTGGCGCGGTTCCAGTTGTGTCGCCTGCCTCAGGTAGGCACAGGCGGCCTCGAAAGATCCCATCTTGTACAGACAGAACCCCCTATAGGTTAGGGCACAGGCATCGTACGGGTCCTGCTTCAGTACCCTGTCAAAGCAATCATCAGCCTCTGACAGACGCTCCTGGCGTACCAGGGCCTCCCCTCTCATATACCAATAATCGGCGGAGCCTGTATCATCCCTCATCCATTCATCCAAAATCGGGCCGGGGTCGTATACATGATCGGCGTCATTACTTTCCGCCCAGTAAAGCTCCTGGAAACCAATCCGGCGGTCCCGCCGGATGGACTTTCTGGTTTTGTACCCTGTAATTTGCCGCCATAAATCAGCCAAGCGCAATCCCAATGTGGTTCTGCGCAAACCGGTGCTCATCAAATCACCCCCAGATGTAGTGTAGCAAATATTTCTGTAATGTCAGGCAAATATCCTGCTAATTTTTTCCATCTTATTCTTGCCTGATTCGCCTTTTAGCATCATGATGGCGGATCTTGTCTCAACAAAATAACCCTGCCGCAAAAGCAGGGTCGTTATGCTATATTCTTGTTTTTGCCCATTGCCTATCTTATCCCAGGTCCTGACATTCCTGACAATATCCATACAGTTTCAACTGGTGGTCGGCGATCTTGAAGCCGGTTTTTTTGGAAACCCACGCCTCCAGTGTTTCCAGCAGATCGTCATCGCATTCCGTCACCTTGCCGCATTTGACGCAGATCAGGTGGTGGTGGCTATGGGCATCCCCCTTGGCAAACTCGTACCTGGTACATCCGTCTCCGAACTCGATCGGGTGCAGCATATCCAGGTTGGCGCATATCTCCAGTGTCCGGTACACGGTTGCCAACCCGATCTCCGGGTGCTGTTCCTTGACGATGGCGTGCAGTTCATCCGCGCTCAAGTGATGTTGATAATTATCCAGCAGCGCCTTTAGAATGATCTGGCGCTGCGTGGTTATTTTATAAGCTTTTTGCTGCAATCTCTCGCACAAGGAGTCAAAGTCGGGAGCCTGCACTGGCGAACTCCTTTCTCGAGCAACTCGCTTCGCTCGGGGATTAAGTGGGGGTCCACCGCATCCGCATCCGGGCTAACGCCCGGCCTGAAAGAATGCGGAGAACTCGGGCTAACGCCCGGCCTTGCACTCCGCATTCCGTCAGGGCTGAGCGAAGCTCAGATGCGGAGGAATAAATGCGTACATGCACCCCCACTGAATTAGAACCAAAGCTAAGCTGCCGAATTCATCTCCCGCTGGTAGAAGCGGGAGGCTTCTTCGGTGTTATGTTGAACTCCCGCTGATCGACGCTCTCAACCCGCCACCTGCGTGTACTCCGCATTCTTTCCTCCGCATCCAGGCCTCCGGCCTGGACCGAAGAATGCGGAGAGTCGGGGGAGATCGAGGCGATGTTATAGCATTGATTATAATCCTTTAAAAGCATCAGGGAAATAGTCATATTCATCATTCTCACCTAATAAGTTAAGGGTGACAAGCTTTCCTGCACACCCCGCGCATGCTGGGCCGGCACCCTGCACCCTCCGCCTGCGGGCGTTGGCTGGTCTCGCTCCCCAGTACTTGTGATGCTGGGCCACAATCAATATAAGGAGTGATGTTGATGGTTGTCGAGAAAAACGTATTAGCAAGGCTGGCCAGTCATCCGGTGTCCCAGGGCACGGTTGCCGCCCTTACCGTCTGTTTGGCGGGCAACCTCTTGCTCTCCCTGATCTTCTTTGCAACGTCTCTCTCGGAAGTATATCTCCAACCGGCAGTCAGCGTCCTGTATCTTGCCGGGGCTTTCTTCGGCGGTTTCGCAAGCGCCAGAAAGGCAGGCCGTAAAGGAATACAGTACGGCGTGGAAACAGGATTTTGCTACTATCTGGCGGTCGCAGTCATCATCCTCATCTTGGCTCCGGCAGCCTTCACCAGGCTCTCCTTCGCTCTGAAGGGTCTTTATTCATTGATCGCCGCCGCTGCAGGAGGCATTTTCGGGATTGCGTTTGTGGAATGAAAAAGGCAGTCGCGGCTGCCTCCTACTTGATAACCTTTTTCAACCATGCACACAAAAAGTCTGGCAACCGGAAAAAGTAGACTTTCATTGCAGTCACCTCTCCATAAACTGTTCTTGATTCTTATTATATTCGGGAATCACTGCAAGATAGGCCTGTCCCCGGTAGCTATTCTAACTGTTTCCTGAGCTCAAACACTACCGATCCGGCGATAACGGCATAATCCTCAAGCGGCAGATAGTGCGGCGCCGATTCATCAAACAGGATGTTTCCCGAAGGATCGAACTCCTCGTCGCCCTCCCAGATCACGTAGGCCACTGGCACCATTGGAAAAACCGGTACCGCCACGCTGGCATCACCCAGGCTCTCCCGCTTCCCGCCCAGGGCAAGCCCGGCCTTGATCAGACCCTGCGGGTCGCGGCCAAACAGTTTGACCAACGGACGAACCGCCCGGTTATGAAAAGGGTTGATATAGATCTGCCCGCCCGGGATCTCCTTGAAGGATATCCATTTGTGATGCAGCGGAACACCTTCGGCATGTTCTAAGTAATGGAGGATCAGGATCCTGTTCACTATCGGCGACTCCCCGCCCTGGGGCAGGTAAACTTCACCCGAAGGGTACCTGACGTGATATTCCTGGTTTAAGAAAGGAACAACAAACTCATCTGCCGTGGCATCATACCGAACAGCCGCCCTGTGGGTGATATCCTGCGGTTCACTGGCGCCCAGCTTGCCCCGGGCGATCTCCAGGGTGACATCCCAGTTCATGTAGCTCTGATTAGCAAACCTATCATTTGGCATTGTCCCCATCAAGCCATACCTCCGTTTTTTGCTCTCCTTAATTCTCTCACAGGAAGCAGGCATCCTGCAAGCTCTGAACTGGAGCCAGCGTTGTCGGGGGCCGCTATGAGAGACCGCGGTTTGACAATCACCCCGGTCCGGATTAAAATAAAGGATGTTAACGCGCCCGTAGCTCAGGGGATAGAGCGCTGGCCTCCGGAGCCAGGTGCGCAGGTTCGATTCCTGCCGGGCGCGCCATTTTTTTCGTCCTAATAACCCAAACCCTTCATCTTGCGCTCGGGATTCCAGCCAAACAGTGAGCATAAAGCCAGGGCAAACCTAACCAGTCTGTTGGATAGCTTCTTCTCCAGAACGCTGTTTTGCAGGGTTAGTTTCTCAATCTTTTTCTGGAGCGAGACGTTGGTTGTATTCAGCATATCCAGTTCAAGTTCCAGATTCTCATTGACGCGCTGGATATCCTGATGGGCTCTCTTCAGGTCGCCGGTTTCCTTGCTCAACCGGATAATCTCCTGATGCTTGGCTTTAACCTCGGCGCGCAAGCTGTCCAGGGAGCGGCTATACTTCTTTTCCAGTTCCACACGCTCCGGCCCCGCCTTGGTCAGTTCTCTTTCCAGGCCCCTGACCCTCTCTTCCAAGAAGGCGATGGTCTCATGCATCTGATTGCTGCTGCGCTGCAGGTCCTTGTTTTCCTTGTTGAGCAGGATATTCTCCTGGGTCCTGGATTTTAACTGGCTGGTAAGGTTCCGCAAATCCTCCTCGTTTTGAGTCAAGCGGTCATTGAGCCCGGTCGTATCCTTGCTGTATTCTTCGATTCTACCGAGGTACTGCCTCCTCTCCCCCTCTAACTGGTGGAGGTTCGCCTCCATAGTCCTGTTCAAGATCTCCAGTTCATGAGTCTTCCTCTCCTTAT
>Ga0224558_1004688_pt1 | contig 10494 bp, 5 predicted proteins | sample 714S32024metaG_FD_180682 | JGI IMG/M metagenome (GOLD analysis project Ga0224558, IMG submission 180682) | Peat soil microbial communities from Stordalen Mire, Sweden - 717 S3 20-24 | ecosystem: Environmental > Terrestrial > Soil > Wetlands > Peat | place: Sweden: Norrbotten County, Stordalen... | reverse complement strand
GTGAGCGGTGATAGGCGCGGATAGCGAGGAGACCAGCAAGTTCGCCTTGTGAGCCAGCATTCGGCTGGAGCGAAACCGCCTCGAAGCCGGTGATGGCGGCCAGCCACCCCGAGAGGTCCTCGATGACACGTCGGCTTCCCGCGGTCTGGTCGGCCGGAGCGAACGGGTGTAGCGAGACGAACTCAGTCCAGCTGATCGGCTCCATCTCGACGCAGGCGTTGAGCTTCATCGTGCACGAGCCGAGCGGGATCATGGAGCGGTCGAGAGCAAGATCAAGGTCGGAGAGCCGCCGCAGCAGGCGGGTCATCGCGACCTCAGAGCGGTAGCGACTGAAGACGGGGTGGGCGAGGTACCCGCTCGTCCGGCGATGCGGCGTCAACGGGTCGGGGCGTGGGGGCGGTCGCGGGGAGCGCGCCGTGCCGAACGCGCCGAGGAGGTCTGTCAGGATCTGTTCATCGGTCACCTCGTCACAGGAGACGGCGACGGTGTCGGCGTCGACTAGGCGGATGTTGATACCCCGTTCGCACGCCGCCTCGGTGACCGCTCGAGCCTGCCCGGGGACCGTCGCCGTCACCGTGTCGAAGATGGGTCCCGATCCTACGGCGACGCCGAGGCCCCGGAGCGTGTCGGCGAACGAGCACGCGTGCGCGTGGATCCGTTCCGCGATCGTCCGGAGGCCGTCCGGTCCGTGGTAGACGGCGAACATCGCTGCGACGATCGCCGGCAGCACCTCCGCGGTGCAGATGTTCGAGGTGGCCCGCTCTCGCCGGATGTGCTGCTCGCGCGTCTGAAGCGCGAGCTGGACCGCCCGGTTGCCGAGCGCGTCGCGTGAGAGTCCGACGATGCGACCCGGTACCGAGCGTACGAACTCGTTCGTCGTGGCGAGGAACGCGGCGTGGGGACCGCCGAAGCCGAGCGGCATACCGAAGCGCTGCGTCGTGCCGACGGCGATGTCGACGCCGTCCTCGCCAGGCGGGGTGATGATTGTCGCCGCCAGTAAGTCGCACGCCACGACGGCGAGTGCCCCGGCGTCGTGTGCGGCGTCGACGAGGGGACGAAGGGCACGGACGCGACCCGAGCACCCGGGTTGCTGGACGAGGACGCCGAAAGGCTCGACCGCAGGGAGGCCGTCGTCGAGATTGACGATGACGATCTCGATACCGAGCGGCTCGGCGCGGGTCTTGAGTACCGCGATCGTCTGCGGGAAGCAATCCGCGTCGACGATAAAGCAACGGCGGCCCGGGACCGCTCGTTGGCACATGAGCATCGCTTCGACTGCTGCTGTCGCTTCGTCAAGGAGCGAGGCATTCGCGACCGGCAACGCGGTGAGGTCGGCGACGATCGTCTGGAAGATGAGCAGCGCTTCTAGTCGGCCCTGCGCGATCTCCCCCTGGTACGGCGTGTACGACGTGTACCACGCGGGATTCTCGAGGATTAGTCGCCGCAGGACGGCTGGCAGGACGGTGTCGTAGAAGCCGAGTCCGATCATCGAAGTGAGGACGCGGTTGGCACCTGCCAAGGCGCGCAGCTCGGCGAGCAGCTCGCGCTCGTCCCCCACGGCATCGAGGTCGAGAACGAGGTTGTCCCTCTCGTTGGCGGGTACGACATCGTCAAGGAGCGAACCGAGGTTGTCATAACCGATAGCCGCCAAGAGCGAGGCTCGGTCCGCGCTCGAGGTGCCAATGTGGCGATGTTCGAAGAAGCCAACGTGCTCGGAGCGTTCGCCCGGCAAGGTAGGAACCGGGTCGCCGAGGACACCCAACGGAGGATCGTTTGCGGGTTCCTTTACTCTCATCGGTCGCTTATCCTCCACGGAAGATTCTGGCAAAACCCCACGCCATGGCCAGTCCAGTGTGCGTTGCTCCTGGGCTCTCCCGTAGGGCCGAAGGTCACCTCTTTCGACGGCCGGAGCCCGACACGGTGCCCTGACGCGGGCTCTGGCACCTCGTCGGGACAGAGCCTCGCTCATGGTCGGGGACGGATCACCGGAGCTTTGCGAGCGCTTCGTTCAGTCGCAGGACGTCGATGTAACTGCTGCCGAGGAAGCCCAGCTGCGCGCCCTGGGTCTCCTTGGCGATGAGCCTCCGCAATGCCGACGGGGCGACACCGGTCGCTCTCGAAACCATGGGGATCTGGACGATCGCGTCCTGCGGCGTGATGTCGGGGTCGAGACCGCTGCCCGAGGTCGTGACGAGATCGGGCGTGGGGTCGACGCCGCGACTATGCCAATAGGCGATTAATTCCTCCGTGTCGGCCTTCAATTTCGCCGAGCGCGGTCCGAGATTGGTCGCCCCCGATTCACCGGGAACCCCGTTGGCCACCAGGGGGTCATCGCCAGGATGGCCAGCGGGGTTGCTCTTGGCGCTCGCGTACGGCCCGAGAGCGTCGGGTCGGCCCTGGAAGACGCAGCTGCCCATTGGATGCCCTGGACACACGGTGCGCGACCAGTTCTGTCCGATCAGAGTCGAACCGCGCGCCGTGATCGACCCATTGGCCTGGTTCTTGAAGAGGAGCTGGGAGATCCCGGTGCCGGCAAACGCGTAGACGAACGTCAAGACGATGACGATGACGATGATCCCCAGAGTGAGGGCACGACGCAGGTGAGCGATCAAGGGGCGTCTCCCATCAGTAGGCGTGCAGCGCAACGATGATGATGTTGATGAGCTTTATGAAGATGAAGGGTACGATGAGCCCACCCACCCCGTAAATAAACACGTTGCGGCGCAAGATGCCGGTCGAAGACCCGGTCCGGAACCGGACGCCGCGCAGGGCCAAGGGAATGAGCGCCACGATCACAAGTGCGTTGAAGATCACGGCCGAGAGAACCGCGCTCTGCGGTCCCTGCAACCTCATGACGTTGAGCGCGTTGAGCTGCGGGTAGGTAGCGACGAAGAGCGCGGGAACGATGGCGAAGTACTTCGACACGTCGTTCGCGATGGAGAAGGTGGTGAGTGAGCCTCGGGTGATGAGCAATTGCTTCCCGATCTCGACGATTTCGATGAGCTTGGTCGGGTTGGAATCGAGGTCAACCATGTTCCCCGCTTCCTTGGCTGCCGTGGTCCCGGAATTCATGGCCACCCCGACGTCGGCCTGGGCCAGTGCCGGGGCATCATTGGTCCCGTCCCCGGTCATGGCGACCAGCTTGCCGCCTTCCTGCTCGGACTTGATGAGGGCCATCTTGGCCTCGGGGGTCGCCTCGGCGAGATAGTCGTCGACACCCGCCTCCCGAGCGATCGCCGCGGCTGTGAGCGGGTTGTCACCGGTGATCATGACGGTGCGGATACCCATCTGGCGCATCTGCTCGAACTTCTCCTCGATCCCTTGCTTGATCACGTCCTTCAGCTCGATCGCACCGAGAATCTTCACCCCGTCGGCCACGATGAGCGGCGTGGACCCGGCCCGCGCGATGCGCTCGACGATTTCATCAAGTCCCTCCGGGATGGCCCCACCCTGTTCCATCACCCAGTGCTTGACCGAGTCGGACGCTCCCTTGCGTATCTGCCGTCCGTCCAGGTCGATGCCCGACATGCGGGTCGTGGCCGAGAAGGGCACGAAGCTGCGTTCATCGCCCAGGGCGCGCTCGCGGATGTCGAAGCGCTCCTTGGCCAGGACCACGATAGAGCGGCCCTCCGGCGTCTCGTCGGCCAGTGACGCCAATTGGGCGGCGTCGGCCAGCTCCTTTTCGCTGCTGTCACCTGCAGGAAAGAAGGACGAGGCCATGCGGTTGCCCAGGGTGATAGTGCCCGTCTTGTCGAGCAACAGTGTCTGTACATCTCCCGCCGCCTCCACGGCCCGCCCGCTCATGGCCAGCACGTTGCGCTGTACGAGCCGGTCCATGCCGGCGATCCCGATGGCCGAGAGCAACGCACCGATGGTGGTCGGGATGAGGCAGACAAGCAGCGACACCAGGACGACGACGGGTACCGTCGCTCCCGCGTAATGGCCGAAGGGCTGGAGGGTCACGACGACAGGCAGGAACACTATGGTGAGCACGGCCAGGAGGATCGTGAGGGCGATTTCATTAGGCGTCCTCTGCCGGTTGGCCCCCTCCACCAGGGCGATCATCCGGTCGATGAACGTGTGGCCAGGCTCCGCGGTGATGCATACTTCAATACGATCGGAGAGGACCTTGGTCCCCCCGGTCACAGCGGAACGGTCGCCACCCGATTCCCGAATGACGGGTGCGGACTCCCCTGTGATCGCAGATTCGTCCACGGAGGCAATGCCGGCAGTGATCTCCCCATCGGAGGGAACGAGGTCGCCCGCTTCACAGACGACGACATCCCCCTTCTTCAGAGCCGACGCCGCCACTCGTTCCTCGGTACCGTCCGGACTGATTCTGCGTGCTTCGGTCTCGGCCCGCATCCGGCGGAGAGTGTCGGCCTGGGCCTTGCCCCGCCCTTCTGCCATGGCTTCGGCGAAGTTGGCGAACATCACCGTCAGGAACAGCCAGATCGTGATGGACCAGTCGAAGATGCCCGGGTGGGCGACGGCCTCAATGAACGTGATGACGAAGCCCACCAGCACCACGAACATCACGGGGTTCTTGATCTGTAACCGGGGGTCGAGCTTCTTGAATGCATCGATCCCGGCCTGGGCGAGGATCTCACGGTCGAAGAGGCTCCGGGCCTGGGCCACCCCACGCGGGCCGGTGCCCGGCTGAGCCGGCTGGGCGGTCGTGGTTGTCATCAGAAGAACTTCCCGTGACTGAGCTGCTCGACAATGGGACCCAACGACACGGCGGGAAAGAAGGTGAGGCCGCCGATGATAAATATCACTCCGACTACCAGCCCGACGAACATGCCATTGTCGGTGCGGAACGTCCCAAGCGAACCAGGGACGATATTCTTGGCCGCCAGCGTCCCCCCCAGGGCCAAGGCGGGGATCATCACGCCGAACCTGCCGAGCAGCATGTCGATCCCCCCCACCACGTTGTAGAAGGCGGTGTTGCCCGTAAGGCCCCCGAATGACGAGCCGTTATTGTTGGCCTGCGAGGTGAGTGCGTAGAGGATCTCGGTGAAACCGTGCGGGCCGGCGTTGAGAGGGCCGGCCCGGCCGGCATGGATCGAGACCGCGACGGCGGTGAGGACGAGCACGAGGATGGGCATGACCAGGGCCCCGAGCCCGGCCAGCTTCACCTCCTCGGCCTGAATCTTCTTCCCCAGGTACTCAGGAGTTCGCCCGATCATGAGACCGCCGATGAACACCGCGATCACGGCGTAGAGCAGGATCGTGTAGAGCCCGCTCCCCGTCCCCCCAGGGGACACCTCGCCGAGCATCATGCCGGTGAGCAGGCCGAAACCACCCATGGGGTTGAACGAGTCGTATGAGGCGTCGGCCGATCCCGTCGAGGTATTGGTCGACGCCACCCCGAACAGCGCCGTGCTCGTGTCCCCGAACCGGACCTCGCCCCCCTCGGTGTTCCCCGATGAAGTCTGGGTCACCCCCGCAGCAACGATCGCCGGGTTGCCCTGGTGTTCGGCATAGCTCGTGAAGGCAACCCAGGATCCGAAGATGATCACCATAGCGGTCAGCAGCGCGGCGCCCTGGCGGATACTTCCCACCATCTTCCCGAACGTGTAGGTGAGAGCGAACGGAATGGCCAGCAGCAAGTAGACGGACAACCAGTTCGTGAGTCCGGTCGGATTCTCGAGCGGGGTCGCGGAATTCGCGTTGTAGAACCCACCCCCGTTGGTCCCCAGTTGCTTGATGGCTTCCATGAACCCGACCGGGCCACGGGGGATGGTCTGCGCGACGCCGTTGAGCGCGTCATGGATGCCGATGGGCCCGGCGAGCGTCTGCACGGCACCCTGTCCGACGAAGACCATCCCTCCCACAAAGGCGATCGGGAACAGCACGTAGAGCATGCAACGGGTGATGTCAACCCAGAAGTTGCCGATCGTCGCGGACCTTCGCCGGGAGAAGCCGCGTACCAGCGCCATCGCCGCAGCGATGCCCACGGCAGGGCTCACGAACTGCTGCACGGTGAGTGCCCCGATCTGGGAGAAGTACGACATTGTCGTTTCGCCGCCGTAGTTCTGCCAGTTCGTGTTGGTCACGAACGATGTTGCGGTGTTGAAGCTGAGCGCCGGCGACACCGCCCCGAGATGCTGTGGATTGAGGGGCAGGGATCCCTGCACACGGAGGATGAGGTAGGTAAATACGATCGATACAGACGAGAAGATCACCAAGGAGGCGGCGTAGCGCTTCCAGGTCTGTTCGGAGTCCGGACCCGTCCCGAGAAGCCGGTAGATCGGTCGCTCGGCCCAACTCAGGAATCGCACCCGGCCCTCGAAGACGGCTGCCATGTAGGAGCCCAGATACCTCCAGGTGAGGCCCAGGGCGACAACCAGTGTGGTGATGGTCCAGAAGTAGCCCAATCAGAACCACTCCGCCTTGAACAGGGCCACGCCGAGGTAGACGAACATGGCGATGGAGACGGTCAGGAGGATCCCCTGGACCACGGTCATACGCGATCGAGTCCCAGAATCAGCCCCAGCATCGCCACCGTGAACGCGATAATTCCCAGCACCACGAGGAAATCGGCCATCTTCCCTCCATTCGGCAATCTGCTTGTGGGAACGGTTGATCGGTGGTCTGCAGCGGCTCGGATTGCCAGGCATGTATTAGCACCCGCTGGAGGCTGATGCCCCTGAAGGGAACCAAGCGGCCGGTTTCATCGGCCGGCTCGTGCGCCCGATGCCACACAATGGCATTCTCTTTCACGAAGGACCTCAGGCACGGGATGGACGACCGAAACCGAGCCTCACACCTCCGCGACACTGGTGAGAGCGAAGGCCGAGACGTCGACGAGGCCGCGATCGGTGATCCGCAGCTCGGGGATCACCGAAAGTCCGAGGAAGCTGAGCTGCATGAACGGCTCGTCGATGGTCACGCCGAGGATGTTCGATGCTGCCTCACCGAGCCGCCTCGCCTCATCGGCAACCTCGGCCGCGGGCCGTTGACTCATGAGCCCCCCTATGGGAAGCCTCACCTCGCCGACCACCTGGCCGTTGAGCACTGCCACCTGCCCACCACCGATCTCCGCCAGCCGGGCCACGGCGACTGCCATCTCCGAAGGGCCCGACGCGTCGAGTGCACCGACGACCATGCAGTTGTGGGCGTCGTGAGCGACCGTTGAGGCCATCGCTCCGCGGAGTAACCCAAATCCCTTCACATACCCTAATCCCACCCGGCCGGTGTGCCGGTGGCGCTCGACGACTCCGATGCGCGCCACGCCTTGAGCCGCGTCGTTCACATCGACGACGAGATTCTTGGTGGACAGCGATCGTGACTCGACACCGATGACTCGGGCTCGTCCGCCTTGGGGCACGCTCAGCTTGAAGGCCTCCGGACCGGGCGGGACCTCGAGGTGCACCGAATGGAGCATCCATTCGGGCACATTCACGGCCGGCACCACGCCCGGGACGACCTTTCCGTTCATGGCGACCAGCCGACCACCCTGCCACACCCGCTCCGGCACGAAGGTGGAGATCTCGTCGAAACAGAGGATGTCGGCCTGGTACCCCGGCGCCAGCCGGCCGAGACGGTCAAAACGGTGGTAATCGGCCGGGTTGCTCGTTGCCAGTACCAACGCGTCCTCGAGGCTGACACCGGCGGCCACCGCCAGACGCACGCAGTCGTTCATATGTCCTTCGTCAAGAAGGGTATGCGGCTCACGGTCGTCGGTGCACAGGGCAACGCGAGCGGTCCCGTGACGGAGGACCGTCGGAATGAGCTCGGCCAGGTTGCGCGAGGCGGAACCTTCGCGGACGAATATCCACATCCCCTTTTGGCGCTTCTCGGCCGCCTCGTCGATGTCGGTACACTCGTGGTCTGACTCGACCCCGGCCGCGAGGTATGCGTCAAGCTGGTTGCCGATCACCCCCGGCGCGTGCCCGTCGACACGCCGGCTTCCCGCGGTGGCAATCTTCGCCAGCACCTCCGGGTCACCATTGATGACGCCGGGGAAGTTCATCACCTCGGCAATCCCGATCGCCCCGTGCTCGTCGAGCAACTCCGCCAACTCCGCGTGGCCGAGCTCCGCGGCCGGGCTCTCGAACGGTGACGCGGGAACACAGCTCGATGCGCATATGCCGAACGTGAATGGAAGGCGGCTCGCCGCTTCGGCAAGGGCGACCACACCCGGGACCCCGAAGACATTGGCGATCTCGTGAGGATCGGCCGCCACCGCCGTCGTGCCGAGGGGCAGCACGGTGCGGACGAACTCGTCGATCCAGAGTTTCGTGGATTCGAGGTGCATGTGGGGATCGATGAAGGCGGGGGTGAGGGAGGCGTTGCCGACGTCGACAACCTCCGAGGCGTCGCGACGCCCCCACCCGGCGATAACCCCATCCACGATCGCCAGATCGGTCTGGATCCATTCGCGGGTATCGGGTGCGAAGACGCGACCTCCCCTGATCAACAGGTCGGCGGGCTCGTCTCCCCTCGCAACCGCCAGAATCCTGGGCGTTCCCCGGCGAGGCAGCACACGGCCACTATAGGGTGGCCAGGGCCGGGGCGGCCAACGTTCACGCGGGGGTACACCCGTCAGAGGTTCCTCCGGCGGGTCGCCTACGCTAAGGACCTTCGACCCTGATGCTGACCCTGAATCAGCTCGTATCCTTTGGGGCTGGCAAGAGCCGGGACTCCCGGCGCTTGCTCACGGCGAGGAGAGTGGAGTTCGTTGAGCACGATCACCCCAATCGGTACCCGAGGCAAGGTCGGAGAGGCCACCTTGCGCATAGACGGGGTACCCAAGGTGACCGGGTCTTTTGAGTACGCGAGTGACCTGCACCACGAGGGCATGCTCTTCGGAGCGACGCTGCGCTCACCGCTGGCGCACGCCCGCATCCGGCGGATCGGCACCGCGCGGGCCGCGGCCAGCCCCGGCGTCGCCGCAGTCATGGTGGCCTCCGACGTCCCGGGGAAGAACAGGTTCGGGCTCAACTTCGATGACCAGCCTGTGCTGGCCGACGATCGGGTGCGCTACGCCGGGGAGCCAATCGCCATCGTGGCGGCCGCGACACCGCAGGAGGCGAGGGCGGCCATTCTGCTCATCGACCTCGACCTCGAGCAGCTGCCCGGCGTCTACGACATGGAGCAGGCACTGTCCCCCGACTCACCGAAGCTGCACGAGTTCGGGAACGTCCTGCGGCACGTGCACATCGTCCACGGGGATCCGGACTCGGCCCAGGCCGACGTCTGGGTCGAGGGCTACTACGAGACGGCGATGCAGGACCAGGCGGCCCTGGGACCCGAGGCTGGATTGGTCGTGCCCGGGGAGGACGGTGGAGTGGACGTCTTCGTCGCCACGCAGTGGCTGCACGTGGACCGGGAGCAGATCGCCCCGTGCCTGGGACTACCCCATGAGAAGGTCCGGCTGCACCTTGCCGGCGTGGGCGGAGCCTTCGGATCCCGCGAGGACATCCACATGCAGATCCACGCATCGATGTTGGCGCTGCGCACGGGTAAGCCGGTGAAGTTCAGTTACGGGCGTGAGGAGTCCTTTCACGGGCACGTCCACCGCCATCCGTCTCGCATCTGGATCCGCCATGGGGCAAATCGCGACGGCCGCCTTGTCGCCGTCGTCGCGCGCTTGATGTTCGACGGGGGTGCCTACGCCTCCTCGTCGCCGGCAGTGGTGGGCAATGCGGCGACCTTCGCCGCCGGCCCCTACGAGGTGCCGAACGTACGGGTGGAAGGCAGCGTCGTCTACACCAACAACCCCTCGTGTGGCGCCATGCGGGGCTTCGGTTCGCCCCAGGTGTGCTTCGCACATGAGGCGCAGATGGACAAGCTCGCGCGCGCCTTGGGGATCGATCCCATCGATCTCAGACTGCGCAACGCGCTTTCCACGGGATCGGTGCTCCCCACCGGGCAGGTCATCACGGGAAGCGCACCGGTGCGGGAGCTGATTGAGCAATGCGCCGGGATCGCACTTCCCGAGGCCGAGCCCGTGCGTGGCCGGCACCAACTCCACTATCCGGGGGGAACGGGCAACGTCACCCGTGGCGAGGGGCTCAAGCGCGGGGTCGGCATCGCGGTCGGCTTCAAGAACGTGGCCTTCAGCGAGGGATTCGACGACGCCGCCACCGCCCGGGTGACCCTGAGCCTGGACCAGGGCGACCCGGTGGCCGAGATCCACACGGCGGCCGTCGAGATGGGCCAGGGCCTCTACACCTTCCTGACCCAGGTCGTCCGGACCGAGCTCGAGGTCGACCGGGTGGTCATGCACGCCGTGGACACCCAGGTCGGCAACGCCGGCTCCACTTCCGCGTCGCGCCAGTCGATGATGGCGGGTGGGGCGGTCCAGATGGCCTGTGCCAAGGTTCGTCAGGAGCTCTTCGAACGAGCCCTCGCACGGGGCGAACCGGGACTGGCGGCCGCCAACACCGACCAACTCGCGCTCGACGCCGGTTGGGTGAGCGTTGACGGTCTGCGCATGGTGGAGGTGACCGAACTCCTCGGCGGACCGGTCACCTGCGAAGCCGT
>Ga0224558_1004687_pt1 | contig 10495 bp, 6 predicted proteins | sample 714S32024metaG_FD_180682 | JGI IMG/M metagenome (GOLD analysis project Ga0224558, IMG submission 180682) | Peat soil microbial communities from Stordalen Mire, Sweden - 717 S3 20-24 | ecosystem: Environmental > Terrestrial > Soil > Wetlands > Peat | place: Sweden: Norrbotten County, Stordalen... | reverse complement strand
TGCGAACGCATCCAGAAGAGCGCTGCAGCCATCCTGCGGGCGTTCGAGCCGGCAACGGAAGAATCAGAGGTGGCGGCGTGAGCGGCCCACTCTGGTTGGAGGCCAAGAGGGTCTTCTGCGACCGATGCAGGTGTTCAGTCGACACGGATCTGATCCACGCGGACGGGCATCACTACTCCGATAACGGCGACTTCTACTGTGCGGACTGCTGGGGTTCTGATGAACACTGAGGTCTACATTTCCCAAGGTTTGCCCGAGGTTGGACATCGAAGCGCGTCGATCATTCAGCCGGCCGACCAGTTGCCGGCCACCAGGGTTAAAGCGGTCTAGAGAGAACTAGAACCCATCAGGAGGGTAATGACCCAGCTCCACACGGTGAAACCCGCGTAAGTCCAGACTGACCTTGTATCCTCGTCGCAGTTCCATTTCTGCTTGCTGACCGCTGGCTGGAGGATCCTGCATGGCCGAACCTTGGCTGTCCGCTGATGACATCGCTGCCCACCTCGGCGTAACTAAGGACACCGTCTACTCATGGATCGCGGAGAAGGGCATGCCCGCCCACAAACTCGGCCGCTTGTGGAAGTTCCAAACCAGTGAGGTCGATGAGTGGGTCCGCGGCGGCGGGGCGGCCGATGGTGGCTCGTGGGCCAAGGCGGAGTGAGGCCGAGTGCGGATCATCGATAATGTCAATGAGCTGCTGGGCGAGGATCTCAAGGTGGAGATCGACCCAGGCTCGAAGTTGCGCATAGCGGCTTCGACCTTCTCGATCTTCGCGTTCGAGGCGCTCCGTGAAGAGCTGGAGCGGATCGGTGAGCTGGAGTTCATCTTTACGTCCCCGTCCTTCGTGACGGCGAAGGCGACGGACCGACTTCCGAAAGAGCGCCGCGAGTTCTACATCCCACACAGCCGGAACGGTGAGTCGGCTCTGTCCGGGTCGGAGTTCGAGATTCGCCTCCGCAACAAGATGACCCAGCGCGCGATTGCCCGCGAATGCGCCGACTGGCTGCGCCGAAAAGTGCGTTTCCGTTCGAACAAGACTGGCGCGCCGATGCAGCAGTTTGCGGTCGTCGACGACAAGGTCGCGTACCTGCCGCTTCAGGGCTTTACGTCTGCCGACCTTGGCTTCGAGCGCGGCAATGCTGTGTCCAACATGATCACCAAGCTCGAAGATGCGCCGATGACAGCGCAGTATGCGCGGCTTTTCGATCAGATCTGGCACAACGCCGAGCAACTTGACGATGTCACAGAGGCCGTCTACGACCATATCGCCTCGGTCTACGCGGAGAACTCTCCGGCGCGGATCTACTTCCTAATTCTTTACAACCTTTTCGCGGAGTTTCTCGACGACATCAGCGAGGACGTGCTGCCGAATGACCTGACCGGCTACAAGGACAGCGCGGTTTGGCAGAGCCTTTACAACTTTCAGCGGGACGCCGCGACCGGGATCATCAACAAGCTTGAGACCTATAGCGGGTGCATTCTCGCCGACAGCGTTGGTTTGGGGAAGACCTTCACGGCTTTGGCAGTTATCAAGTACTACGAACTGCGCAACAAGTCAGTGCTCGTTCTGGCGCCGAAGAAGCTCGCTGAGAACTGGACGAACTATAACGCGAACCTGACGACGAACCTCTTCGCGGCTGATCGGTTCAACTACGACGTCCTCGCGCACACCGACCTGTCACGCACGCAGGGTGAGTCGCTGGGCATCCCGCTGGACCGGGTGAACTGGAGCAACTACGACCTTGTAGTAATCGACGAGTCGCACAACTTCCGCAACGCCGACTTCACAGTAGATAAGGAGACGCGCTACCAGCGACTCATGCGACAGGTAATCCAGCAAGGCGTGAAGACAAAAGTGCTCATGCTCTCGGCCACGCCTGTGAACAACCACTTCACCGACCTGCGCAACCAGCTCGCACTGGCATATGAAGGCGACTCCCAGCAGCTCTCCGCAAAGCTGGATCTCTCAACGAGCATTGAGGAGGTGTTCCGGCAGGCGCAGCGGGTATTCAACGAGTGGTCGAAGCTCCCTGCTGATCAGCGCACTGCTGACACGATCCTGTCCCGGCTTGACTTCGACTTCTTCGAGCTGTTGGACGCGGTGACGATCGCTCGCTCCCGTAAGCAGATCCAGGCGTTCTACGACACCTCTGACATCGGCGCGTTCCCGGAGCGGCTGCCACCGGTTTCGGTTCGCTCGGCGTTGACGCACCTGCCGGAGGTGCCGTCGTTTAGCGAGATGTTCGAGCGACTTTCGTCGCTCACACTCGCGGTCTACGCGCCACTGGCGTACGTGTTCCCGAGCAGACGAGACAAATACGAGCTGCTTTACGGAAACGTTACCGAGGGCCAGAACTCGGCCGGAGGAGCGGTTTCTAATCTTGGCCATGCCAACCGTGAGCGCGGCATCCAGAAGCTCATGACGGTCAACCTGCTCAAGCGACTGGAGAGCTCCGTCGAAGCGTTCCGGATCACGCTCTCGAAGCTCGCTGCCAACGTCGATCAGTCTCTCCAGGCAATCGACAACCATGCCGGTTCGATCGCGGACCTTGGGGCTGCGATCGGTGACATCGAAGCAGATGACGACGACTTTGAGTTTCCGACCAGCAGCATGGTCGGCACAAAGGTGCAGATCCAGCTGGCAGACATGGACATCGATTCATGGCGCCATGATCTTGCCCATGATGCAGCCGTCATTGGCGAGTTGCTCACCGGGGTCGGTGTTGTTACGCCCGAGAACGACCTGAAGCTCCAGACGCTGATGGCCCGCATCCACGACAAGCTGGCGGCACCAATCAACGCGGGTAATCGAAAGGTGCTCATCTTCTCCGCCTTCGCCGATACCGCTGCGTACCTGTATCGCGAACTCGCCCCAGAGCTCACGCAAGCAGGTCTGCACGCGGCGATCGTCACTGGTCAGGGCAACCCCCGCACGACTCTCGGAAAGGGGTTCGGCTTTCAGCAGGTGCTCGCCCTGTTCTCGCCAGTTTCAAAGGCGCGACACCTGGTGATGCCGAAGGAGCACCGCGAGATCGACGTGCTCATCGGCACCGACTGCATCAGCGAAGGCCAGAACCTTCAGGACTGCGACTACGTGATCAACTACGACATCCACTGGAACCCTGTGCGGATAATTCAGCGGTTCGGGCGTATCGACCGCATCGGCTCGACCAACGGTCAGATCCAGCTCGTGAACTTCTGGCCTGACATCACCCTCGACGAATACATCAACCTGAGGGAGCGCGTAGAGAACCGTATGGTCATCGCCGACCTCGCGGCCACCGCCGACGACAACATGCTAACGCAACAGTCCGGCGACACCGCGTTCCGCAAGGAGCAGCTCCGCAAGCTTCAGGATGAGGTCATCGAGCTGGAGGATGTGCGTACTGGTGTGTCCATCACCGACCTCGGCCTCAACGATTTTCGGATGGACCTGCTTGGCTATCTCAAGGAGTGCGGCGACCTTGCTGCCGCGCCCAAGGGCCTCCATGCTGTCGTACCCGCGCGCCCCGACACGGGCCTGCAGGCCGGCGTGCTGTTCGCGCTCCGCAACGTGAACGCTGACGAGACGATCAACCGCGGCAACCGCCTTCACCCCTACTACCTCGTCTACCTCGACAACGACGGCAACGTGGTCGCCGACCACACCCAGGTCAAGCATTTGCTTGACCTCATCCGGTCCGGATGCCGCTCCTTTGACCAGCCCGTCGCCGAGGTGTGTCGCATCTTCAATACCGCCACCCGAGAGGGAGCGGAGATGCGCCATTATTCCGGCCTACTCAGTGCGGCCGTCCGTTCGATGATCGACGTGACTGAGGAACGCGACCTTGACAGCCTCTTCACCGCCGGCCGCACAAGCGCGCTGACCGAGACGATCAACGGGCTCGATGACTTCGAGCTGATCGCGTTTCTCGCCATCGTGGACCCTTCTAGCAAGGGCGCCCGATGAGCGCATCGTTGTACGGCTGGCCAGCGACCGCCAAGTTCGGCCGCATCGTCCCGAAGTCCAAGTTCTACGAGCACGCCACCATCTCGGCCAACCTGCGTGAGAAATTCGTCAGCGAGATCCAACGCATCATCTGGGCTTACAAGCTCGCCGACGAGACCATCCACCTCCGCGCCAATGACGCCGTGCCCGAGATCCAGGTATTTACCATCGACGCCAAGGAGGAAGACGTCCCTAACGACGTGCTCGCCGCCATCGACAAGGCCATCCAGTTCCCGATCATCTTCGAGATCAATCGCCACACCGACCAGCAGACGCAGACGCGCATGGTTGCTGCCCACAAACGGCCCAGCGGTACGATTCAGCGGCTTAGTGGGTACTTCACCACCGACTGGCAATGGGCCGATGCGCCGCGCGCGCCCCTGCCACCGGCTTTGGATCTATCAGGCCTGTACGCCGGCCTCCTGACACCAATGTTCCCCATCTCGGCGCGGCCAGGCGAGGACCTGTCGGAGACGACTGTCAGGATAGATAAGGCCCGCAGACTCGAACGCGAAATTGCGGCCCTGCAAAATAGGCTCCGGACGGAGCCACAACTCAACCGCAAGGTAGAAGTTAGGCGAGAGGTCCGGGACCGGACCGCCGCTCTCGCCGCACTTACCAACCCTGCAGCACCGAAGATTGAGGAGACTCCATGGACAAACTGATGATGCACTCGCCCGACCTGACCGAACAAAACATCGAAAAGATCGCCGGGCTGTTCCCTTCGGTCGTCACCGAGGGTCGCGACGACGAGGGCAACCCGGTTCGGGCGATTGACTTCGACCTACTTCGACAAGAGCTGGCCACCTACATCGTCGAAGGACCACAAGAGCGGTACCAGCTCGACTGGCCGGGCAAGCGCGAGGCGCTGTTCGGGGCCAACGCGCCGATCGCGCGAACGCTCCGCCCAGTCCATCAGGACTCGGTCAACTTCGACACCACGCAGAATGTCTTCATCGAGGGTGACAACCTCGATGCCCTCAAGCTGCTCCAGGAGTCGTACCTCGGCAAAATCAAGCTGATCTACATCGACCCCCCATACAACACGGGCAACGACTTTGTTTACGCCGACACCTTTGCGCGAACGCGTGATGAGGAGCTCTTACGGTCGGGACAGGTCAGCGAGGCGGGCGTTCCGCTCGTCGCAAACACGACGGCCATCGGTCGCTTTCACTCCGACTGGCTCAGCATGATGTTCCCACGCTTGAAGCTGTCTCGGAACCTCTTGGCGGATGACGGCATCTTGGTGGTTTCGATAGATGAGAACGAGCATGCCAACTTGGTGGCAATCGGATCTGAGGTCTTCGGTCGTGATGCCTACGTCGGCGAGATCGTTCTGAAGAACAGCAGCCGTAACGACCAGCGGTACATCTCGATGCAGCACGAGTACATTGTGTTCTTTGTCAAGAATAGAACCGTAAATGACGGCTCTTGGACCGAGAAGAAGGGCGGCCTGGACCAGATCTATGCGGCGTTCGATGGATTCAGGAAAGAGTACGGCGACGACTGGGATGCGATCCACGCAGCAGCGAAAGAGTGGTACAAGAAGTTCCCACCGTCGGATCCGGTCTACGCGAGCAAGCACTACACCCGCATGGACGAGCGTGGCGTGTATTTCGCGGACAACATCTCTGGCCCGAACGACGGACAGTACGTCTATGACGTGATGCACCCAGCGACTGGCAAGATATGCAAGCAACCTGGGCGCGGGTGGGTGTTTCCCAAGGAGTCAATGGAGCAGAAAATAGCGGACAATCGCGTGCATTTCGGACCGGACCACACCACTGTCCCAAATCTCAAGACGTATCTCAGGGACACAGAGAACCAGAGCTTGACGAGCATCCGTTTCGTCGATGGTCGCGCGGCCTCTAAACGCCTGCAGGCGCTCTTCGGTGAGAAGGTGTTCACCAATCCGAAGGATGAGCTGCTGCTGCGCGATATCTACAAGGCAGTTGGCGTATCTGGGGACGATCTGGTCCTGGACATGTTCGCCGGATCCGGCTCCGCTCTCCAAGCCGTCCTTGAGCTGAACCTAGGGACCGGAAGTCAGTGTCGTTTCATTGGGATCCAGATTGCCGAGGATCTGAACGAGTCATTGAAGACGGCCAAGGGCGCGGCTCGTCAGATCACCACAAACGCAATCAGATATCTCGGCGAACTCAATAAGCCAGCGACCGTGGCGGAGATCGGTAAGCAGCGTATGCGCCTCGTCGGCGACCAGCTCAAGTCTTCCGAGGCCGTCCTCGATGTCGGCTTCCGCGTCCTCAAGGTCGACACATCGAATATGGCTGACGTGCTGCGTACCCCTGAGGCGCTTGGCCAGGATGAGCTTGAGCTGTACGCGGACAGCGTGAAGCCCGACCGTTCGGGCGAGGATTTGCTGTTCCAGGTACTACTTGACTGGGGCTTGGATTTGACGATGCCGGTAGAGAGCACGACCGTCGATAGCCGTGAGGTATTCGTCGTCGAGGACGGCGCGCTAGTGGCTTGTTTCGATGCCGATGTAAGTTCCGGTGTCGTTCGGGAACTGGCAAGCCGTAAGCCCCTGCGGGCGGTGTTCCGCGACTCTGGCTTCGCGACGGACGCAGACCGCATCAACGCGGAGCAGGTATTCGCCGAGGTCTCGTCTGCGACTGACGTGAGGGCCATCTAACCGCGATGAAGTTCCAATTCAAGGTTCAGCAGTATCAGACGGATGCCGTGGACGCGGTGGTTGACTGCTTCTCCGGACAGCCGCGCCACGATGGGTTGTCATACCGGATCGATCCGGGTCGTCGCTCGGACTCTGCGCAGGCGACTCTGGACTTCGCCGAGTCGCCGGACTCTGGGCTGCGGAATGCAGAGATCGCCTTCAGCGCCGCGCAATTGCTTGAGAACGTTCGGGCAGTGCAGCGAAGCCGGAATCTTCCGCTGTCGACGACACTTGTGCCAAGCAAGGCGGCTGCGGCGGGCACGCCGAATCTCGATATCGACATGGAGACTGGGACAGGGAAGACATACGTCTACATCAAGACGCTCATGGAGCTGAACAAGCGGTATGGTTGGAGTAAGTTCATTGTCGTCGTACCGAGCGTGGCAATTCGCGAGGGCGTGAAGAAATCGTTCGACATCACCGCCGAGCACTTCCAGCAGACCTACGGCACGAAGCCCCGGTCGTTTATCTACAACTCATCGCAATTGCACGAGCTGGAGCGATTTAGTTCCGACGCAGGCGTTCAGGTGATGATCATCAATATCCAGGCGTTCAACGCCACCGGCAAGGACAACCGGCGCATCTATGACGTCCTCGACGACTTCCAGTCCCGCCGCCCGATCGACGTAATCAGCGCAAACCGGCCGATTGTCATCATCGATGAGCCGCAAAAGATTGGAGCGGCCAAGTCGCTGGAGGCGCTGAGCCGGTTCAACGCCCAGATGGTGTTGCGCTACTCGGCGACCCACAAGGTCGAGCACAACAAAGTGCATCGCCTGGACGCGCTCGATGCCTACAACCAGAAGCTCGTGAAGAAGATCGCGGTGCGGGGCATCACCGTCAAGGGACTGGCGGGCAGCGCCGCGTACCTGTACGTGGACGCGATCGAGATCGCCAAGGGAGCCAAGCCCCGTGCCCGGGTCGAGTTGGAGGTGCAAACCAACAGCGGCATCAAGCGACAAGTCAGGCGCCTCGACCTGGGAGCGAACTTGCACGACCTGTCCGGCGGCATCGAGGCGTACAAGGGACTGTTCATCACCGACATCGACGCCAATCGTGACGTGATCGAGCTGAGCAACGGCGACCTCGTAGCGGCTGGTCAGGTGACTGCGGACGTGACCGACGAGGCCAAGCGTCGGATCCAGATCCGAGAGGTCATCCGAGCACACCTTGATAAGGAGCGAGAGCTGTTCGGGCAGGGTATCAAGGTGCTGTCGCTGTTCTTCATCGACGAGGTGGCCAAATACCGCGACTACGAGCGCGAAGACACACTCGGCGAATACGCCCGCGTGTTTCAGGAGGAGTACGTGGCGCTATTGACTGACGAGCTGAGCCAGTTGGATTTCGATGCCGAGGCGGAAGCCTACCGACGTTATCTGGAGGCGATCGCAGTTGAGAAGACGCATCAGGGGTATTTCTCGATCGACAAGAAGACCAATCGGCAGGTCGACGGTGACGTCAAGAGGAGTGGGGACGAGAAGGGGCAGTCAGTGGACGTTGACGCTTACGATCTCATCCTCCGCAAGAAGGAGCGCCTGCTGTCGTTTGATGAGCCGGTGCGGTTCATCTTCTCCCACTCGGCACTGCGTGAGGGCTGGGACAACCCCAACGTGTTCGTCATGGGAATGCTCAAGAAGAGCGATAACTCCGTCTCGCGCCGCCAGGAAATTGGTCGCGGCCTGCGGCTCGCTGTCGACCAGCGCGGCGAGCGCATGGACAACCCCGTCACCGTGCACGACATCAACGAGCTCACCGTCGTCACGGACGAGTCCTACACCGACTTCGTGACGGGCTTGCAGAAGGAGATCAGTGAGTCCCTCGCATCCCGTCCGCACAAGGCCAGCGTCAAGTACTTCGTCGGCAAGACGTACACCACCGAGTCCGGCGACAGCATTGTCGAGGAGGCGGTGGCGAATGCGCTCTATAAGTACCTCGTCAAGAACGACTACATCAACGACGACGACACCATCTCCGACGCTTACAAAACCGCTCGGGACGCAGACATGCTCGCAGAGCCGACCTCGGACGTACTAAGGCCCGTCGTGGGTTATCTCTTGCCGCTTGTCGATAGCCTCTACCTCAACGTCGACCTCATAACCGATGGTCGCAAGCCCAAGCGCATTCCACTAAACGACAAGAACTTTGCCAAGAAGGAGTTTCAGGAACTCTGGAGCCGTATCAACCACAAGGCCATCTACCAGGTTGAGTTCGACTCTGCCGAACTGATCGACAAGTGCGTCACCACGCTCGATGCTCATCTGAATGTGGCCGCGATGCAATACGTCGTGCAGGCCGGTCATCAGCGCGCCGCGCTCGACGCGGACGACTTGTCGTCCGGCGCGGGCTTCACGGTCAGCTCGACGAGCACGCATGCCGCTGCCGTCTCGGCCTCATCGCAGGTTAATTATGACCTGCTCGGCGAGATCACAGAGAAGACGCAACTCACCCGGCGGACGGTCGGCGCAATCCTGCGAGCAATACGACCGAGTACATTCTCGAAGTATCGGCAGAACCCCGAGCAGTTCATCACCGAGGCCGCACGCCTGATCAACGAGCAGAAGGCCACAGTGGTCGTCGAGTACCTCGCCTACGACACCCTTGCCGCGCGGTACGACACGGCGATCTTCACTGAGAATCAGACCAAACAGGACTTCGCTCGGGCCGGCGAGAAGCTGAACAAGCACATCTACGATTACGTGGTTACCGACTCCAAGGTCGAGCGCGATTTCGTGACCGAGTTGGACACGAGCACCGAGGTCGTTGTCTACGCCAAGCTGCCCCGAGGTTTCTTCATCCCGACCCCAGTTGGCGACTACAACCCCGACTGGGCCATTGCGTTCCAGGCGGGAACGATAAAGCACGTCTATTTCGTCGCTGAGACAAAAGGGTCGTTGTCGTCGATGCAACTCAGGGGCGTCGAGGAAGCCAAGATTGCGTGCGCCCGCAAATTCTTCGCTGAGTTGGGCCGCGAACAGCAAGACGCCGTGAAGTACGACGTCGTAACCGACTACGGGCAACTCATGCAGCTCGTTGGAGCCGCGGCATCGTAAGCCTTCGGAGTCGCGCACGGCCGACACCGACACCGTGTCCGGCGAGTCTCACATTTGAGACGCCACCGACATCCATCCAGCGGTTTCGCCAATCTGATAAATCAGGAGGCTCAAGCTGTGTCCTGGTGAATCTTGGTGTTGACCCAACCCTGACATCGGCTCTCTGATCCCCGATGTAGCAACTAGGTGTCCCTCGGCGGCTTCCCTTGCTAGTGACGAGAGCGTCGTGGTCCTCCCGACGTGTATGGCGGTGCTTTCGGTCCCATCGTGCGCCCCGTCGCCTCGGCCGCAACGGCGTCTCGGAAACTGGCCGGCGGCGTTCGCTGCGCTCACTGACCTTCGGTCCCGCCGCAACTTTCCGGACGACCCTGCGGGCAACCGTTGCCCCCTCGGCTTCCCGGTTCGCGTGTTGTGCCCGTAAGCACCACACACGAAAGGAACCACAACATGAACACCGTCACCATCACAGGAAACCTGACTCGGGAGCCCGAGATCCGCTACACCAGGGAGGGTCAAGCTACGGCCCAACTCGGGATAGCGGTCAACCGGCGCCGGCAGGACCGGACCACCCAGGAATGGCAGGAGACCACGTCGTTCTTCGACATCGTCTGCTGGCGGGACCTGGCCGAGAACGTGGCCCTCAGCCTTGTTATGGCCAGCTCTTCGCGAGAATGTGCCTCTGACTAGGGTGCTTGCGATGTGGACATGTCCATGTCGAGATCGCAGACCAGGCATCTGGTTCCTATGCATCGGGAAAAGAGCGAA
>Ga0224558_1004686_pt1 | contig 10497 bp, 11 predicted proteins | sample 714S32024metaG_FD_180682 | JGI IMG/M metagenome (GOLD analysis project Ga0224558, IMG submission 180682) | Peat soil microbial communities from Stordalen Mire, Sweden - 717 S3 20-24 | ecosystem: Environmental > Terrestrial > Soil > Wetlands > Peat | place: Sweden: Norrbotten County, Stordalen... | reverse complement strand
AGGCTCTCCGGTCTTGGTCGCCGGCCCGCTGAAGGTCATCAGGGTCTCCTTCGGCGGCTCCATGTATTTCTTATGCGGCGGCAGGATCGTGGTATCATAGTCAAGGCGTAAATCAGCGACAGCATCGAGTGGCTCGAAGACAAACTCCGGCTCCTTGGCAACAGGCCCGATTACTTCGTAGCCAGCCTTTAACTTCTCCACAAAACTGCCTAAATCTGCTTTCGGGAGAACAAAAGCTTCCACTAGCTAAAAACACCTCCCACAAGAAATTCTTTTAATACTCAAAGGTCCCGCATCTTGCAATCTTTGCTTTTTCAAAATCCCTCCCCTCGTTACAACCAGGCAACATAGTTTTTTCAACCCGCCCGCGCTGTGTCCGACCGCACCCATCCACCGGATGAGTACCCCGACACAACACCGCCGCGGGGCGCCTCAAAAACACCAAAATCAAAAACCGGTGGAGAGATAAAAACCCCCCACAAAGCGCGTTGAAAGCATACTCCATCACAAGATCACTTCTACGCCTGGCGCAAAAATCCTCTTGACCCCTAAAAATAATTGAAGGAGTCCCTCTTTCTCCTTCGACATGTCTGGCCTAAATCCTTCTGTATCTCTATAATAAGGGGAAGGGAAGCACTGGAATGCGAGTAGTTCCCGGGGCGCCCGCTTGTGGGCGTGCATTTGGGCCTCGTTTCCAGCACCAATGTGCAGGTCATGGTATCGACCCGCATCAACAAGCGAAGTCAACAATTAGTTCAGCGCCATGCTGGGTAACGATCAAGTAAAATGCAGGAGGGGGGGTTGGGGCTGCAGTTTGTACAAGCATGTGTTTTTGGGTACAATAGGCTGGACAGGAATTCCAACATTTCAGGAGACAGGCACATGGCTAATTCAACTTCACTTCGTCACGCTTGAAACGTTTGAATAAGGAGGCAACACAAATGCAAAAATACGAGTGCTCAGTCTGCGGATATGTCTATGACCCGGCCAAGGGAGATTCGGACGGCGGCGTCGCCCCCGGAACCCCCTTCGAGAGCCTGCCGGACGGCTGGGTATGCCCGGTCTGCGGGGCATCCAAGAGCGAGTTCGAACCCCTGGCCGAATAACAGATAGCCCGGATAAAATCAATAAGCGCCCACATGTGAGATGCCAGCCTTCTCCATGGGGCGTTTATTATTTGGGCACAGGAAACGCAGCGCATGCCGTCATATGTCCATCGGAGGCCGGCCCAGAGAGCGCCCCGGCGCATACAATGCCGCCCCCGCAAGCGGGCTGCCCGCATGCCGTGCGTGGGGGGGCCGGCGCGGTATAATCGGGCCATGCCCTACATAATCATGAAGGAGGACATACCTCAGCCGGTCAGGTACTCCGCAATCCGACGACCGAAGCGGACTTTGTGAGTAGGGGGGTGTCGAGATGCCAGAGACGCAACACGAACTGACCCTGACTGGGCGTTCCCGGTTGTCGGTTACCGGGGTGCTCCAGGTGATCAGCTTCGATGACGGGGAGATTCTGCTGGAGACCGAGATGGGTATCCTGATGCTGCGCGGTGAAGAGATGAACATCATCCACCTCGATCTTACCGCCGGGCAGATCGCCGTCCAGGGCTCTGTCGCCGCAATGGAGTACCGGGAGCAGCGAAGCAAGAAAATAAAAGAGAGAGGCAAGAATATTCTGGACCGCCTGATCAAATGAACGCCACCGTACTGCAAGAATTTATGCTCCTTTTGATAGACCTTGCCATCGGGGTAGGGATCGGCTTCCTGTTCGATTGCTACCGCGTTCTCAGGCGACTCCTCAGGCCAGGCTGGCTGGTAACCCAGTTGGCTGATTTTTTATTTTGGGTCTGCTGCGCCTTGCTCACCTTCCGCGTCTTCTTCGTAGTGACCGGCGGGGCGGTAGGCTTCTACAACATCCTGATCATTCCGATCGCTACGGTCTTCTACCTGAAGTCGCTCAGCCCTTCCGTGCAGAAGCCCCTGACGCTCATCTTCCACCAGTTGGGCCGGTTCCTGGCCCTGATCTTCCGGGTCTTTTACCGCATAATCCGGCTGCTCTGGCTGGTCATTCTCCTCCCCTTCCGGGGATTGTGGTGGCTGGCGCACACCTGCCTGCGGGTGGCATACGTGCTGCTGCGCCTCCTGTGGCTGCCCGAAAAGCTGCTGCTGCAGTGGCTGTGGCGGTCGCTCCGGGAAGAGTGCCGGAAGCTTAACCACTGGCTGCGCCAAACACTGCCCCGCATCCTGCACAGGAAGTGACATCATTCCCTCAACGAATTTTTTTAGTACATAAAGAAGGATTTTCTAGCTCAACATAGAATGATATTGTACATAATTTATCCACAAAATGTCCACAATTTGTGGACAATCAGGTGACGCATCGGTGCAACTGGAGATTCGCGGGGCTGAAAGGTTGAGCTTCAGGGAAAAGCAAGCAGTCGTCCTCAAAGAGACCGGCCACAGCAACGAGGAGATAGCCAGGCAACTGGGTGTCAATTCGGCTACGGTGGCTACTCTGCTCTCCCGCGCGCGGTCGAAGGGATACCAGGCAGTGATCATCATCCCCACCAACCTCGGGTTGTTTGGCGGGGATGGCGACGAGGTGAGCTAAAAATGCGCCAGACTACGGCAGTACGGCAAAACGCAGATAGGACAGACGGAAAGACTTCGCATTGCCGCGCCAGGTCATCCAAACCGGGAACTGACCGGTCTCGATGGAAGCGGCGGATATTCTTTCTGGGGCTGGCCATGTCACTCCTCTGCGCACTGTACCTGCCGCTGCAGATCAAGGTCTGGAGAATGCAATCGGAATTGCACCAGCTCCAGAGCGAGAAGCAGGCGCTCCTGCACCAGCAGCAGCAAATCCAACAGCAGATCGTGTACTACGGCAGTGACGCCTACGTGGAAGAGGCGGCGCGCCAGGACCTCGGCCTGGTGAAGCCCGGAGAGGCCTTGGTTCTCCCCGCCGTTCCCGGAACGTCTCAGCCACTTCCGAACAACAAGCACACCAGCACTGCCGGCCCTTACGGCGATTAATCCCGTTGTTTTACGGTTCAAGAATCGATAACGAAACATCCCCAATGAAAGGTCGATGTTCTTCCGGTTAGATGCCCTAGCTCATCTTCGTCTTTGATTTTCAGACTTTATCAATTTTTCTGCTATCAAACCGAACCCGCAAGCGGCGGGAGGCGCGCTCGTACTTCAAACCTCGAATTGGAGGCTTGCTCATCATGAAGAATGGCAACAACAAGAATGGCAACAACCGGTTTGCAGCAGTAGACATCGGGACAAACTCCGTGCGGTTGCTGATCGCCAAGTTGTGCAACCGGCAGTTGAAGCCCGAACTCAGGACACTGCGGATGTGCCGCCTGGGAGAAGGAATTACCAGGGGAGATGGCCTGCAGCCACAGGCTGTTGCCCGCACCCTGCAAGCACTGCAAGAATTCAGCAGCCTGCTGCGCCTCCACGGGGTTCGCCATGTAAGGGCGGTGGCCACCAGCGCTGTCAGGGAAGCTCCAAACGCAGAGCTCTTTGTTAAACAGGTGATCTCGCAGACAGGGCTGCCGGTTGAAGTGATCAGCGGCGAGGAAGAGGCCTATCTCAGTTATGTCGGGGCCTGCCAGTCCCTGCCCGGAGTTAAACAGGGTACGGTGGTGGACATCGGCGGAGGCAGCACCGAGTTCACCTTTCCGTCAGCGCCCGCTCCTGTAGAGCAATTAGGACACCCGCAGAGTTCGGGGCACAACGGTACTCTGACCAGCCGCAGCATCCCGCTTGGTGCAGTCCGTCTGACCGAGCGCCCCCTGCTGCTGTCGGAGATCCTGGCCAAACTGAAGCTGGCCCTCGATGAGCTTCATATTGAGAAACCGATCCCCCTGATTGGTGTTGGAGGCACCATCACCACCCTGGCAGCCGTAGACCAGGCACTGCAAGTCTATGATCCGGAGCGGGTGCACGGCTACCAGTTGACCCGGGCCTCAGTGGAGAGAATATTGTTTTTACTGGCGGCAAAGACTAACCAGGAAAGAAAACAGATTTACGGCCTGCAACCGGAACGGGCGGATATCATTGTCGCCGGCACCACCATTCTCTGGGCGATCCTCGGCAGCTTGGAGGCAGAACAGATTACCGTCAGCGAGGCCGACCTCTTGGACGGCATCATCCTCAACGGCCATTTTGCAAACAATGAGTGAGATATAAGTGCCTGAAAGAATGCGGAGAGTTGCGCCGGTCTTACAGGAACTCCATAGGCTATCCCCGCAGTTCCTGCGGTTCCGGAATTTTGATCTGACTTGGTTGTCTCTAGATCATTCCACTGGTATATTATACCGGCCATGTGGGAAATTGCAAACATATTTTCGATGTTCTAACTCACGACTCAAGTCACAAGCGTGCGGCCATCAGAGCATCAAACTCATTGCTCAAGAAAGGTGATGCCGATGCCCCTATCCCCGCTCTCCATGCTCCTCGCCCTGGTGGCAGGAATCACGATGGCCTTCCAGGGTTCACTCAACGCCATCCTCGGCAAGGCAGTCGGCCTGTTGGAAGCCACCTTCGTTGTGCACCTGGTGGGCACAGTCACTGTGGTGATCGTCCTTATGTTGTCACGGCTGGGCAAGACCGGACTGGACCAGATCGGACAGGCTCCCTGGTATGCAGTGCTGGGAGGGGCGCTGAGCGTTCTGATCATCTATGCGGTGGTTGCCTCTATCTCCAAGCTGGGCGTAGCCAGCGCCACTACACTGATCATCCTTGGTCAGATCTCCGCCGCAGTGCTCATCGACCACTTCGGGGTATTCGGACTGAGGCAGATCCCCTTCACCTGGTGGAAGTTCGCAGGCATAGCACTGCTCGCCACCGGAGCTAAGTTGATGCTTAACACCAACCACTGATGAGCAGCGACTCGAACCTCTAAAGTGCCCGGCGCACGGCAATACTCTGGGCACTCTGCAGGATATTCAACATTCCCAAGGCCTTACCGGCGCCCAAGGCCACGCAGGAGATCGGGTCATCCGCGATATGCACCGGAAGACCGGTCCTTTCCGACAGCAGCATGTCGAAACCGTGCAGCAGAACGCCGCCGCCCGTCAGCAGAATTCCCTTGTTGACGATGTCCGCCGACAACTCGGGAGGCGTGCGCTCCAGTACCTCTTTTACGGAACTCATCACCTGTTCTAGCGGTTCCTGCAGCGCTTGTATCGCCACTGAAGAGGTGACATTAACGGTCTTGGGAAGACCGGAGATAAGGTCCCGGCCGCGCACGGCCATCCCCTCGTTGGCGTTCCGCTTCGCTTTCAGGTAGGCGGTCCCAATGTTGATCTTCAGTTCCTCCGCCGTCCGCTCGCCGATCATCAGGTTATACTCCTTTCGGATATGCCTGATGATCGCCTCATCGAACTTGTCCCCACCAACCCGCAGCGACTTGGAGCAGACAATGCCGCCCAGGCTGAGGATGGCGATGTCGGTAGTGCCGCCGCCGACGTCGATGACCATGTTCCCGCTGGCCTCGGAGATATCGACCCCCGCGCCCAGGGCTGCCGCCAGCGGCTCCTCGATCAGGTAGGTCTGGCGGGCGCCGGCCTGGATCGCGGCCTGGCGGGCCGCCCTCTCCTCCACGCTGGTGACACCCGAAGGAATACAGACCATCACCCGCGGGCGGAAGAAGAAGTGGCGTCCCACGGCCTTCTCTATGAAGTAGCGCAGCATCTTTTCCGTGACGTCATAATCGGCGATAACCCCTTCCCGCAAGGGCCGCATGGCAATGATCGTCCCCGGCGTCCTTCCAAGCATCTGCCGGGCTTCTTCGCCAACTGCGATGATGTTTCCGGAATCCTTTTCAATAGCAATGACCGAGGGCTCTTTCATGACGATGCCCTTGCCCTTGACAAAAACAAGCACGCTTGCGGTACCCAGATCGATCCCGATATCTTCAGCCCAAAACATCTATTGTCGCCATTCCTTTCATTTAGAGCTTGTTTGAGCCTTGATTGCTATCCAGTACATTTCTCCGCATCCGGATTTTTAGCCCGGCCTTGAGCATTCTTTCATGCCAAGCCGCAGGCCTGAATGAGGAAGAGGGCATCCGGCATGCGCGGGATCAGGCGCGGGTTTACATAAAAAGAAGAAAATCCACGCTGTTGGTAATTTCGACATATTTTTTTGTTATCCTGCATTTATGCTATAGTAATTTCCTTGAATAAAAAGAGAAGGTGCTCCTGTGAGCCCCTTCATCCTCCCCGATACTTCTTGCGCGTTGCCTCTCCCCCTCGAATGTGACGCTCCGCCTTGTTGAGTTCCAGGATACTGCGCACCTTTGAAGCTAATTTACCGTCAATTCTGGGTAGCCGCTCCGTAACATCCTTGTGCACCGTGCTCTTGCTGATGTCAAAAACTTGGGCGGCCTGTCGGACAGTGGCTGACGACTCCAGGATATAACTGCTTACCTCCATAACCCGGCGGCGGATATACTCTTGCATCGCCATCCTCCCCTGGTCCAGGCTTCTCTATCATTTATATGAGCGCCGCCAGGCCAAAAAGAATAGCGGACAGGCCTCAATGAGACAAGGGATATTTTGTCTATGGAAGGATCATCTTTGACATAAAAATGAAGCAAAATGCCCCTGAAGAAAAAGGGGTCTGGCAAAACTTGCATTCCACAGATGCAAGCGTCTATTTTCCACTCAACTTCGCCTAGTAGCCCCCCAATTGCTTCGCATGCGCGCCCCAAGGGCGCCCGCCATGCTACGCAATTTGAGTGCTGGGGCACCCATCGGGGAACCCGTCCGGTGGACGGGTCGGATGGGTCATCCCTGTGATGGACGGCACAGGGCTTTTAAACTTCGCTTCGCATCGTTTGAAACTTCATCCTCCCGGGCTAACGCGTCACCCGAACACCAACCCGTCCCCTGACTCACCTGACTCATTTTCAGGGTAGATTGCTGGATGAGGGCGCCACCTGGACATCCCGGTAGTAGTAGGTGAGGATCTCCTTGTAGCTCTTGCCATTCAGGGCCATGCCCTGAGCCCCCCACTGGCACATGCCGACCGCATGCCCATCGCCCCGGGTCTCGAAGACAACCTTGTTGCCGGCATCCTTGACTGTAAAATCTGTCGAGCGCAGATCGAGGAGCCTTCTGAAGTCTACGGACTTGAAGGTTTTGCCGGCCACCTTCAGGTCCTTGACCCGCCCCCTGGGGGTCCTGTCAAGGATGCGGATCAGGCCCCTCAGGCCGGCGCCGGACGGGACCGCCTTGACATGGATATCCAGGCGCTTGAAGAGGTCTGTAACAGTGAAGGACGCCGCTACCGGCTGCTCCTGCGACGGCGGGTCCCAGTCGCAGGCCACCCCTTTCAGGTAGGGGACATCATAGCCCCAGACATCAGCGGCATCCTCTGTCCCCAGCCCGCCGCAACTGGCGCAGTAAACCGGATCGATCAACTGGCCCTGGTAGACCACCACCTCGCCGTCTGTATCCCGGACCGCTGCCGCAATCTTCCCGTAATTGTAGCCGAAGGCGAGCAACCCCCACCTCCGGCGCATCTCGGAGACCGGGATCCAGGCCTGGCAGGTTTCCGGATCGGTGGTGAGGGGCACCGCGTCGGCCAAACGGAGCAGGGTGTAAGTGCGGGCTGCTACCGCCTGGGCCTTTAGGGCCTCCATGGGAAACCCGGCGGGCATCTCTGCGGCTAACACTCCTACCAGGTATTCATCCAGGGGCAGGGTCGCTGCCTGCCCCGGCTGCAACTGCAGGCGCACCAAGGGGCCCTGCTGCCCTGACCGGGGAGGGCCACTCCAACTGCAGCCGCGCACCAGCAAGGCAGGCAGGCCGATCAGAACCAGGCTGAAGAGCAGTACCCCGAGCCCCAGCAACTTGTAGCCCCGGTATCCCCGTTTCATATTTACCGCCCCAAATAAAAAAATGCCCCTCCCTATTTATGATCAGGAAGGGGACATTATTCGAGCGCGGTATTAACCAGGCCACTGTTTTTTAGAGGTTGGCTGCTGCCTGCTCCGCTTCCGCCACCCTCCGGACCCGGGCTCCGAGACCATTCAGCTTGTCTTCCAACTCCTCATAGCCCCGGTCCAGGTGGTAGATACCCTCGATCTCCGTCTCTCCCCAGGTGATGAGAGCGGCAATCGCCAGGGCGGCGCCGGCCCGCAGATCGGTGATCTTCACCCGTGAAGGGCTGAAGGCCTTGATGCCCTGGATGATGATGCTATCGCCGGAGTGCTCGATGCAGGCGCCCATCCGGCATAGCTCCTGGGTATAGAGAAAACGGCTTTCAAAGACTGTCTCGGTGATCCGGCTGGTTCCATTGGCAGTAGCCAGGAGAGCTGCAAACTGGGGCTGCATGTCAGTAGGAAAACCAGGGTAGGGGGCGGTTTCAATGGCTAGGGGGTCAAGTTCCCGGGTTGCCAAGACGAACAGTTCGCCCGTTCCCTCTTCAACCTCCGCCCCGGCCTCCCGGAGCTTGGTGGTGATCGCCCGCAGGTGCTCCGGGATCACCTGCTTCAAGTGCACCTGGCCTCTTGTAGCAGCCGCGGCCACCATATAGGTACCGGCCTCGATCCGGTCCGGGATCACCGTATGCGCCACTCCGTGCAGGGGATGTCCTCCCTCGATCTGCACTACCGGCGTGCCCGCCCCGGTCACGTGCGCCCCCATCTTGTTCAGGAACAGGGCCAGATCGACGATCTCCGGCTCCGCAGCCGCATTGACCAGGGTGGTGACACCCCGGGCACAGGTAGCAGCCATGATGATGTTCTCGGTAGCGCCCACGCTGGGAAAATCGAGACAGACCTCCGTCCCCTGCAAACGTTTGGCACTGGCCGTGACCAATCCCTTTTCAATACTGATCTCCGCCCCCAGTCTGGCCAGACCCTTCAAGTGCAAGTTCACCGGCCGCGCCCCGATGGCGCAGCCACCTGGCAGGGGCAGGCAGCCCCGGCCATTCCGGGCGAGCAGCGCTCCCATCAATAAAAAAGAGGCCCGCATCGTCTTGGCGAATTTGCACAGTTGATCCCCTGGCTGCAGTTCCCGTGCCTGGATGATCACCTGGTGGTCCTGGCAGCCAACCTGCGCCCCGAGTTCGGTCATCATTTTGATCATGTTGCCGATATCGGACAGATAGGGTACGCCGCTGATTACAGACCTATCCGGTGTCAGGAGGGATGCCGCCATGACCGGCAGGCTGGCATTCTTGGAGCCGCTGATCGCTACTGTGCCGTCGAGGCTGAAGCCGCCCTCGATGAGGTATCTTTCTTCCAATTATTCTCCTGCTTTCGTTAAAATTGCTCAAAATATTAAGATAACTCGTCCAGTTCGGTGCTTCCCCAAAAATTTGCTTCTGAATCTACATAATTCTTGATCGCAGATCAGATTCCTGCACAAGTTTAGCAGAATGGTCCTAAATATTTAGTAGTAATTACTGGAAGCATATTTGATTTCGATTACTTCCCACATCGCTTTCAACAGCTTCTGTTGTCTATACAATTACGGTATCTGAATCAAAGTCCCATCAATATATATAAACTATTCTACAAATGGGAATTATGTTCATGTTTGCCTGGGTCTTAGGCATAATGCAGTGCTTTCATTTCGAGCTTCGATCTCGACTCTCGAAGATCGAGAGACCTTGACCGTAGCCAAGGCCTCTCTTTTTTCCTCTCTCGATCCTTCTCAGACGGAGTGCCGCCGCTGGCGAGCGGGCAGGATGTTCATGTCCTGCCGGTACTTGGCCACGGTGCGCCGGGCGATATGAAGGCCGCGGGCATTGATCAGGCCGCAGAGGTCCTGGTCGCTGTAGGGGTGTTCAGGCGCTTCAACCGCCACCAACTCCTTCAGGATGCGCTTGACTACCTCGGAGGCGATGATCTCGCCGGTGAATTCGTTTTCCACACCCCGGCGGAAGAAAAATTTCATGTCAAACAGGCCGCGGGGTGTTTGGACATATTTATTTGCGATTGTCCGGCTGACCGTGGACTCGTGGAGTCCGGCTGCGTCCGCCACCTGCCTGAGGGTCAGACCTTTCAGATGGGCGGGCCCTTTATCAAAAAAGTTTTGCTGAAACTGGATGATCAGTCGCATCACCCGCTGCAGGGTGGACCTCCGCTGTTCGATGCCCCGGATCAGCCACAGGGCAGCCTTCAGCTTGGTCTCGATGAACTGGATGGTCTCCGGGTCGCAGACATCGCGCCGCTTGATCAGATCACGGTAGGTATTGTTGATCATCAGCTTGGGCACAATGGTATCGTTTACCATGACGACATACTCGCCGCCCACCTCCTCGACCACCACGTCCGGCACGATGTATCTGGTTTCGCCAGGACGGGGGAAATTGCGCCCCGGCTTGGGGTCCAGACTCCTGATCGCCTCCGCCCGCGACCGGGCATCCTGGTCGGTGATGCCCAGGTCATTGGCGATCCGGGATAATTTTCCGGCGGCCAGGTCATCCAGGTGCTGGGTTATCAATTGCTCCATCACGGCATCCCGAAGGC
>Ga0224558_1004685_pt1 | contig 10503 bp, 5 predicted proteins | sample 714S32024metaG_FD_180682 | JGI IMG/M metagenome (GOLD analysis project Ga0224558, IMG submission 180682) | Peat soil microbial communities from Stordalen Mire, Sweden - 717 S3 20-24 | ecosystem: Environmental > Terrestrial > Soil > Wetlands > Peat | place: Sweden: Norrbotten County, Stordalen... | reverse complement strand
AGCGAGTCAGCGGGATGGGCATGATGGAGGGCGCGATGAAGAGTCACACGGAGTATCTGGTTTTTGAAACCCGCAAGCGGCGCGAAATGGTGCACATCACCGATCAGGTGGAGGAGATTGTGCGGCGCAGCGGCGTCAAGGATGGCCTATGCTTTGTGTCGCCCATGCACATTACGGCGGCGGTCTACGTAAACGACCTGGAGAGCGGCTTGATCGAGGATATCGGCAAGTGGCTGGAGGAGCTGGCGCCGGCGCGGCCGGATTACAAGCACCACCAGACAGGCGAGGACAATGGGGATGCGCACTTGAAGTCGCTGCTGCTGCACCACGAGACCACGCTGCCGGTGACCGGCGGAAAGCTGGACCTGGGCACATGGCAGAGGGTGTTTTATGCCGAGTTCGATGGGCAGCGCCGGAAGCGGGTAATTGTGAAGGTGCTGGGGGTGGATTGAGCGTAAGCGTAGTTAGCGGGTTGGGAGAAGCGCTACTGGTTCGATATGCCTCCACTAACTCCGCCAACGCCGCTAACCACGCTAACTCCGCTCAGTTGTCATCGGTGATTTTGCGCCAGGGGCCAGACGGATTGGATGAAGTGGGGGCGGAGAGATCGATTTTGGTGCGAGGCAGGACGACCAGGTCAACGCGCCGGTTCTGGGCGCGGCCCTCCGCGGTGTCATTGCTGGCCACGGGGTGGAACTCGGCGTAGCCGGCGGCGGAAAGCCGCTCCGGGGGCATGGCCTTGAGGTCGAGGAAGAGCCGGGCGATGCGTGTGGCGCGGGCTGAGGAGAGTTCCCAGTTGGAGTCGAACTCGGCGGTGTGGATGGGGATGTTGTCGGTGTGGCCCTCGATGCGCAGATCGTATGGTGCGCGGCCAAGCTCTTCGGCGATCAGGCGGAGTGTGGGGAGCGTCTCGGGTGTTGGGGTTGCGGAGCCGGAACTGAAGAAGCCGGCCTCGCGCAGGCTGATGACCAGGCCGTCGCGTCCCATCTGGATGGACACGGTGTGCTGGGCGACCTGGTTAGAGAGCAACTGTTCCATTTCGCGGCGGATCTTGCCGAGGTCGTCCTGAACCCTGGCGGGCGAGAGCACATCTTCGCCCATGACGATGTTCATGGGCAGCACCGGCTTGTCGATACCATTGGCGCCGCTTGCGGTGCCCGGCCGGCGCTTTGCGTCGCCGAAGACGCCCAGGGAGCGAAAGGCGGCGTTGATGGATTCCGACACTTGCATCTGCTTTTTCTGGTCGGCTTTTGACGCTGCGTAGAGGACGACGAAGAAGGCGAACAGGAGGGTGATGAAGTCGGCATAGGAGACCAGCCAGCGCTCCTGGCCAGCATGTCTCCGGTCAGGATGCCGTCTCATGCCGCGCGCTCCTTCTTTTCGGGGCTGGCCTCATGGAGAAATCCGGCGAGCTTGACCTCGAGCATGCGCGGGTTCATGCCCTCGAGGATGGAGATCACACCTTCCAGCATCATCTCGCGGCGCTGCTGGGCGTCGCGGATGCGGATGCGCATTTTGCCGGCGAAGGGCAGGAAGAACAGGTTGGCGATGCCCACGCCGTAGATGGTGGCCACGAAGGCTACAGCGATGCCCCGGCCCACCTCCTGCATATTGTCGAGATGTTGCATGACTTGAATCAGGCCGAGCACCGCGCCGAGGATGCCGATGGTGGGCGAGAAGCCTCCGGCCGACTCGAAGACCATGGGGAGCTGATCTTCGCGTTCCATCGCGGAGTCCAGGCTGACCCTCATGATTTTGCGCAAGTCACTGGGCTCGGTGCCGTCGACGGCGAGCATGAGGGAGCGCTTCAGGAACGGGTCTTCGATGGCGTTCAGGTCGGCGTCGAGGGAGACGACGCCCTGGCGGCGGGCTTTGTTGGCGAAGGAGAGCAGCAGGCGGAGCAGTTCGTCATTCTGCTTGCGCGGCGCCGCAAAGACATGTGCCAGGCTTTTGAAAGCGTCCAGGACCGTCGAGAGCGGAAACTGGAGCAGCACTGCGCCGAGGGTTCCGCCAAAGACGATGAGGGCCGCGGTGGGCTGCAGGATCTGGCCCAGGTTTCCGCCCTCCATGAGCAACCCGGCAACAATGCCCAGGACGGCCAGAAGGACTCCGCCGATGCTCGCCTTATCCATGAATTGCCTTCTTCATGCAAAGCTCCGAGAGAAGCCGGGTGTGGCGACGTTGGTTCTTGAGATCAGCAGTCAAGGGCCAGGTTGGGGCACTACGGCGGGGCCTTCTCTGGGTTGGATTGGCTTGAAACGTCGAGGCTGGCGATGGAGACGACACGCTGCAAGTCGCCCAAAGAGGCCAGGCGCCGGGCCACACCGGCCAAGAGGCGCGCGCGGTAGGCGAGGACGCGCTCTGTCACCTCGGCGCACGTCTCGCGCACAATCAGCTTTTCTCCATTGATGAGCGTGAGCATGGTGTCCGGTGAGGCTTCGGCGGTCTTGATCAAGTCGCTGTTGAGCACCATCGGCGTACCGTTGAGCCGCGTAAGTTCGATCATCGCCGTGTAACTCCTTCGCTGGTGTTATCGGCAGGCGCCGTGAAAGGTTAAAGAATTAGAACGGAAGCCGTATAAGTGTCCGGGGCTGGGACACAATGGGCGGGCGGATAAAGTCCATAAGTGCCGGGCCGAAGAAGGGGCCAGATGCGGCGGTACCCGACTCGGAAGCAGCAGCCCAAAGGGTTACACAAGATATGGGCGCACTCCCAGAACGGAGAACCTCCAGATAGGCACTTCAGGGGCAGGGCCGCAAATCCACGCATCTACAAGGAGAACCCCATGTCCCTGGGCGTCTTGAATAACCTCTCAGCTATCTACGCGGAAAACAACCTGAACAACACCAATAACAGCCTGAACACCGTGCTGCAGCAGTTGTCTTCGGGATCGAAGATCAACTCCGGCGCGGACGATGCCGCCGGCCTTTCGCTGGTCGATGGCTTGCAGGCCAACTCCATGGCCCTGGCCCAGTCGCAGACCAACGCCAGTGAGGGCGTGGGCCTGCTGACAGTAGCCGATGGCGCGCTGTCGCAAGTGACGAACCTGCTCAACCGGGCCGTTACGCTGGCTACCGAAGCCTCGAACGGCACCCTCAACTCCAGCCAGGATACGGCAGCCAACCAGGAGTACCAATCGATTCTCTCCGAAGTGAATAACATCGGAACCACGACGACCTATAACAACCAGGCGGTCTTCGGCAAACAAACCGCCATCTATACCGGCGATTCTTCGACCGAAGGATCTTCGATCGACAAGCTGAACGTCTCGACGCTCTCTTCGTCCAACCTGGGCGACACCGGCGGCGTGATGGCGTACAGCAGCGGCTCGAGCAATGTATTTCTGAACCTGTCGAGCAGCGGCCAGAACGCCGAGTCCACTGACAGTCTGAACCAAAGCGGCGCTACCGCGATCAACGTCAACTATCTGGTCAAGGGCGCCAACGGCACGGAGACCAGTGCGACCACGAATATTTCTGTCGGCGGGACCACCGGCTACACCAACACAGCCAATGGAATGATCAGCGCGATTAACAACGCGGGGCTCGGCCTGTCCGCCAGCTTCGTTACGCAGGCGCAGGCGGGAGTCACCGGCGGCGGAAGCGAGACCGGTATTCAAATCTCCGGCGGCCTGGTTTCGGCTGGCCTGGCTCCGAGTTCCTCCAGCACCGGCGGCACCATCAATCTGACCGGCACGGCGGCCAATGAACTGCTGACCCAGGGCCAGTCGATCACCCTCCAGTCGGGCAGCTCGCCGGCAGTTACGATTGCGATTACCTCCGCAATCGACTCGCTATCGACATTGGCAACCGCCATCAATGGCGCGGATAGCAATGTGACCGCCACGGTCATCACCAATGGCGACGGAACGCAGAGCCTCGCGCTGGCAGGCGCGGAGGGATCCGGACAATTGACCGTCGGCACTTCGACTGTCTCCGCAACCCCCATCAGCCTGGCCTTCACCGCCGGAACCGCCGGCGCAACCGGCGGCAACGCGACCGGCACCCTGGGCTTCGGCAGCGCCGTTGCCAGCACCGCGGGTGAAATCGTCACCGGCAGCGTCGTTCTCTCCAACGCGGGCGTCCCCGGAGCCAGTCAAGTCACATTCGTGATGGGAACGGGCGTGGCATCGGGTTCGGGCGCCGGCACGGCCAACGGCTCAACCTTCACCGTGAACGGCGACAACCTGGGCAATCTGGCCACCGCCATCTCGCAGCAACTCGGCGTCACCACCACCGTGGGCACTTCGGGTATCGCCATGACCTCCACGTCCGCGGGAACCACACTGGAACAGGTTGGCGTGTCAGCGCTGCAGGCGACTCCGTCCGTAGCGCAAACCGCCAATGTGGCAGGACTGACTGCTTCCAACGGCACGGATGGGTCGACCACCATCTCGCTCAATGGAAATGGCGGCTCGTTCACGGGCGCCGATGCGCTTGCCGGCACGATCGTCCTCCAGAACGGCACGAACACCGCGGTTACCTTTACCATGGGCTCCGCCAGTTCGGCTACCAACGCGGGCGGAGCGAGCTTTACGACCGGTGCGGAAACGGTCAACGGCCTGGTTGCCGAGATCAACAATCAAACCGGGAGCCCAAATTCAAGTATCTCCGCCGCGCTTAATGCTAGCGGCCAGATCGTGCTGAGCTCGACGTCGATCGGCACGGCCATCAGCATGAACAGCAGCTCGCTTATCCAGACCAACGATGGGATCGCCGGCACTGTCGTGGCCAGCGCGCTGACCGCGGCCACGGCAAGCACCGGGGCGAGTATAGTCATCGGAGGTGCTGGCGCTACAAACGATACGAACGACACGCTCACCGGCAGCATCATCCTGTCGAACGGCCTCGCAGGAGCCGCAGCCAGCACCGTCACTTATACAATGGGCGGGGTGGGCGCGACCACAGGAATCGGAACCTCGAATGTCGCTGTGCAGGGCACCAGTGTCGCCAATCTTTTGGCGGCGATCAACTCGAATCAGGGGAACACGGGCATCACCGCGGCCATGGGCGAAGCGGGCGGAACCCAGGACGTGATGAACTTCGTGGCCAGCCAGACCGGCGGGCAGATCGGCGTGACCATAACCGGCTTGACCTCGGATAACGTGACCCTGACCGGTGGTGAGGCAGGAGGCACCGCTGGATCCATTACACTCGATAGCGGCGGAGCTGCACCTACAAATGCGCCCTTGACCGGCTCGGTGACCATTACCGATGCGGTGGGCACTGCCGTCACCTTTGTCATGGGTGGAACTACGCTGGGCCAGGTCATCGGTGTCGCCACGCAGACAATGACTGGATTGGCGGCTGCTATCCAAGCCGCGGCTGGCGGAAAACTATCCGCGGGGACCACTGCCTCCGCAGCCAGCGGGGCCATCGTCATTGCCGGTACCGGCTTAACGGCCATTACCACGACCGCGTTGACGGCCACAGTCGCGGACTCCAAGAACAACGGCAGCAACGGTGTCGCCGGCGGCGGTACCGGCGCCACGACTGCATCCACGGTCAGTTACTCCAATCTGAACGACAACGCCACGGATACCATGACCGGCTCCATCGTCCTCAAGAACGCAAACGCGGCGAACCCGGCGGACGGTTACACCTTTGCCATGGGGGCCGGAACCAATTCGGCCACTCCCACGACCGGTGGAACCTGGTACAGCGACAACTTTGGCGGCAACGCGAACCTCACCGACCTGGCGGCAGCCATCACCTCCGTCGATAGCAACCTCGACCTCAACGTCGCTGTCAGCGCCACAGGCGGCACCTTAACGGTAACCGACAGCACAACCGGCGCCACCACCGACAACCTCACTCAAAGCGCAGACACCCTGGTAGACACAGCCAATCAGGTGCTGGCCTCCGCGACCGGCAACCCGACAGTCACATTCGCCGTTGGCGGAACAAACTCCGCCAGCGCGGGAGTTGCCGGCTCCATCATCCTTGCCAACAACGGAGGAACCGCGGTAACGTTCAGTGTGGGCAACGGCAACGACACGGCCACCCAATACTTTACCAATGCGCAACCGGCGACGATGAGCGGCCTTGCCGCCACCATCACCGCCGCCCACACCGCTCTGCCGTTAGACTACAAGTTCACCGCTGCGGCCGGGGCTACCGGCCTGATTGTGACCGCAACTGGCGGCACCAACGTAACCACAGCTACCAGCACGCTGGTCAACCAGTTCAACTCCATGACCGGCGATCTCTCCGCTTCGTACGGAAACACAGCGACTTACAGCCTAAACTCAGGTGTCGAGACCAATGTAACGGACATCAACAGCAACCCGATTGTCCAAACGGGCGATACCCTGACCGGAACCATGGTGCTCTCGAACATGGGCGTCACAGATACCTTTGTGATGGGCGGGCTTGCCGCCAACGACCAATACAGCGGCCAGACCTATAACACCGTTGTTGCCACTAACAACGTGTTTTACACGGGCGGCACCACGGGCGTTTCGACCTTGGCTTCGCTGGAGTCGACGATCACTGCAGAGGGCCAGGATGGTGTGCACGCCGGTGTTGCTGATATTAACCTGTCAGCGGCAATCAACACCGCCGGTACCGGGCTGGCTTTCACAGACTTGGAAACACTGGGTAGCCAGACTGGAAGCATCGCCGTCACCTCGAGCGCTCTGAGCGACGTTTCGACGATGAGCTTTACCACACCGGCGAACGGTAACATCAGCCAGAACCTCAGCGGCGTGATCGCGCTTACCGATTCCGGAAAACTCGCCGGCACCGGTACTCTCAGCGGCACCGTTACCGTCACCAACGACGGCGTCACGGATACATTCGTGATGGGCGCCGGCAGCGCCTCCAGCACGTATGCGACGGGCGGCGGCACCTTCAGCATAACCGGCACAAGTATTGCCGCTCTGGCGACTGCCATCAACACCGAAGGCAGCGACGCCTCGAACAGCGGCAAGGCCAATCTCGGCCTTACCGCCTCGGTGGATGCGGCGACAGGTGGAGTTTATCTGGAGTCGTCGACTGCGGGCGCAACCGGCCTGACCGCGAATTCATCGAACTTGACGATGACGCTGGCCGAGACCGGAACCAGCGGCCTGTCCGGCGCGGCCAACTCTTCCTATACCGCGGCGACCCTCAACTACAGCAACGGCGGAATTAACTCCGGCAGCGATCCAATCTCCGGCTCCATCGTGCTGACCAACACCAGCTCACTGGGCCATGTCTACGGCACCGGCGGGGGCGCGGTCACCTTTAGCGTAGGCGCCGGCACCGACACAAGCACCAACTACTACACCGGCACTGCGGCAGGGGACGAGACGATGGCAGGGCTGGCTGCGGCTATCAACCTGGCCAACACCAACCTGGGCACAGACCTGGGCGCCACGGCGGCGGGCACCGGAGGCCTGACCATCACCTCCACTGACAGCCAAAGCGTCATCACCGTTGGTACCGGCGCGCTAGTGGATCAGTACGGAGCGCTGCAAGGTACTCAGGTGGCAGGAACCGCATCCACAGCGGCCACCCATGCCAACGCCTCGATCGGCACCTCCGGACAGATCGGCGCAACCGACGCGCTTAGCGGCAGCATCGTGCTGAACAACGGCGGGACGGCGCAGACCTTCACCATGGGCGCGACGTCCGGCGGCTCAAGCCCCAGCTTCACCACCGGCGGCTTTACGCTCCAGGACCTGGCAACCGCCATCACCGACGACACGGCCCTTGGCCTGAATGCATCCGTGGCCAACGGCGTTCTCAATCTGCAGTCGGGCGCTACGGCCACCACCATCACGGTGGGTTCCGGCGCGCAAGACACGCTGATTGATACAGTGACGTCGGCAACGGTTGCCGCCAGCACGGGAGGCCCCGGCTCGAAGTCGGCTGGTTCGCTGAATCTGGCGGGCGGGTTGACCACGGCATCCACCGGCGACCAGGTCACCGGCAGCATCAGCCTCACCGGCTCCGGCGGGACTGAGGTCTTTACGCTGGGCGGCGCCTCGAGCACCGGCACCATCGCTGTGGGCAATTCGGCCGGCGGCGAAACCCTGGGCGCTTTGGCGACCGCGATCAGCAATAGCGGCATCGGCATCAACGCCACCGTAACCTCGTCGGGCCTGTCTCTGACGGGGGCCACGGATAACCCCACCGCCATTACGGAAGGGTCCAACACGCTGCACGACACCACCACCACGGCGGCACTCTCCTACATGGCGGCCAGTGCATACAACGTGGGGGTCTACAACTCAACTGGAGCGAATAGTCTCTACGATTCCTCCACCGGGCAGAGCTCGTCATCGGTAGCTTCACACCCGAACGCGAACTTCGCGGCCAACTCGAGCGCATCGAGCGGGATTGCAACGATGAGCTATTCCGACGGCGCCGGGCAGTCGCTGAGCGCAAGCGATCTGTCCAACCAGACCGATGCGGAATCCGCGCTGACCAGCATCAACCAGGCGATTACCGACGTGGCCGCGCAGGACGGCTACATCGGCGCTCAGATCAACACGCTGAACTCGGTGAGCTCGGTGCTCAGCACGCAACAGGAGAACGTGATCTCGGCGCAGAATGCGGTGCAGGCAACCGACTATGCGATGGCCACGTCCAACATGTCCAAGTACGAGATCCTGAGCCAGACCGGCATCGCGGCGCTGGCGCAGGCCAACAGCATCCAGCAGGAAGTGACCAAGCTGCTGCAGTAAGACAGCTTCAAGCAATTCACTTGGAGGGGCGTCCGCGAGGGCGCCCCCATTTTTTGTGCTTCAGAGAGGGAGGCGCCGAATCCACGGCTTTTGAATCCGTGCGGCTAAAGATGAGACACTCGGCGCCGATGAAGTGTTGGGCAGGCAGGGTCTTGGAGTGGCGCGGCAGGCTGCAATCGTTCAATGCCATGAAGTTTTTCCAATCCGGTGCGGGGCCGGGTGGTTACATGGCTGCTTCAGTTTGCCACGGAGGGCTTGATGGGCACAGTGGGGTTGAGTTTCGGGTCGCCAACCAGCGGGGCTGGATTTGACGTCAGCTCGACCGTGGCCGAGATCGTGGGCAACCTGCAGAATGTGGAGACGCCGTGGAAGACGCAGTTGACCGCATTGCAGGCCCAGGACACAGCGATATCGAGTCTTGGGACGCTGTTCTCGAACCTCTCGAACGACATAAGTTCTCTGACCGATTTTCAGGGAATCATGTCGGAGAAAGAGGGTTCAAGCTCGGACCAGAACGTGTTGACGCTGACCGCGGCCAACTCGGCGGCGATTGCGGGAACGCATACGGTGGAGGTGACGAATCTGGCCCAGACATCGAGCGGGTACCTGACTGCAATCGGGAACGCCTCCGATACGATAGCCGGCTCCATCACGCTGCAGGTTGGAGCCAACGGCGCGCCGCAGACGATTGCGCTGAATTCCTCTGACAAAACCCTGGCAGGGCTGGCGGCGGCCATCAACTCGTCCGGGGTGGGCGTGAGCGCCAGCGTATTGACCGATGCCACGGGTTCGCGGCTGAGCCTGGTTTCCGGCACGTCGGGCGCCGCCGGGAATGTCATCGTGAGCTCGAATTCGATTGTGGATACCAGTGCGCTGTTGAATTACACGGGCACGGCGGGCGCCGGCAGCACGGCCTCGACCGGCACGCTGGCTGGAATTACCAACCCCAACGATACGCTCTCAGGCTCCATCGCCATCCAAGTGGGCAACGGCACGACGGAGAACGTCGTCATCGGAGCCCAGCCGGCGAGCAATGTTCCGGCCCACACCGTTTACACCGGCACCGGCGCCGGCGCCAACACGCTCTCTGGGCTGATGAGCGCAATCAACTCGGCAAGCCTCGGCGTCACGGCATCTATTGTGACCAACAGCGATGGGACTTCGAGTTTGTCCCTGCTGTCTGGAACCACGGGGACCACGGGGACGTTGACTGTGACTTCAAATGTTCTCGATACCAGCCAATCGTTGGGCTTTACGTCCTCGGTGCCGGGTACGAATGCGAACTTGACCGTGGACGGCATCGCCCTGACCAGCGCCTCGAACACGGTTGCCAACCTGATTCCCGGCGTGACCTTCCAACTGCTGGCCCCGAGCGCCAAAGAGTCGGATGGAAGCCTGGAGCAGGTGCAGGTGGTGATCGCCAACGACAATGCCGGGGTCGAGAGCACGATGAACCAATTCGTCTCCGACTACAACTCTCTGGTCAGCGCCATGAACACCCAGGAGGGGAACGACAGCTCAGGCAATCCGGAGCCGTTGTTCGGTTCTCCCACGCTTTCGCTCCTGCAGCAGCAGATCCTGGGCGGTTTGAATGCGGCCGATCCGAATGGGTATCTGGCCGCGATCTCCAACAACACCGGCACCACGCTGGCAGGCTCCGTTTCCATCGCGGTGGGCAGCGGTCCGGCGCAGACCTTTGTGATGGGCAGCGGCGCCAACGATCCAGGGACCAATACCTATTACACCGGCTCCGGAAGCGATTCCAATTCGCTGGCCGGTTTGGCATCCGCAATCGACGCAGCCGCCGCTAACACAGAGCTGACCTACTCCGG
>Ga0224558_1004683_pt1 | contig 10512 bp, 7 predicted proteins | sample 714S32024metaG_FD_180682 | JGI IMG/M metagenome (GOLD analysis project Ga0224558, IMG submission 180682) | Peat soil microbial communities from Stordalen Mire, Sweden - 717 S3 20-24 | ecosystem: Environmental > Terrestrial > Soil > Wetlands > Peat | place: Sweden: Norrbotten County, Stordalen... | reverse complement strand
GCACAGGCCAGTTTTCCCGACCCGGACAGTGCCTTATCGAAGAACATTTTTTGTCCGACCTCCGCCGCAAGGCTCAGCGGATCATGGCGCGCCAATTTGTAGGCGATACTATCGGTATCAGGCGTAGCTCCAGACGCCACGCGCGCGATACCGATCAGGAGCAACGCCAAAGAAGCCCACTTACGCAAGGAGAAGCCCTATCGTGAATCCCAATCGCGGAACCTCGGCGGGTTCGTCCGTGAACCCGCCGAGGTTCAACTCAACTCAAACGAAGATCACTGCACGGACGTCGGCAATGCCCAGACGTTGGTCTGGTTCGCATCAGGCCCGACCTGCGGGGTCGTGTTTTGGTCATTGGATATGAGCTCCACATAGCCCGCCGGAATCACATACTGATGGTTCATCGGACGCACCGCATCGAAATGCGGGTCCGCCGCACTGGCGTATTCCGGCAAGTTCAGAATATTCTCCGCGATGAAATTTTGCGTGTACTTGGAACGATTCATGTACGTGCCGTCATTGTCCGGATCCGCCAACCCGAACATATCCTGCAGCGTACGAACGAACGAGAAGTGGCTGTAGGCATCGCTGTCCCTGATTCGCTTCGGCGCACTCGGCTGGTTCGTCAGCACCGCGAAGATGCTATTGCCATGGCCACGATTCCCGTAGTAGTAGTTGGCGATGGTCGTGTCGACCGTGGTGGAGGTACCGGCGGCATTCGAGATCAACGGCTGGGCCACGGTGCTGTTGCCGGGATTCCAGCCGCAACACGAGTTGTTGCCGGTGGTCGCGTTGCCTTCGTCGAACATGATCACGATGGCGTTCCGTTGGTACGGATTCTGCCAGAGCGCCGACGCCTGAATCTTGTTTACCAGGTACTGCACGTAGTTGTCGCCGCGCTTCATGATGATGTCGGTCGTGACATTGATCGGCGGAGCATTGCCATTGCTGACGCCGCCGCAGTCGCTGGCCGTGATCGAACCATTGGTCACGCTATCCGTACCCTTGACGGTGATCGAGTGCATGTCGTCGCACTGATCGGGGATAACGAAGTTCAGCTGACCGACATTGCCCGTGGCCAGGTCGGTGCCGAATTGATCCGGATCGTAGCCGGCGGGAATCGCATAGTCGGTGCTCTTCAGTAGGTAGGGAGTCCACTGACCGCCGCCCATCGTGCGGTTGCTGGACGTAAATTCCGGCGCGCTACGCACATTCTGGTAGGCCATGCCGGGATGGTGTTTGGTCCGATAGAGCTGGGCCGGCATCGGGATGAGGCCGGTCGAGTCGCCGACCGCAGCCGAACCGGTATAGATCGTACCGGCGGGGTACACGTGGTCGGGTGCGACGACCGCCGCGTCCGCGACGCTGTCGGTACGAAAGTCCTGGCCCGGATTCGTCGATTCGTTATAGGTTCTCCAGGTCATGCCCGCGCTCGTCATCGCATTGAACAAGTTTGCATGACCGACGATGTTGTGGTCGACCACCGGACTATCCGTGCAGGTCGCCGTGAGCGGTGACTTGCCGAGGCCAGGCTGCGTGTTGGTGGGCAGCGGCAGATCCTGCGGTGCGTTGACGCCCGTGGCGTTGCAATTCCATTGATCGTCGTTGGTGATGCCCCAATCGTCGGCGCCGCCCAGGGCCGTGTAGTTCGGTTCGCTCGGGTTACCCGTCGCGAAGTAGTTGGTGAATTGGTTGTTCGCGGCCAAGATCGCGTTGATGTTGGGCGTGTATTCATTGCCGAGGACCGACAACGTCGCCTTGTTTTCCAGCATGATAATGAAGATGTGGTCGTAACGCGGAATGCCCTCAAGAGCCATCGCGGCTTGATCGGCTGCCGGGATTGTGGCCACGTCGCCGCGATCCACCATCGTCGCCGCATACGTGAATCGGTTGGTCAGGACCACCGATTCGTTCAATATGGCGGCCTGATCGGCAGTGTTGGTGATCGCGCCGGGATTGCTCACTAGATCGGTTGTGCTGACGCTGAGACGCTCAGCGAGTCCGGTCTGCGCCTGTGCGTACGTCAGGCCATCATTTTCGATCATGCGCACAATTTCCGTGGAAATCGGCGTGACCGCAACGCTGATCGGGGCCAGTGGCGACACTTTCGCCGCCGCAATTTGCGCCGCAGACACGCGGAAAACAGCGCGACTGGCGACGGGATTGCCATTATTGGTGGCATTCGTTGATATCGCGGCGATGACGTTGCCGGCGCTGAGACTGCTCAGCAGAAAGGTACCGTCGCTCTTGCTGATCGTGGTGGGTTCATTGGCATCGCAGATGCCATTGTTGTTGAGGTCGAAGCAGACTTGAGCGCCGGCATAGACCGAAGGGGCTGTCGTAGAGGCGACCCCATTTGCCGGATTGTTCGAGTTCACCGGCGGCGTGAAGTAGCTGCCTGCCACGACGCCCGTGACGGTCGTCAACCCGAGGGCGTGGCTGGGGGCGGCGGCCGAGAACAGAGCGGTCGCAATCGCGATGGACAGCAAGGACTTTTTGGCGGGCAATTGGCCGCCCCATGCAGAACTCTTTTGCATTAATCTCTCCCGAAATGGATCAAAGAATGAGTGCGAAATCGAACACCGCGCTTTCCTTCAGGCGTGTGCGAGTGCGCCTTGTATGCGACGACGGCGCTTCGTCGCGATGAGGCCCAAGCCGGAAGCCATCAAAGGCAGTGCGGCCGGAATCGGAACGGGTGTCAATGTCCAGGTGCCCGCCGCGTAACCAAGCGCGGGGTTGGCGAGGTCGGTATTGTTCGTGAGCACATTGCCGTTGACCGCCAACACCTCTTGTGTTCCGACGCCCGACGGAGTCGCTCCATTGATGAAATAAAAATAATTCGTCGCGCCATTACCCTGCGGATCGTTGGAGTCGGCGATGATGAAATTGTTCAAGGACGCATTGGTGGAGACAACCGCGGCCCCGCTGCTGTAGTTATAGGTGCTGCTTGCCGCATTGAATGACCCGATGTAGAGAGGGCCGTTGAATGCGGTGCCGTTGAAGGTGACATCGACGTTCGAAATACCATTGACCAAGGCACCGTTCAAAGTCCCGGACAGCGATCCGGTAAGCGCCAGCCCGTCGGCGAAGGTGTAAGAAAAATCGAAGGTGCTCGCATGTGCGGCACCGCCGATGAAAGCGGCACATAACGCCATTGCTTTTAGGAAGCTTTTAAACATGGAAACCTCTCGAGAGATGGAGTTGTTGTTCACAACGCATGAGTACAGAGCTGCGGAAGTCAAGAGTCACCTACGGTCCCGCGGGCAGCGTTACAAGCGCAGGGGCAATGTCGCAGTGCTGAAGCGGTTTAATGTGACTGTAGTATTAAATTTATCTAACAGCTTGTGCGACGATCGAGTCCGAAACGAACTGATCAAGGGTGCTTCTCGAAATTTGTTAACGCGAGTAACCTAAAACCTCAGAGCGCTTTTCGAATGACCGACACCATGAGTACCGTCGTCAAAATTACGTCTGATCTCAAGACTTGGATCGATCACAATCTGGGTCGCGGCTGCGCGCCGGAGCAGTTGATTCAGAGCATGATCGGCGAGCAATTTGAGCCGTCGGTCGCGAAGGCTTTGATCGAGGCGTTCGTGCAGGCGCGCAGTTCGGGAATGCCTTTATCCGGCGAGACGTTGAGTTTGGACATCCCGGCGCCCGCATTTCGATACGAAAGGCCGCGAATCTCCCGCTGCAACACGATCCAGACATCGGATCGGGCGATTCCCGTGTTGCTGCGGCTCGAACGACCGACCGTTGCCGTGCTCGCCAACGTAATGAGTGCGCCAGAATGCGATCAGCTAATCGCGCTGGCACGACCGCGATTGACGCCTTCGACCGTCGTCGACCCGAAAACCGGATCGAACACGATCGCTCAATATCGGAATAGCGAGGGGATGTTCTTTCGACCGCAAGAGACGCCGTTCATCGCCGCTCTGGACCAGCGAATTTCACAGATCATGAACTGTCCGCTGGAGCACGGTGAGGGCCTTCAGGTTTTGCGCTACGGTCCGGGCACGCAAAGCACGCCGCACTTCGACTTCCTGATTCCGAGCAATCCAACGAACGAGCAGTCCTTGGCACGCAGCGGACAGCGCATCAGCAGTCTGGTCGTCTATTTGAATGACGTGCCGAGCGGTGGCGAAACGACGTTCCCGGAGACAGGCTTATCCGTCTGCCCGCAGATGGGAAACGCGGTTTATTTCGAATATTGCAATAGCCTCAATCAAGTGGATCCCCGATCGCTGCACGCCGGTGCCCCGGTGATCGCCGGTGAGAAATGGGCGGTTACCAAATGGATGCGCCAACGCCGCTTTCTTTCGGGTTGAGCGATATGCCTCGTCTTTGCATGCGACGATCGCTGCGCGCGCGGTAGTACGCGACTCCGCCAGTACCGCCATGCATCCGCGTGGGTCCCTAGGATGTTACCGCGGCGAACGACCGGTAACGTGCCAGCCATCGCTGCGCCATCGTCCGGTGCGCTGATTCCTTTCATGACCGCCGCCGCTGCGTCATCCATGATGCTTCGTGGTGTCGGGGCGCTTGTTGCCAAGCTCGGGAGCCGTATCGGCGCCCCACAACTGTCGCTCGCGAATCCAAGGCAGGGGATGTGCGGGGTGCGGACTATCGAACTCCCGCGCCAGCCGGTGACCTTCCCACATTGCTTGCCCCACTTGCATCGGCGCTTTGCAGTCACCGATACGGAAAACCGCTTGGATGTCGTTCGCCGCCCATTCGGCGCGGCGGGATTTCAGTTCACGGTAGAGAGCGTCCTCGGACGTGCGTGTCGTGACGAGAATGACCGCATCGATATCCAGTTCGAAGTCGCCGCCATTGTCGCGGCGGGGCACATCGCCGGTTCCAGGCCCTAAGAGATCCGGTCCGAATTTGTAAAGATAGCTCATCGTGACCTTGCCGGCCTGAATCCTCGACAGCCAGTGGTTCCGGTACGTGCGTATTTTCTTCTCGAACAGCATGCGTTTATTGTTAGGCGCTTCCAGCGTAAAGACCCCATATTCGGCTACTTCCGAAGCGTCGCACACGTACGTGACTTCCTTGCCCTGGTCAGCCAGCATTTCTGCAAGCGATATGCCGACGAAATGACCCTCGGCATCGAGCACGAGCACGCGCTTGCCGGGTACCGGCTTTCCAGCCATGATCTGCTCAGGCGTCAGGCAGTGGGGTAGCGACACATCTGCACCCGGTATCGGACCGCAGCCCGGCCCCACGCCGTCGCCTCTCCAGTGCGACCCGGTCGCAATGACCACGCGGTCCGCACCATAATTGAGTACGTCGTCCGTGCTCATCCGTCCAATGCCCAGATGCACCTCGACATTCTTGAGCTTACTGAGTTGGAGCTGCCGATAGGTTATTACACGGCCCCATTCACTCAGACGCGGCAGGCGCGACACCCATTTCCAGTGCCCCCCCAGTTCGGTCTCCGCGTCCCGCAGGTGCACGGTGTAGCCACGCTCTCCCAGCACCCGGGCGCACTCCATTCCCGATGGACCAGCGCCGACCACGAGAACGGACCAAGGATTTTTGGTCCGGTCGAACTTTTCCGGGTGCCATCCACGCCTGTACTCTTCGCCGAGCGTCTGGTTCTGCGTGCACATGATCTGGCCGACCTGATTGAACTTCGAGACACAGATGTTGCAGCCGATGCATTCCCTGATGTCCTCGAACCGCCCGGCCTCGATCTTATTCGGGAGGAACGGATCCGCGATCGACGGACGGGCGGCTCCGATGAAGTCGAGGGTGTTGGACCGGACGAGAGCGAGCATGTCATCCGGGCTCGTGAATCGTCCGTTGCCGACGACGGGGATATTCGGGCCGAGAATGGATTTTCCCTGCTTGATGAACGGGGTGACCCAACCGGACTTGCGAAAACGAGAGGCACCCGCATCTTCACCCCATTCCACATAGTTACCAATCTTGAGAGAGACGAGATCGACGACCCCTTCATTGCGGAAAAGCTCCAGGACCCGCAGCCCATCCTCGCTCGACTCCATGCCTGCTGAGCCGTGCAGCGTGTCCATTTCGAATCGCGTGGTGATCGCGCACCGATCGCCGAGTGCTCGCTTGAGCGCAGTTAGGACTTCCAGGTAGAAGCGCGAGCGATTCTCGAATGAGCCGCCGTACTTGTCAGTCCGCTTGTTGTAGCGCGGCTCCAAGAATTGAATGGGCACGGTGTCATCGCCGGCAGACACTTCAAGCAAGTCGAATCCCGCCTGTTCCGCCCGTTTGCCGGCTTCGACGTACATGTTGATCACGGCCTTGATGTCGTCCTCGTCCATCTCGTAACCGTAGACCGTGCGGGTGGCAAACATTTCTGACTGAAACTGGGAGGGCGAGCGTCCGACCTCACGGGACTCGAGACACGGCGCGTGCCCACCGCTGTACCACAGCTGGACGCCGGCGAGGCTCTTATGCTTGTGCGCTTCGTCGCACAGATGCGCCAGGTTGCGGACATCGCCATCGTCCCAGATGCGCGCCGCCGTATACGGGTACTCATCCGCTTCGGGATGGATGGAGCAATACTCGGTGAAGACGACGCCCCAGCCGCCCTCTGCCTTGGTGCCGCGCAAAGCGGCGTTGGCGCCCGGACGCTCGGAGCCGGGACCCGCGCAATGCGCCGTCTGGAAGAATCGGTTTCTTGCGGTTCTCGGACCGATTTTGACGGCATCAAAGAGGATGTCGTACTTGGAATCGCGCGCCATTGCCGGGGTACTCCTGATTGCTGTTGTGCCCGCACACGCCAACGAGTGTGTTGAACTTGAACGATTGCAATGCTCGTGCCACACCCATGGCGTTTTGGGGAGGGGCTCAATTCTAGGAAAATCAGCGGGTTATGGCGCACCCAGGGGGATGCCGAGCAAAGTTGCGGCGTCCCGACGACCCGCGCGATGCTGCACAATTGCATCACTGATGCTAACACGCATCGCGAGGAATCTAGCGGCTAGCGGAGAGGCCCGCTTAAGGTCGCCGGGCGCCAGCCCCGCCGGCCCAATGCCGCCTCATTGGCCGAAGGCCGGGTGCGGAATCGGCGCCGGTTTTGGCGGCGGAGTTCCCAATGGCTGCCTTCAGGTGCAGGAGGTGCGCGTCGCCGGCGGGAGAGTTGCCATGGTCGTACGGACGGGCCACGAGCATGTAATGTGATCACGACCGTAGGCAAATAGCAGCCGGCTTGCCGCCGCTTGCAGACTCAACAAACAGGATAAGAATGACACCAGCACAACCACAATGACCCATAGGCGATGTGCAGCATCTGATTCCTCACACGGCGCCGCGCTTGCCGCGCTCATGGAACACATAGCCCAACAGATTGAGGAGCACCTGCGCCGCGAGAAAGCACGTGCTGCCGCTCGGGTCATAATCAGGCGCGACCTCGCAGAGATCGACGCCAACGATATCGCCCTGCTTTGCGAGGCCCTGAAGAATTTCCATGACCTCGTAGTAGAGGAAGCCGCCATGGCTCGGTGTTCCGGTTCCGGCGGCGATCGACGGGTCGAAGCCATCGATATCGATGGTCACGTAATAGCGTACCCCCGCAGGGATCGTAGCGAGCACTCGTTCGGGGCCCATTGCCCTTACCTGACGCACCGACAGAATCTTTGACTTGGTTCGCCGCGCGTCCTCATAGCCCTCGCGAGCCGTCGAAGACACGTTGCGGATGCCAAGATGACTGATGCCGAGCACGTAGGGTTTCTCGGCCGCGCGCTTCATCGGGTTACCGTGCCCGTGGCGGACATTGTGCCGGACGTCGACGTAGTCGAGGTGAGCATCAAATTGCACGATGTAGATCGGCGCCTGGTCGTCAAAGGCACGAATGCACGGGTCATTTACCGAGTGGTCACCGCCGAGCACGACCGGCAACGCCCCGGCAGCAAGAATCTTCCGCACTGCATATTCGATGTTTGCGTGGCTCTGCTCGGTGCAAGTATGAATGATGTCCGCATCGCCGATGTCGACCATCCTGACCTGGTCTTTCGGCATGTAAACCACGTCATCCTCGTGGTCATACGCACCATCGTGACCGAAAGAGTACAGCGTCGATGCCTCACGGATGCCGCGCGGGCCAAAACGAGCACCTGCACGGTACTGCGTGCCCATGTCGAACGGCGCGCCGAGAACCGCAACGTCGGCGTCGATCTCGTCCCAGTCGAGCACCGGAGGGCTCTTCGCGAAGGTGCAATGACCCACGAAAGGCAGGTTGAGACGCCCGGATTCGTAACTATGTTTGCCCATAAAGCTCCTTCTCGTTGCCCCCCGATGCCCGGCTCAGTTTCGAGCCACGAAGACCTTCTCGAAGACCGCGCTCGCTCGGTCGATGACTCCGTTGAACAACTCGCGCAACCGCGGCGACATGCGGAGGAGTCGAGAGCGGCCGTCAGCTGGATTGTCGACCTCCTGAAGATAGCCCTCAGCGATCGCCCGGCGTACGTACTTCATGGCGGTTTGAGCGCTGACGCCATGCACAAGATCATATGCGTCGGACTTGGCAACGGCGCCACCGCCCCGCAGCCACAGCTCAGTGAACAGGCGCGAGAAGTAGACATCGCCGAAGCCGGTTTTGTGAAACGCCGCGACCCAGGCATCGTCAAGTTCACGCAGCGCGTGCAGGAAGTGCGCGCGTCGGCGCTGAAGTAAGCGGGTTGTCGGCTTCATCGCAAGGCAACTCCTATCGTGCGTCGATCCTATCACGCCGGTTTGATTACAAATTTAGATACAAAACAATTGCCTTATGGCGCTCGGCCGCGGTATACACCCTTAAGGTATGCCATGAAAAATCGCGAACAAGCCACACGGCTCGAGATCAACACCATTCAGCCGATCCCTTTCGACAGCCGCCATGGCAGGGCGCGGGATCTTTTTACCGTATGGTTCGGCACCAACCTGCATTTGCTGACGATCGTCACGGGCGGACTGGCGGTCACCGTATTTCGATTGCCCTTCGAAGCGGCCATCGTCGGTATCGTCGTCGGCAGCATGATCGGCGCAATTTTCATGGCGCTGCACGCCGCGCAGGGCCCGACACTCGGCGTACCCCAGATGGTGCAAACGCGCGGGCAATTCGGTTCTGTTGGCTCACTGCTCGTCGTCGGCATCGTCATCATCATGTACGTCGGGTTTTTAGCCTCGAATCTGGTGATGGGTGGCGAAGCTCTCGCCAGTCTCATACCCGGGGCATCCGCTGCACCCGGCATCGTGCTGGGAGCCGTGTTGGGGGTGGTCGCGGCAATCTATGGTCATGACCTCATCCACGCTTACGCTCGCGTCATGGCTTGCCTGTCGGGCATCGTGCTCTTGGTTGCCGCTGCATGGATTATTTGGGTACACGGATTACCCCCGAGCATCCTGACCCGCAACGAGTTTACGTGGTCTGGTTTCCTGGGCACCGTGTCCACCGCAGCGCTCTGGCAACTGTCGTATGCCCCGTACGTTTCAGACTATTCGCGCTACATGCCGCGCGAAACCGGTTCACGGCCCGCATTCTGGGCCAGCTACTGGGGATGCACCTTGGGCTCGGTGCTACCGATGATCCTTGGCGTGATCGTCGGTCTGACGATGACCGGGAAAGGCAACCTGGTAGCGCAGCTGGCGCTGTTGACGGGCGGCATTGCGCCGCTGGTGCTCATCGTTTTTTCCGTCGGCATGGCCGTCAGTAATGCCATGAACCTTTACTGCGGGGCGCTGTGTGTACTGACCTTCGGCCAGACGCTCATTTCCTCATGGTCGCCCGGCGCGACTGCACGGACGCTGACCTGCCTGGGGCTCACCGGTGTCGCACTCGCCGGGGCGCTGCTCAGCAAGGACTCATTCCTAGCCAACTACGAAGATTTCATCCTCTTGCTGCTCTACGTGCTCGTGCCGTGGACGGCCATCAACTTGGTCGACTACTACCTGCTGCGTCACGGCGAATATGACGTTGCAGCATTTTTGAGGCGGGACGGAGGCATCTACGGCCGGTTCAATCTACCGGCTATCGGGTGCTATGTGTTTGGCATCCTGCTGCAGCTGCCCTTCGTTGCAAGTCCGCTTTATACCGGGCCGCTCGCCCGCGCAATCGGCGGCATAGATCTTTCGTGGATCATCGGGCTGACTTTTACCTCTCCCGTCTATTACTGGCTCGGAAAGCGTTCGCAGGCACGGCGGGATTTGAGTTTGGCGAGCGTGGCGCAGGCGCCCACGTGACTCCTTGATTATCGGGATTCCTGCAGAACCTAGAGTGAAAAGCACTCCTCCGCCTTCAAGTGGGCTACGCCATAGCTTGAAGCAGCGGCACATCATGATGATTGCTCTCGGCGGTGTCATCGGCGCTGGTCTATTCGTCGGTAGCGGGGTGGTCATCAAAGCGGCAGGACCCGCGGCGGTCATTTCTTTCGTGATCACGGGACTGCTTGTCGTGCTGGTGATGCGCATGCTCGGCGAAATGGCCGTCGCGCTGCCGGCGGTAGGCTCATTTTACGAATACGCCCGCCTGGCATGGAGCGACCGGCCACGGCTCGGCGA
>Ga0224558_1004682_pt1 | contig 10513 bp, 7 predicted proteins | sample 714S32024metaG_FD_180682 | JGI IMG/M metagenome (GOLD analysis project Ga0224558, IMG submission 180682) | Peat soil microbial communities from Stordalen Mire, Sweden - 717 S3 20-24 | ecosystem: Environmental > Terrestrial > Soil > Wetlands > Peat | place: Sweden: Norrbotten County, Stordalen... | reverse complement strand
GAGAAAGGATGAAGTCATTTTGTAATTTGGTAATCGGGTAATTTTGTAATTTGAAACCCAAACTTCGAGCCGCATAGGGGTCTGAAATTACCAAATTACAAAATTAAGAAATTACAAAATTATTCCCATGTCTGGATTCAATTTGCAGGAACTGATGTCGCAAGCCAAGCAGCAGTACGAGACGCTGCAGAAAAAGATGGAGCAGACCGTGGTCGAGGCCACCGCCGGCGGCGGCACGGTCACCGTCAAAATGGATGGCCGCAAGCAGTTGCGCAGCATCGTGATCGATCCGGAAGCGGTAAAGGCCGGCGATGTAGAGATGCTGCAGGACCTGGTGATGGCCGCACTGAACGAAGCCAGCCGCAAAGTGGATCAGGCGATGCAATCAAGCCTTGGCGGAATGCTCGGCGGACTAGGAGGGATTTTGTAATTTGGTAATTTTATAATTTGTAATTTGAACCCGGCCGGTTTTCAAATTACCAAATTACCCGATTGCAAAATTACAAAATGTCTCGCTTTGCCGAACCGATGTCCCGGCTCATCGACGAACTCAAGAAGCTGCCGGGAATCGGCAACAAGAGCGCCCAGCGCCTCGCCTTTCATATTCTCCGCTCGAGCGATGAGGACGCCGCATCTCTCGCCTCCGCCGTTCGAGACGTCAAGGCCAAGCTGCGTCTGTGCTCCATCTGCAACAACATTACCGACGTCGATCCCTGCGTCTACTGCAGCAGTCCTACCCGCAATCAAAAGCTCGTCTGCGTCGTCGAGGAACCGACTAACATTGCCGCGGTCGAGAAGACGCGGCATTTTAACGGCGTCTACCACGTCCTCCACGGCTCGATTTCGCCCTTGCACGGCATAGGGCCCGAGCAGTTGCGCATCGCCAACCTCATCAGCCGCGTCGGCGGCGGCGAAATCGAAGAAGTCATCCTCGCCACCAATCCCACCGTCGAAGGCGAAGCCACCGCCACCTACCTGGCCCAGCAACTGAAGCGGCAAGGACAAGGACAAGCAAAAGCACTGCGCGTGACTCGCATCGCCATGGGCATTCCCGTAGGCAGCGACATCGAATACACCGACGAAGTCACCATGCTGAAGGCCATGGAAGGCCGCCGGGAAATCTAGCCTGCGCCGCGCGGCGCCAGCAAGCGCTACTCCCTGGAATGTCCCTAACCCTGCCCGAACCGCCAGCGTGCCGCGTAGTCGGCGCATGGCACTAAAAACAAAACACTATTTGGTCCCGAATGGCACTATCAAATGGCGAGGCTTCTTGCGTATAATATGCGTAAGTCCAATGTTGTTCCTCGGGAGTTGATCCCATGGGGCCTGAATTCCGCTTTGTCGTCAGGTTTACTGGGTCCGACTCCGTTCCCTGTAAGCTTTGTGTTCGCGTGAACAAGGTTCTGCATTTCGCTTAGGCGGGAGAAACATACCATGAACTCCAGGAACGCACTTTCTCTGCGGGTTGTCACCATCGCCTTTGGCATGATCGTCGCTTTTGGCATTCCGACGTTCGGGCAAGAAGCTCCACTGCGGCAAGAACCTCAGCGCCGAAATCAGCCCCGGCGATGAATGATGTTCTGCGCCATAACATCGAGAATTGGGCTCTCCAGGGGCGAGGTGTGCCCCAGGACTGGAGTCACCACCACCTCGTTTTTTCCAACCCCGGCGCCGAGGAAGACGCCATCGCCAACGGCACGCACGACCGCTGGCTCAAGATCGTCAACGATCCCCGCTACATTCTCCAGCAGATGAAGCGGAGTTCCGGCGTGAAGACTCTCGCCGACCCGGCGCCTGCCAGCTTGGAACAGGCGAAGACAGAGACCATAAACAAGGCAAAGCCCGCGAAGCGAAAGCCAAAGGAGGGAATGTGGACTGAGGACCTGGGAGCCCACGGCCAGGTGCAACCGAACATGTACCCCGCCAAGTTTTCGTTTAGCACCGTCACCGCCAGTTGCAGCACCGATTTCGTTGCTTACCCGACAGGTGTCGTCGGCGCGGCAGGCGCAGCAGCAAATATCATTGCTTACAACAATCTTTACAGTGGCTGCACCGGTACTGTTCCGTTGGTCTATTGGGCCTACAACACGGGCGGCATGGTTACAAACTCTCCCATAATCTCTGAAGGCGGCTCACAGGTAGCTTTCATTCAGAGTAGTACCGCAACCCAAACCCAAACCGTCACGGTATGCTCTGTCAGTGGGGTCCCCACCTTGATTTATCTTACTTGCACCGGTGGTGGGTTGACCAGCGCCGACGTAGGCGCGGTGGTCTCGGGGAACTCTAATATCCCTGCCGACGACACCATCGCGTTCGTCATCAATGCATACACCGCCATACTCACGACGCCAGCCACTGCCACCTTTAGCGGCGCTACACTCACGCTCACGTATACCGTGAACACGGAAAGCCTGGTTCTCCTCAAGTGGGCGGCGGGCACGGGGACGTTCTCTTCGCCTGTTAACCTTACGGCTGAGACATCGGGTTCCGACTATAGGAACTGCACCGCCCCTGCTTCTACAGTGTGAGCTTAGGCGCAACCGATACGTACTCGGCGCCGTTCTACGATTTCCTCAGCGATGATGCCATTTATGTGGGCGACGACACCGGCAGGCTCCACCAGATCACAGGAGTCTTCTATGGAACGACCATAGGCGAGGCGAGCGGTTGGCCCGTGACGCTGAACGCTAGTTACCCAACCGCGTCGCCTGTCTACGACCCCACCTCCGGGTACGTATTCGTGGGCAACATTGCGGCGGGCACCAATGCTGCCCTTTACGCCGTGAACTCATCAAACGCGTCGATACAGGCCACGTCGAACGGCCTGGGGGATGCTATTGTCGACGGTACTCTGGTCGACCCCAGCACGGAGGAGGTCTACGCCTTTGTCACCACAGATGGCAGTGGCGATAACGGTGTCTATCAATTCGCGGCGACCTTTCCGTCCGGCACCTCCGGCACGGAACAGCAAGTAGGCGCAGGCGGCGCTGGCTATTACCTTTACTCCGGTGATTTCGACAACGTGTACTACAGCTCGACAACCGGCCCGGCCGGGGACCTTTGGGTAGCGGGAAACACCGGCTCGGGCACCGCGGGCGGCACCGGCGTGAACCTGTACCGGATACCAATTGGCGCTGGTAGCACCATGGGAACCCCCGTCGCAGCCAAATCCAACCTCACCGCCACTGCCGCCGGCCGTTATGGGTGGCCATCTCCCATTACCGAGTTTTGCAACAACGGTACAAGCGACTGCACCGCCAACAAAAACAAGACCACCGCGGGCACAGACTATATTTTCTTCAGTGTCGACAGATTGCGCACAGCAACTGCCAATTGTGGCACACAGGCTGGACAGGGCTGCGTTTTGGCCTATTCGATCAACACTCCAACGAATGCCCCCACGCTTGTCGGCAGCTACCAGGTTTCAACTACTAATGAGCCTGGCTGTTGGTCGACGAGTGCAATCGAGATCGACAACTCCGTGCCAACCGGTACCTTGGCAGGCGGTTCCCAGATTTACACGCTGGAATTTAATGGCAATACCGCAGGCGGTCCGACTGCGGGAACCTACACCAGTAGCGCTTGCAACACCGCTGTTGGTGATCCATCCACTCCTCTAGCCCTGCAACTCTCCCAATCGGCCCTCGAATAAGGGTGGGGCCTGTGGAGCCGGAGCATTGAACGACGCGCCCAGAACATCGGGCGCGTTTGCAGTTGTGCATGGAAGCCACCCCGGCCGCGGCGGGCGCAAGCCCGCGCTGTAAGTTTCGAGAATTTATGGGACACATCTAGAGGACGCAGCGCTAGGAAGTCTTGCGGCTATAGTGACACTGCCCCAGCCCGTGTTTTCTTTCCGCAACTCAATGCCTGCGTCTCAAACACCCGCTCGAAGCGGAATGCGGGCTTCGTGTAGGGTTTCTTGATTTGCTTTTCCTGAGTTGGTCGCGTGTTCTCAGGTCCCACCGCGTTCCCATTCGCCATCAAGATGTCCCCCAGAAAGTAGACTCAGACTAGTGGCAGGAACTCGACGCTTCTGCCAGAACCTCGGCTCTGCTTGCCGGAATTGTAACATTTCTGTGGTCCCGACTCCCAAAGATTGTAATTTTTTTTGACCCTCGCCCCCACCCCCAGAACTGTTCCATTCCACGCTGAACTGTGCAACACTTTGAACCATCCCGCTGCAAGAACCTCGGAACGGCCCTGCCCACCCCGCAAAAACTCCAGTGAACTGGCTTTATTTTCTTGAGGTTGCGGAAACGATTAAAACCATCGCGCCGAATCCGACACTGGCCCCATAGTTGCTCCCTCCGTTACGCATGTTTCCTCGCTCCTTTTGAACACTTTGCTGGCGCGAGATGAACAAGCGGACGTGAACCACGTCCGCAATTCTCTGAACCAGCCGCGCCGTGCGATGTAAACGCATCGCAACCGGCGCTTCCGAAACCGGGCCGACCCGCCCGGTTTCTTTTTTTGCGCGCATGCCGGGAAGAACTCGCTTCGTATCAGGGTGTCGCTTTACAGCTTGCGGAAAAAACCGGCGCTGCCCTCGCTTTTGGGTGGCGCAGCGGTTTACCGCTGCGGTAACTGCCTTGTTCTGAATTCGGCTTTAGCCGCTGAGGGCACGCCTCTCGACCAGAATTACTTTTTCCGCAAGCTTTTTAGCGACACCGCAAGCTCTTCGCTTCGTATCAGGGTGTCGCTTTAGCGACACCGCAAGTTCTTCAAAATCAGCCGCCCCTTCAGGGGCCGGAAGGCCGTCTCAGTCGCCCGCGGTTCCCAGCAGGAATCCGTTGGCTTCTTCTTCCTCGGCAATTAAACCTTCCGGCAGCCGGCCGCGGTTGTACTCTGCCATGCGATTTTTCCACTTGAGGAAATCGGTGATGCTCTCGGGTTCAATGCGGATTTCCACCCGCCGCAAACTCGCCAGCAGTAGATTCATCTCGTTCTGGAACCCAATCTCGCATCGCAGGTTTTTCGCCGACGCCCTGACCCGCTCGATCTCGCGCCCGCACACCTCCAGCAGTCCCCAGCCCGTGGGAAGTTCCTCAGTGCGTATCAGACCCCGCAACGCCAAATAATACCGCTCACAGCCGACGCCGATCTCCGGCCTTTGGCGGAAGGGCTTGTCGCGATCGGCCAGGAAATCCGCGCGCGATGCTTTGCTCTCGACCAGCACGGAATGGCACGCCTTTTTCCAGCCAATAGCATCCGGCATCTCGCCGCTGACGCAGGCCTGCTCGCTAAGCACCACGCCGCAGCGATAGCGCCGCAACCACCTCACCGCCATCGAAACTAGTTTCGCATGGATCAAATTCGCATGGTTCACAAAGAAAGTTTGGAAGAGGAACGCAGTTCTGAGAAGTGTCAGACTAGCTTCAAGTGATCGTGTGGAAACGGGGCCGTGTGGGGACGGGGCTTCGCCCCGTCTCACTCCGCGGCAAGAGACGCGGCAAGCCGCGCCTCTACGGGAAATCAGCGGGGCTTCGTATCAGGGCATCGCTTTAGCGATGCCGAAAACCGCCTGCTATCGATGGCCCCTTTAGGGGCCGCCCCGAACTCCGCAACGCCCGCACCAGCACCGGACGCCGCAGCACGGTCTCCAGTAAATGTCGCGCCGCGGCGACGCCTTCCGCCGAACGGTCCAGCGCCGAATATCCCGCCGCCCGCACCAATGCGCAACCCTCCTGCACACTAACCTCGAGCCGCAGAGCGCTCTCCTTTTCGCTCGCACTGCGCCCATGGCGCGCATCCAGCGCGTTGGCCAGACGCAAAACGCCGCTCAACTCCATGGCGATCGGCCGATCCGGCAGCTCCAGCAGTTGCATCGTCTTTCCCCGCAGACGGGGCAATGCTCCACGATGATAGCGCGCCACCACCGCCGCCATTTCCAGTTCTCGCGCACTCCAACCCAGAGGCCGCGCCAGCCCGCGGATCATCCGGTACGAATCCTTTTGGTGATTGGCCTCGCCCTCGGCTTTGCCGACGTCATGCATGAGCGCCGCCGCCTGCAGCACCGCTCGCCAGTCATGATCCGGATTCGGCGCATCCGTAGTCAGCAGCCCCGCATCCTTCAACCCGTCGTACAAAAGAAGCGCCAACTGGACCACGCGCTGCGAATGCAAAAAATCGGGGTCCAGATATCCCGCCCATACCCGCAGACGGCTCATCGCCGCGGCCCGCAGTTGCGGGCCCGACGGCAACTCCGCCCGCCAGACCCGCCATAGCGACTGCCGTCCCACCATCTTCTCGCGATAGCGCTCCAGCCTCTTAGTGCGCTCCACGTTCAACTTCTCACGCCAGCGGCCCTGGCTTTCCATATCGGGGAACGCCATAATCTCGACCGCGGTCGCCCACAGCACATCCAGATCGTGCACCTCTCCCAGCAGATCCTGCAGTTCTTTCAGATCGTCGCCCCATAACGCGTGCTGGCGCGGCAGAAAATTTTCCACCGTGTAACGGAAGCGTTTGATGCCGATGCGCAGTTCGTGCCAGCTGATTTGCGACCGTGTCCGCAGGGCGTGTTTGTGCAGATCGTAGGCGGCTGTCCACTTTTCCAGCGCCAGATGCAAATACACCACGCTCCCCGGACGCACCCGCGATGCGCGCTGCGGCAGCGTTCTCGTCCACTGCCGCCATTGCTTGCGGTCAAACTGATGGAGATCTTTGAAGGCGTGCTGCTTGCAAGCCGCCTCGCGCGTGTGCACGTGAGCGAGCAGTTTGATGGCGACAGGATCGCCGAGATTTGAATTGCCCGTGGGTGCCCCATCCTTGCGCGTTCTTTGCGCAAGGGTGGGTGGGTCTCCCGCCGCTGCCGAGTCGCTGGCAACTCCCAGCTTCTCGATCCATTCCTGCATCACCTGCATGTCGCGCAGCTCGCCCAGCGCCTGAAAGAGTTTCTTCCCCGCCTTCTTCATATCCTTCCATGAAGAATCGGGATCGATCGCCATCAATCCATCGGCCAGAGAACGGCAGCGCCGCAGCGCCACTCGAAGATCATGCACCGCGTCGACGTCGAAACCGGTGGCCGCCCGATCGCACTCCACCAGTACGCGCTCCATCCAGGCCCGCAGGCCAAGTTTCGGCGCGGATCTCGCAGGCCCGGGGTCGGCAGACTGTGGATTCGCAGGCTTCAGACTCGGACTGGCTCCCACCATGGCTCCTGTCATTGAAGGAACCATTGTCGCCCGTTTGCGCGGATTCTTCTAGGCCAGGCAGCTTTCAGCCATCCGCTCAACCAGTCCATAACCGAAAGAGAATCTTCGGCAAGAAGTGAAAGTTCCGCTGGACCCTACGTGATAGCAATGCTCTATGCGGCATCCCGTTCTGGGAAGCAAAGCGAGGGCTGTAGGTCGAGTCTGTCTACTGCCGGCTTCACATTGACGTGGAATGAAGCTCGGTCTCGTGCGAGCTTCGGGCCAATCACACTGGTTAATCTCTCAACGGTGGTGCTCAGGTCTTTGGCGTGCATCTGCTGCAATTCAATCGTAAGTGTGATGTCGAACCGCCCACTTTCCCATTCTTGAAGGTGTTGTGCCTTATGCGCGAGCAAACTACCCCCGAGCATCCGAGCTAGGCTCACGAGTGAACGGCTTTTGCACGCGACGCATTCGTCACCTCGACTGCTGCTGATGACCTCGCAATCCAGGCAGAAGACTGCATCCCAGAGAGGGAGAACTCCTGCGTCCAGATGTTTCCTTGTTCCGGCGAACATATACACCAACCCTGTCGCTGAGATGGGGACAGCTATATTCAACAAGAATACAGCGTCATTCTCAATCTGTAAGCTGTCATTTGGCGAAAAATCCGTTACACGCATTGACCGGATTGTGAGTGTAATCGCTTCTTTCACGATGCCGGTACATCCAGCACCCTTGGATATCCCAGCGATCAAGGCAAGTATCTGGTTGCCTCCTTTTCGCTGAGCGTTTCCAATCCCAAGAAGTGAGGGGGAAGCGTCTGGCGGTACGCGCCATCTGAAGAACTAGTACCGTGACCGCATGATGATTACGGCGTGGAAAACGAGTAGCGCCGGCATCTTGCCGGCTGTCCCGAGGGCGTCTCGCCCTCGGAGCGCCGGGCGAGGGCACCCGCCGCACAGCCGCCGGGACGGCGGCGCTACTCTCTGTCGTAAAACGGTGCAAATCATGCGGTCACGGTACTAGTGAGTTTGACGATGCGCGACCCAAGGAACTACCCTCTAGCTAGCCACTTTCGCAATTCCTCCGGTGAGGATCGACGCACCGTGAGCAGCAAACCTGACGGTTAGCAAAGCCCCGTCGGCCGAAGCGCAGAAGGCGGCGCAGGAGCACCTGTCGCAGTGTCCCTGAGATGCAAATTGGAATGAGAAAGGCCCTCCCCCCATGTCACTAGGAGAATTGTTCGCATCGATGAGAGAGCGCCGTCGTCGCTCAGCCCAGCAGCCTTATGAAGAAGGAGCTCAGATTAGGAGACGGCTGCAAGAATTGCTTGCCGTTCCGACGCAGCTCGAGACGCCCTTCACCAACGCCCGCATTGAAAACGACCCGGTATGCGTGCAGGGTCGACAAACTGAAAACATAGCCACTGGTCGATAACATCGCTGGCGCAAAATTGCGATTGCACTCATTGAGCGGAACCCGATCGCAATGAGGGTCTCTCATCAAGGAACCGTGATGTCCGACGGTCGGTACTTCCTTCTGACAGGCTGCGGGTAACCTCAGCGGCTCAAAGCCGGACTCGAATTGCCAGCCTCGCTCGAAACCGGCAACTGAGAGCTGACAACTGAGAGCTGAGAACTGAGAGCTGCCTTTACGTGCTCAGCACCTTCTCGCGCTCTTCGGCGTCCAGACGTTCTTCACGAGCCGACGACGGCAGCGCGAACTCCAGCACTTCGTCGATTGTCTTCACGTAGTGCGTCGTTAATCCCGTTAACTGTTCGGGCGTCAGATCTTCCTCGACATTGGTTTTGTTGTCCGCCGGCAGGATCACGTCATGCACACCGGCGCGTTTGGCGGCCAGCACTTTCTCCTTGATGCCGCCCACCGGCAGTACATTTCCGCTCAGCGTGATCTCGCCCGTCATCGCCGTCAGCGGACGAACCTGCTTACCCGACAGCAACGACACCAGGGCAGTCACGATCGTGACGCCCGCCGAAGGACCGTCTTTCGGAATCGCTCCCGCGGGCACGTGAATGTGGATGTCATGGTTGGCGAAAAATTCTTCGTCAATGCCCAACTCCTTCGCATTCGAACGCACCCAGCTCAGCCCGGCCTGCATCGACTCGCGCATCACGTCCTGAATCTGCCCGGTGATGGTCAGCCCGCCTTTGCCTTTCATCTGGTTGGCTTCGACAAACAACACGTCGCCGCCCGATGGCGTCCACGCCAATCCCACCACCACGCCCGGGCGCTTGGTGCGCTCGGCAATTTCGCCTTCGCTGCGAACCTTGATGCCGCCCAGAAACTCCTGCACGATCTCCTTGGTAACCACCAACTTCTCGGTCTTTCCTTCCGCGATGCGGCGCGCCTGCTTGCGGCAGATGGTGCCGATGTTGCGTTCCAGGTTCCGCACCCCCGCCTCGCGCGTGTAATGGCGGATCACGTGGCTGACTGCCTCTTCCGGAAATTCGATCTGCTCCTTCGTGATTCCGTTTTCCTCAATCTGCCGCGGAATCAGGTATTGGAACGCGATGTGTACTTTCTCTTCCTCGGTGTACCCCTGCAGTTCGATAATCTCCATGCGGTCGCGCAGCGGCTCGGCGATCGGATCGAGCATGTTCGCGGTGGTAATGAACAACACCTTGGAGAGATCGAACATCACGTCCAGGTAGTTGTCGCGGAAAGTCGCGTTCTGCTCCGGATCGAGCGCTTCCAGCAACGCCGACGCCGGATCGCCGCGGAAGTCCCGCCCCACCTTGTCAATTTCGTCGAGCATGAAGACCGGATCTTTCGTCTCCGCGCGCCGTATCCCCTGAATGATCTGCCCCGGCAAGGCCCCGATATAGGTGCGCCGGTGCCCGCGAATTTCCGCTTCGTCGTGCACTCCGCCCAGCGACAGACGCACGAACTTGCGCCCCAGCGCCCGCGCAATCGATTTGCCCAACGAAGTTTTCCCTACGCCCGGAGGCCCAACAAAACACAGAATCGGCCCTTTCATGTTGGGCTTCAACCGCCGCACTGAAAGGTAATCCAGGATGCGGTCTTTCACCTTCTGCAAGTCGTAGTGGTCGGCGTCGAGAATCTCTTTCGCCTTCGGAATCTCAATCTCTCCACCCGAAGTCTTCGCCCAGGGCAGGATCGCCAGCCACTCGATGTAGTTCCGTGTAACCGAATAATCCGCCGCCATCGGCGACATGCGCGCCAGCCGCCCCAATTCCTTCAGCGCTTCCTTCTTCACATCGTCGGGCATGCCCGCGGACTCGATTTTTTGCTTCAGTTCGTCGGTGTCGCGCTGGCCCTCGTCCTGCTCGCCCAGTTCTTTTTGGATCGCCTTCATCTGCTCGCGCAAGTAGTACTCGCGCTGCGTCTGCTGCACC
>Ga0224558_1004681_pt1 | contig 10514 bp, 10 predicted proteins | sample 714S32024metaG_FD_180682 | JGI IMG/M metagenome (GOLD analysis project Ga0224558, IMG submission 180682) | Peat soil microbial communities from Stordalen Mire, Sweden - 717 S3 20-24 | ecosystem: Environmental > Terrestrial > Soil > Wetlands > Peat | place: Sweden: Norrbotten County, Stordalen... | reverse complement strand
CGATCGCGTTGAGGGCACTCTGTTCGGGAATGGAGAACGCACGGGCAATGCCGATCTGATGATTGTGGCCCTGAATATGTATAGCCAAGGCGTAGATCCGAAACTGGATTTTTCAGATATGCCGGGCTTGGTCCGCAGCGTCGAGTTTTGTAACCAGATTCCTGTGCATCAGCGGCATCCATACGCCGGAGAGCTTGTGTTTACGGCCTTTTCCGGTTCGCACCAGGATGCCATCAAGAAGGGGTTTGCTGTTCAAGAGGGCAAGGCCTTATGGGAGATTCCCTATCTGCCGCTGGACCCGGCGGACATTGGCCGGAGCTACGAGGCAATCATTCGCGTCAATAGCCAGTCGGGCAAGGGCGGGGTGGCGTATATTCTGGAGCGCGATCATAGCGTCAGCCTGCCGCGCAAGTTGCAGGTCGAGTTCAGCCGGGTCATCCAGAAGATCAGCGACGAGACCGGCCGCGAGATACGCCCCGCCGAGATTTGGGATGCGTTCAATGCGGAATACCTCAATCAGCACCCGTTTTCCTGTATTCAGTATTCCGAGAAAACCAGCGCGGGCAAGGTCAGCATCTCGGCAACCGTCAAAGAGGGAAGCGTGAAGCACGCCATTGCGGGGAAGGGAAATGGGCCTATCGACGCCTTTGTCGGAGCGCTGAACGAGAAGTTCGGGCTGGCCCTGCGGATTGTCAATTATCAGGAGCAGTCGATCAGCGAAGGCGCTTCCGGTAACGCCATGGCCTTCATTGAAATGCAATTTGGAAAATCGGAATCGGTCTTTGGCATCGGCATGAATTCCAATGTCGTCAAGGCTTCTCTGGATGCCATTCTGAGCGCGATCAATCGTGCGTTGAAGCAGGGAAGGGTCGCATTGCCGCCGCAGAGCGATCCCTCGTAGGTCTTTGACCGCATCCGGGAAGAAGTCATACCGCTGCATTTACAATGACGAGGAAAGGGCGCGAAGTCGTGCGCACAGGTTGAAGACTTTATGGCAGATTTGCAAGGCAGAATTGCGCTGGTCACCGGAGCGGCGCAGGGCATTGGACGCGCGATTGCGCTGGAGCTGTCGCGTGCTGGCGCGACTTTGGTGCTGGCCGACATCAACGAGGCCAAGCTGGCCGATGTGGCGGCGGAGATTCAGGCCGCAGGCGGCCAGGCGGCGCCGTTCCGGCTGGATGTTTCCAGCGAAGAGTCGATCAAAACGGCTGCCAAGGCGATTCTGGATCGCTTCGGCAAGGTGGAAATCCTGATCAACAACGCCGGCATTACGCGCGACGGGTTGATGATGAGCATGAAGCGCGCCGATTGGGATCTGGTGCTGGCCATCAACTTGACCGGGCCGTTCCTGCTGACGCAGGCGCTGCTGCGGCCGATGATCAAGAATCGCTGGGGACGGATCGTGAATATGGCCAGCGTGGTGGGCCGCGCGGGACAGGCTGGCCAGGTGAACTACTCGGCCTCGAAGGCCGGGCTGATCGGGCTGACGATGTCGCTGGCGCGCGAGGTGGCTTCACGTGGAATTACCGTGAATGCCGTGGCGCCGGGCTTTATTGAGACGCCCATGACGGCGGTGCTCGACGAGAAGCAGACCTCAACCATGATGGCGCAGATTCCGCTGAACCGGCAGGGAAAGCCCGAGGACATTGCTCGGGCGATCAAGTTCCTGGTCTCGGATGAGGCGGCTTACATTACCGGCCACGTGCTCGACGTGAACGGCGGGATGTTGATGGGATAGGGCAGTTCTGGCATGGCGCATTGCGGAATATTCCCGCAATGCGCCGGACTTCCTTAAGATATGCGGCCGATGTGCCGATAAGTCATGCGGGGTAATATGTATGTCGGCACAGGCTCAAGCAAAGCCAGATTCACAGTCTGCACTGATCGAGATCGGAGATGGCCTGCGCTATCTGGCCCGCCAGCCGATTATGGATCTGCGCGGAAAGGTGCATGGCTATGAACTGCTCTACCGCGCGGGACCAGAAATGTCTTTTCGCGGCGATGGCGACATGGCCACCCGCACCATGCTCGACAATACCGTTATTTTCGGGCTGGAGAGGCTGGCCAGCGGCGCACAGGCCTTTGTGAACTGCACGCTTGAGTCGCTAACCGAAGATATGGTGCGTGTTCTTCCTCCTGACAGGACGGTTCTGGAGATTCTGGAAAACCTGGAACCCACGCCCAGCCTGATTCATGCCTGTAAAAAGCTGAAAGCCAGGGGTTTTCGGTTGGCGCTGGACGACTTTACCTGGAAGCCGAACTTCGATCCGCTGGTGGAACTGGCTGACTACATCAAGATTGATTTCATACAAAGCGGCCCCCAGGCGCGGCAGAGCCTGCTCAAGCGGATGCATGGCGTCACGACGGCGACGCTGGTTGCGGAGAAGATCGAGACGCAAGAGGAGTATGCTCATGCCCGCCAGGAGGGCTTCACGCTTTTTCAGGGGTACTATTTTTGCCGCCCTGTCCTGCTCAAGGGCCGAAAGATTCCCGCCAATAAACTATCCCAAATCAAGATTTTGCAGCTTTTGCGAGAAAACGAAATCGACCTGGAAAAGTTGACCCAACTGATGAAGCGCGAAGCCGCACTCACTTACCGGCTGCTGCGGCTGGCTAATTCCCCGATTTGCGCCATCCGGCAGGAGGTCCGTTCCATTCAAACAGCTTTGGTGATGGTGGGTGACGAAGCCTTTCGACGCATAGCCATGCTGGCCATTACCAGCGAACTCAACGCCGGGCAGCCGGAGGAGATTCTGCGCATGGCTTTTGTGCGCGGACGATTCTGCGAGCTGGCCGCCGATCTCTGCGCTCTCGATTCCACCGAGCAATATCTGCTGGGAATGTTGAGCCTGTTGCCGGCCATGATGCGTTTCCCCATGGAGAAACTGGCTCCGGAGTTGCCGCTGCGCGAGGAGATTTGCGAAGCCCTTGAAGGCAAGGTCAATTCGGAGAGCATTCTGCTCCAATGGATCGAGAGCTACGAGCGCGGCGATTGGGCTGCGTGCGATGTGGTGGCCCAGGACTGTGGCCTGAACCAGCAAAAGATGGTTCTCTGCTATGCCAGAGCCGTGATATGGGCCGAGGCGGCGCTGCAATTGGCTGCCTGAGTGGTCGTGCTCCTCACGCAGAAACGCGTAAGGAGCTCGATAATGCTGGCGGTGGATTTTAGAACTTGTGCATCAATAACAGATCCATCTGATCGTGCCATGACACAAAACATGGCTCCATCGGAGTTTTTCCGCAGCCTGTTTAGGCCCTGGGTCTATTTTTAGATTCTTCAGCGAACACGTCCTATTTTCGCAGGGGCTAAAGCCCACCGACCCTCTGGCTTCTTGCGGCACGACTGAAGTCGTGCCCTGACACAGTGCCATGCCATTGAAGCACTTATTTATTCACGCTGACTTCGTTTGTTGAAGTAGTGATCTTCGGCGCATCCACGCGTACCAGCAGCACGTCATGGCCAGCCAGTTCCAGCGGCTCATTGTCGGTCAGCTCCACGGTTTTCCCCGTCCACAAATCCTTGCCCGCCTGCGTTCCAGTCAGGCCGAGCTTGCGCAGATTCAGGTGGAAGGGATGGGTGGAGTAGCGGGTGTCGCCCGCGTTGACCACGGCAATGGCTAGCGCGCCGCCGGACAACTGCCGGGTCCAGACCTCGACCTCGCCGTCGGAGTAAATCCGCGCGCCCTGCCGGCCCAACTGGTCCTGATCGATGGCGATCACGTCGCGGTTGGTCAGAATGGCCTTGATCTCCGGCTTCATGTTGGGCAGGTCGTTGCCAGCCAGCAGGGGCGCGGCCAGCATGGCCCAAAGCGAAAAGTGCGCACGGTTCTCGGCCAGCGTGAGCTTGCCGTTGCCCACTTCGAGCATGTCGGGATCGTTCCAGTGGCCGGGTCCTGCGTACTCTTCCAGGCCTTCCTGCTGGCTGACGATGGCATAAATGCGGTCCCATTCGGGCGTGATGTCACCGGTGGTCCGCCACAGATTGGCGCCTTCGGAGGGTCCCCACTCCCAGACCGCATCCCATCCATATTGGCAGAGCGAATAGACGATGGGCCGTCCGGTGGCTTTCAGCGCCTTGTCCATCTTGGCGTAGGCGGCCTGCATGAGGCGCATCTGCGCGGCCCTGTCGTGGGGCGCCTGCTTTTCCATCACGTCCGGGATAAAGCTGCACAGGTCGTACTTGAGATAGTCGAAGCCCCACTCGGCGTACATATGGGCGTCCTGCTCCTCGTGGCCCAGCGAGCCCGCGTAGCCTGCGCAAGTTTTTGATCCGGGCGAGGAGTAGATGCCGATTTTGAGGTCCTTCGAGTGCACATAGTCGGCCAGCGCCTTCATGTCAGGGAACTTGGCGTTTGTGTGCAGTACGCCATTCGCGTCGCGCTCACCCTCCCAGGTGTCGTCGATGTTGATGTAGACGTAACCAGCGTCCTTCATGCCAGTGGCCACGAGCTGGTCGGCGGCGGCGCGGATGCCCTTGTCGTCCACCCTCTCGGCAAAGTAGTTCCAACTGTTCCAGCCCATCGGCGGCGTCTGCGACACCACCTGCGCCTTCGGCGACACCTGCGGTGTGGCCAACTGCGCCTGCGGCGCCAACTTTGGCGCGGCGGGAGTTTGGGATTGAGCAGTGAAAGAGGCCAAGGCGACAGCGACTAAGGAGAGCGAAGCAAACACGCGCATGAGAGGTTCCTTCTGAAAACGATTTCAACGAAATTCTAAGCTGTTGACGCAAACTTCGGCAATCAGGGATTTTTTGTGCGCGGAAGGCGCGAAGAACGCCGGTGCACTCCGTGACCGGACGCAGGGAAAAATCAGGCGTACTCTACGAATAAGAAAACTTTGCAAAGGATCTGCTTTTCCGATGACAGCTACGAATGCTGATGTGACCACGCTTTTTCTTGAGTATTCCCGCAAGAAGCTGATCGAACAGGAGTGGCCCCGGCTGCGAAGCTGCGTCACGCCGCTCACCGAGGAGCAGGTCTGGTGGCGTCCGAACCCGGCCAGCAACAGCATTGGGAACCTGATTCTGCATCTGGACGGCAACGTGCGCCAGTGGCTTGTGGCCTCGTTTAACCGGCAGGAGGACCATCGCGACCGGCCCGCCGAATTCAACGCGCAGGGAGAGATTCCGCCTTCCGCGCTTCTCGATCGGCTCGGCGCGACAGTCGAGGCGGCATCGCAGGTTCTGGCGCGGCTGACTCCGGCGGATTTGGCGGCTCAGTACGAAATTCAGGGCTACCACGTCAGCGGCCTTTATGCCGTTTACCAGGTGGTCGAGCATTTTTCCATGCACTACGGACAAATTCTCTATATCGCCAAGATTTTTTCCGGCAAGGACCTTGGCTTTTATGGCGAGCTGAACCGGACCGGCTCGGCCAACTGAAGGCGGAGCCGTACCGACAACCGTCTACGCTCTCATTTACCATATTCAAGGAGAACAAACCGAAATCATGTCTCAATCTCAAATCAAATTTGGCACCGACGGCTGGCGCGCCGTGATTGCCGACGATTTTACCTTCGCCAATGTCCGCATCGCCGCCGAGGCCATCGCCTCCTACGTCCACGCCAAGGAAGACCCATCCAAGGGTATCTGTATTGGCTATGACACGCGTTTTGGCTCCAAGGCCTTCGCACGCACCTGCGCTGAAGTGGTGGCCGCAACCGGCATCCCGGTGCAGTTGGCCAATGACATTACGCCCACGCCGGCTCTCAGCTATGCCGTTTTCAAGCGCGGCCAGGCTGGCGGCATCATGATTACCTCCTCGCACAATCCGGCGCAGTGGAACGGCGTTAAGTACAAGGGCTGGTACGGCGGCTCGGGCAAGCCCTCGATGATCTCCGACATTGAGTCGCGACTGGGCCAGCCTGTCCCGCGCAGTGCGCAGCCGGCCAAGATTGAGGAGGTCGATTTTCTGCCTCCGTATCTCGAATCCATCCAGAGCTTTACGAACCTCGACGCGCTCAGCAAATGCGGCATGAAGTTTGCCATCGACTCGATGTATGGCGCAGGGCTGACCTTTCTCTCCGATATTTTCACTCGCCTCGGCGTGGCTCATGTGCAGATTCGCGGCAACGCCGATCCAGCATTTCCCGGCATCAATCCCGAGCCCATCGAGCCGAACATTCGCGCTCTGGGCGAGGCTGTGGTGGCCAACGGCTGTCAGGCTGGCCTCTGCACCGACGGCGACGCGGACCGCATCGGCGCCATCGACGAGCATGGCAACTTTGTCGATCCGCACAAAATTTATAGCGTCCTGCTCAGTTGGGCGCTCAAGCATCACAATGACTGGCCGGGCGCTGTAACCCGCGCCTTCAACACCACCAAGATGCTGGACCGTATCTGCATGAAGCATAACCGCGAACTGATCGAGCACGGCATCGGCTTCAAGTACATCTGCGACCTGATGCTGGAGCGGACGATCCTGATGGGCGGCGAGGAGTCGGGCGGCATCGGCTGGCAACGCCACTTGCCGGAGCGCGATGGCATATTGAACTGCCTGCTGCTGGCCGAGGTGATGGCCGAGGAAGGCAAAACGCTGGGCCAGCTTGTCGCCGATCTGCAAGCCGAGTACGGCGAGCACCAGTACGGCCGCATCGACCTGCGCCTTCCGGAAGCCGTCAAGCTGAACGCCATCGCCCGCGCCAAAGCTCTCCAGCCCGGCGATCCGGTCTTCGCTGGAATGGCGATTTATTGCCAGGAAGACTTGGACGGCGTCAAGTTCTACCTCGACAACCCGGAAGCGACCACCAAGCCAAGGGCCGCCGAGACCTGGATTCTGCTGCGCGCCAGCGGCACCGAGCCCCTGCTGCGCATCTACACCGAGTCGTGCTGCAAGGAGTCGGTCGCCAAGCTGCTCGCCTCCGCGCGGAAGTTCGCGCTGGGCGAGTAAAGGCTTTGTAGCGGATGATTGATTCGTATATGGGCCTCTATTTGGACGGCCCATACACGACAGTTGTAAATCGCAGATTTCGGAGGGAGCAGGGGGCTTCAGCCCCCTGAAAGGAAGCGAAGGTGTTGGGCCTTCAGGCCCGGGCTTTCTGACACTTTTTCCGCGTCTTACACGCAAATCACGTCCCTGCACCCCTCCGGAAATCTGAAAGAATGATGCCTTACTGGGTTCACGAACCCAAAGAGGCATAAGGATCGGCCCGGACGTAGAAGGGCGTTGTCCTATCTGTTCCACGTGTTTCGGAGTTCAAGAAGACTTGAGCAGACTGATCTACTGTTTTGCTGTTCGGCAGAGAGAATGCTGCACCGTGAAATCCCGTCCTCACTAGTAAGTTTCAGCTCCCAGTCATCATTGTTTTGAGCATCTATCAAAGATGCTACCCATCCCTTTTGCCACTTGTCAGGGAATTGTATATTCAGGTTAGTCATTGCACGGATAATCTCGATGGGGATGCTGCTAACAGATGAATAGTTCACGCGTAAGGCCATAAGGCCTCCTTTCTTATATCGATATTGCATCTCGTTCCATAAAAAATCTCGTGGAAAAATTCTGAAGGATATGGCACGCGCGTAGTGAGCAAGAAAGATGATTTTGAGACCTGGGAAACTGCTCACCGAAACATCCGCGCATCAAAATGAAACGGCTGCGGTTCTTCGACCTTGATCTCTGTAATTGCCGGATGCCGGGGATTTACCAGCACATTCCACTCCACGCGCAGCGCTGCCGACGGAACCTCGACAGCCAGCGAGCTTTTCTCGCGAATCCACTTATCTCCGATGGTCCGCAGCGGCTCGAAATCGTCTGTCCACCAGCTCACCGGCAACTGGTTCGGTCCAAGCCGTTGCGCCGGTTCTCCCTCGGGCAGCGTTGCGGAAATATAAACCAGATCGTTGGGTGCTTGGCCGGGTTCCAGATGAACGAAGAGTTCGATAGCTGCCAGCGCTAGCGAGGTGGACGCATAAACCATCGGCACGCCGCGCGAGTTCCAGCGACCGCCGAAACGCCGCGTTCCCTCGCCGCTGAAGGCTGCGTAGGGTTCGCGGCAAATTCTCCAGATGCGCATCAGCTATAAACGCCGTAGGCGATGCGGCCCAGCACGTCTTCGACTTCGCGGACGCCGGGGTCGGTGTCCAACTGGTCCAGCGGGCGACCGCCGCGCAAGGCGCGATTCGGCGTCTTGAGCCACGCCGCGGCCTTGTCCCCGTCGCCCAGCGTTTCCGCCGCTGTCGAGTAGACCTGGGCCAGACGCACAGTCCGGTCGCTTTCAGCCGCCGTCAGCCGCGTGTGTTGCGTGATGCGCCGGGTCAGCGTGCGCTGAGGAATGCCAATTTTTTCGGAGATTTCCGCCTGGCGCAGGTCCATCCGCTCGGCCAGCAGGAAGAGCGCCTTGACCGGAAGCCCCGCGCGCACCAACTCGGCCATGGCCCCGCCCTTGTTCATCGGCCTGCCAAGAATCACTTCGCCGCCCAGCACATCGAGTACGGAATGGGTCGCCATGGTTGGCCTCCATTTCGATGATACGCCATTTGGCTAATTAAAAAACGCCACTTTTACGAAATTACGGCAATCTTGGCGCGTTTGCCCAAGCGGACGAGGAGGCGCGCGGGCAGATTGGGGAGCTTGACTCTCAACCCACCGAATACTTCTCCATCCAACTTGACAGCCTTTTCCGCGATCTTGCGGTTGGCTTCAGTGTTGCTGGCCGCCAACCCGACCTTCACCACCAGCTTTGGAATCTGCAAGTAGCCTTGCGAATCGGTCACATTAGCAAAGGCGACCGCAACCTCTTCGAGGTCCTCCGAAACTGCCTTCTGCTGGAACATTTTGGCCCAGTTTTCATCGGCGGCTCGCGCTGCCTCTTCGCCGTGGAAACCGGCGATGATCGTCCGCGCGAGGCGCTTTTTCGCTTCCATGGGATGTAGCTTGCCAGCCTTGACCTCGGCTTTGAGCGCGTCCACTTCCGACTGCTTCAGGTCGGTCAGGAAGACCCAATACTTCCACATCAACTCGTCACTGATCGACATTAGCTTGCCGTACATATCCGCTGGCGGCTCGTTGATGCCGACGGCGTTGCCGAGCGATTTCGACATCTTTTGCACGCCGCCCAGGCCTTCGAGAATGGGCGTCATCAGCACGATCTGCGGCTTTTGGCCGTAGTTGCGCTGCAACTCGCGCCCGCAGAGCAGGTTGAATTTCTGGTCTGTTCCGCCCAGTTCCACGTCGCACTTCAGCGCCACGGAGTCGTAGCCCTGCATCACGGGGTACAAAAATTCGTGCAGACTGATCGGCTGCTCGGCGTTGTAGCGCTTGTTGAAGTCGTCGCGTTCCAGCATCTGCGAGACGGTGAAATGCGCCGTGAGGCGAATTGTTTCCTCGTAGGTCAGCTTGCCGAGCCACTCGGAGTTGTAACGAACCTCGGTCGCGTCTTTATCGAGAATCTTGAAGGCTTGCGCCAGATACGTCTCGGCGTTGACGGCGATCTGCTCGCGGGTCAGCGGCTTGCGCGTGACGTTGCGGCCGGTCGGGTCGCCGATCAACGCGGTCGAGTCACCGACCAGAAAAATCACCTGATGGCCGAGCTGCTGGAAGTGGCGCAGCTTGCGCATCAGCACGGTATGCCCCAGGTGCAGGTCGGGCGCGGTGGGGTCGAAACCAGCTTTGACGCGCAGCGGGCGTCCGGTTTTGCGGCTCTCTTCGAGACGCTCACGCAGGTCGCTGGAGCGGATAATCTCCGCCGCGCCCTTCTCAAGCAGGTCCATCTGTTCATCTACAGGCAAAAAATCGCTCATCTTGTCTTTTAGTATAAAGTCCGCGAGCTGATGGGCTTGGTTTTGCAGGCGTTTGAACTCCAGAAAAGCATCCCTCAGGGGCTGAAGCCCACGTTGATTTTGCGGCACTTACGGCACGGCTAAAGGGAGAGGATAAGCGCCTGGACCAACTGAAGATGTGGAAATATCCATATAGCCATGCACATGGAAGCGGCCTTCATTAGCACGTCCGTGAGCCAGCGTATGAATGAGCCAGCGATTGTTATGGAAGGCGAAGATCACCGGCGCCGTCTCGGTAAACAGCGCGTTGAACGACATTTCGTCCATCCCGTGCGTATGTTTGTCTGGAAACATCAGAGTCATCAGGTCCACAACGTTGACGACGCGCACCTTGATGCCCGGCACATATTTCTGCAGCAGCCACGAGGCCGCGCAGGTCTCGATGGTTGGCACATCGCCGGCGCAGGCCAGCACCACATCCGGCTCTCTATCTTCGCAACTGCTCACATCCTGGCAGTGGCTTTTAACCTTCAGATTGTTTAGCTTCGACCTTGGCGCAATCCCGCGTCGACTTACGGATTGAGTTCAGCTCGGCCTTGTGCTTTGCACTCGATACCGGGTAAGACATATTCAGTCCCTTCAGCGCCACTAGTGCCTTGACTGCTTGAATAAGTAACTGATGTTACGCGGATCTGAGCTGATACAAGGGGCTGTCGGCATGGGAAAACGGCTGTTGGTAGAAAACTGTTGCTAATTTTGGTTCGTCACGTTCCCGCGCCGTCCAGGCCTTGATACGCTT
>Ga0224558_1004680_pt1 | contig 10515 bp, 8 predicted proteins | sample 714S32024metaG_FD_180682 | JGI IMG/M metagenome (GOLD analysis project Ga0224558, IMG submission 180682) | Peat soil microbial communities from Stordalen Mire, Sweden - 717 S3 20-24 | ecosystem: Environmental > Terrestrial > Soil > Wetlands > Peat | place: Sweden: Norrbotten County, Stordalen... | reverse complement strand
TTTTTCCTTGCAGATAATTTTTCCCGAGGGTATGTGCGCAGGAAAAACGTCGTTGCGGCTCGAATCGCGTAATCTAAATCTATAGAAATGTCTGACGCGCCTTCCAATGCGGAGCTTTCCGAAATGCTGGCCCAAACCGGCGTCGGCGATCGGGAAACGCCTGCCGAGGCTGCCGGTTCGTCGCCGGAGCGGATCATTGCCTTCAACCATGTTGGCATCTCCTTCGATGGCCGTGTTGTTCTGGAGGATCTGAGCTTTTACGTCAACCGCGGCCAGACGCTCTGCATTCTGGGTCGCAGCGGCGTGGGCAAATCGGTCGCCCTGCGCATGTTGATGGGCTTCCTCAAGCCGGATTCAGGCTCCATTTGCGTGGAGGGCCAGGAGATTACCGGCTTGGATGAAGAGGGCATGATGGCCATTCGCAAGCGTGTCACCATGGTCTTCCAGAACGGCGCGCTCTTCGATTCCCTGAGCGTGCGTGAAAATGTGGCTTTTCCGCTGCGCGAACGCGGCGACCTGGACGAGGACGAGGTGCAGGAACTGGTGGACAAGCTGATCGGACTGGTCGGCGCCGAGGACGTGGTCGATGTCCTGCCAGCCAGCCTTTCTACAGGACGGCGGCGCGCCGTGGCCATTGCCCGCGCCCTGGCCGCGCAGCCTGATGTGGTGCTCTACGACGAGCCCACCACCATGGTCGACCCGATCATTAATCGCCACCTCGGCGACCTCCTCCAGAGGCTCAAGCGTCAGCTTGGATTTACCAGCATCGTGGTGACGCATGACATGCGCTTTGCCGAGCGGCTTGCCGATCTGGTGCTCTTCCTCCACCAGGGCCGGGCTCTCTTCTTCGGCCCGCTCAAGGATTTTCTGGCGTCTTCCGATCCCAATATTCAGCAGTTCCTTGCTTTGGACGCCTATGTACTACCTTCGGCATAGCCGCCCCGCTCATTCGTAATGGAAAACCGATAGTACAACAGACTTCTGAGTCATCATGGCGATGCGATTCTTCTTGCCTTTTCAGGGCCATCCGGGTAATTATAGATTCAATATTCTCAGAAATTGATGCCGGGATATGGGCGTAGTTCCATGTCCTGAAGATGGGAGAGATGGGCGAGGTCTGTCCGTGTCAAATTGCTTTGCTTCGCCAGATCAAGACTGCGGATCAATATCAGTGCAGTGTCATTCGGAATGACAGTTATGTATGGCAGGGGAAATCCCGAGCGATAGTGTGTGCTGCTTTCTGACGTGCTCCTTGATATAACGCTAAAGCGAAATTGGTCTGAATTTCTGCTGGACATTGTTTTTCTTGCACTTGCGTTGCGTTTCCGCGTGAAGTTGATTCCTGCAGTTTTGCAGGGTAGATTTTCGAGGTTTGCGAAACACTTATGGCAACATCGGATTTTTGGCAAAGAATCTCCACAAGCAGGCCTTCCTCGAATTTGCAGGAATGGGCGGGACTACCGCCTGGGGATGCCGTGCGTGGCTCGCGGGGCAAGGCCAAATTCTGGATGTTCACGGATGCTGTTACTGTCGTCGCATCCGCGGCGATTGCCATCCTTTACAAGGTGAATCAAGGCCCATTGGCGACCGCAAGAGAGTTATGGCATGGCACACTGATCCATGGTCGCTCCTTGGGAATCCTGCTGGCTTTTTTATGCGGATTTACTGTTGCGCTGATCGTTACCAGCCGGCGGTTGAATCTGTATTCGCCTACCCGGATCAAGAGCATCCTCCAGGAGCAGGGCTACAACTTGCAGGCTTGCCTCACATCCGGCCTGCTGCTGACCGGCGCGCTTTACCTGGTGCATGCCGAAGACGTTTCCCGCGCCATTGTCCTGGTGATGATCGGGCTGGTTACTGTTGCCCTCAGCCTGCGCCGCCTGATCTATCGCCTCCTGCTCTATCGCAACTTCGAACACGGGCGGGGCACGCGCAATGTGCTCATCGTGGGGACCGGGTTAGAGGCACACGCTCTGCGCGATCATATGGTGAGCATTCCGCATCTGGGATACACATTCAAGGGCTTCATTGATTTTCCCGGCGGCGGTCCCACATCTGCCGCCGCCTCCGACGTGGTCGGCACTCTCGATACGCTCTTCCAGCAGGCCCGCAAACAGTTTGTGGATGAGATATTCTTCACCGCGTCCTGCGAACGCAGCATCGTCCAGGAGATTCTCGCGCAGGCTCGCGTTCATGGCGTGGATTTGCGTCTTGTCCCCGACATCTACGATGGCCTGACCTGGAACAGTTCCATCGAATACATTGGCCATTTTCCAACGATTCCGCTGCATTGCGGTCAAGTGCCTGAGGTGAGGCTGCTGCTCAAGCGCGCATTGGACATTGTCTTCTCGACGCTGACGCTGATCGTTTCTTCGCCGTTTCTGCTGGCCACCGCCGTCGCCATCAAGCTGGATTCTCCCGGACCGGTCTTCTATCTTTCAAACCGTATCGGCAAGAAAGGCCGTGTCTTCCGCTGCATCAAGTTCAGAACCATGGTCTGTGACGCGGAAAAGCAGCGCGCCAAGCTGATCGGCAGGAACGAGCGCGATGGCGTGCTGTTCAAGATTACCGACGATCCCCGCATCACCAGACTGGGCCGCTGGCTGCGCAAGTATTCGCTGGATGAGCTTCCCCAGTTTTTCAATGTGTTGCGCGGCGACATGAGTGTGGTAGGGCCGCGTCCGCCCATCGGCAGCGAGGTGCGCGAGTACAAATTGAGCTATCTGCGCCGGCTTGACGTGATGCCGGGGATCACCGGCCTGTGGCAGGTGCAGGCTCGCCAGGATCCCTCGTTCGATAGCTACATTTCGCTGGATATGACTTACATCGAAAACTGGAGCATCTGGCTGGATTTTCAAATCATTGTGCGCACCATCGGCGTGGTTTTTGCCGGTACAGGAACATAGCGGCATCGCTACTTCGCGGATTTCTTTTGGGGGATTAAACTGTAAATGTGAAGATTGCACTGGCTCAGATCAATCCAACTGTCGGGGATTTCACCGGAAATCTTGAGAAGATTGTTGCTACCAGCCGCCGCGCTGCCGCCGGGGGAGCGCGTCTGACCGTGTTCTCCGAGTTGGTGATTTGCGGCTATCCTCCCGCTGACTTTCTTGAAAAGCCGAGCTTCCTGGCCCGCTGCCGCACGGCCGTCGATGAACTGGCCGCGGCGACCCGTGACCTGTCCACAGCCGTGCTGGCGGGCGTGGCTCTTCCGGCCGGGGGCGAGAGCGGCAAGCCTGCCGTCAATGCCGCGGTTCTGCTGGATGGTGGCCGCCTCTTGCTGGAGCAGCACAAGCGTCTGCTGCCTTTCTACGATGTTTTTGACGAGCAGCGCTATTTTGCTTCGTCGCAGCCCCAGCGAGTGGTGGAACTGGATGGCGTCCGGCTGGCGGTCACAATTTGCGAGGATGCCTGGAATGACAAGGATTTCTGGCCTCGCCGTCGTTACACTATCGATCCTGTCGAAGAGTTGATGCGCCAGAAGCCTGGGGTGCATATCAACCTGTCTTCATCGCCCTTTTGGCACGGGAAACGCGCCATCCGCCGCGAAATGCTGGCTGCCATGGCCCGCCGCGACGGCGTGCCTGTGCTGATCTCGAATCAGGTGGGCGGCAACGACAGCCTGATCTTCGACGGCTCATCGCTGGCCCTCAATGCAAGCGGCGAGCTGATTGCCCAGGCCGCCTCCTTTCAGGAGGATCTGGTGCTGGTCGACCCTTTTGATGCGCCGGTCGTGCCCGCGCCGCAGGACGATGACACCGAGGCCGCTTACCGCGCCTTGGTTCTTGGCACGCGCGATTATGTGCGCAAGTGCGGCTTCAAGAAGGTGCTGGTGGGTCTCAGCGGTGGCATTGATTCCGCGCTCGTGGCGGCCATCGCCACCGATGCCCTGGGCGCGGAAAACGTGCTCGCCATCGGCATGCCCAGCCCCTACTCCTCGGCGGGTTCCATCGACGACAGCCGCCGGCTGGCTGCCAACCTCGGCATTTGCTTTGAAGTCATCGGCATCAGTGGCCTTTTTGAGGAGTTTACACGCGCTCTGGCGCCGCAATTCGCGGGCACGAAGCCGGACACCACCGAGGAGAACATCCAGTCGCGGATTCGCGGCAACCTGCTGATGGCTCTCTCCAACAAGTTCTCCGCGCTGGTGCTCACCACCGGCAACAAGTCCGAGATGGCCATGGGCTATTGCACGCTCTACGGCGACATGGTCGGCGCCCTGGCGGTGATCGGCGATCTGGTGAAGACGCGCGTTTACGCTGTCTGCCGCTGGCTCAACCGGAACGGCGAGGTGATTCCCGCTGCAATTCTGGAAAAGCCGCCTTCGGCTGAATTGCGCCCGGACCAGAAGGACACGGATTCGCTGCCGCCCTACGAGATTTTGGACCCAATTCTCGAGGCCTACGTCGAGCGCTACGAGACTCCGGAGCACATTGCCCAGGCACACGGATTTCCCCTGGAACTCGTTCAGCATGTCGTCCGGCTGGTCGAGCGCAGCGAGTACAAACGCCAGCAGGCCGCGCCGGTCCTGAAGGTGACCTCCAAGTCGTTTGGCATGGGCCGCAGGTTTCCCATTGCCGTCAAAGTTCAGGTATAAGCTAAGAGGCGGGAGTCTTCCCGCAGTTTAAGGAGAAACAGCTTGACACGTCTTTCCGTTCGTTTCGCCAGCGCCTTTGCGTTGGCCGCTTTGTCCCTCCCGGTTTTCCAGGCCGCTGCCCAGCAGGATGTTCCGGCAGCGCCCGCGCAAGAGACGTCTGCCTCTGCCCCGTCCGCTCCGGCGCCCGTCGCGGCACCCGTCTTTCCCAAGCCGGACCCAGCGAACTTCACCGCTTCCGCGCCCACCAAGGAGACCGTCGATGCCTTTCTTCATGCCAGTTGGGGATACGATGAGAATCGCATTTGGCAGGTTCAGGCCATCCTGAAGACGCCCGTGGAAGGCGTCAGCAAGATCGTGGTCCTGGTCGGTGACAAGAGCGGCAAGCAGAAGCTTATGGTGGCGCAGTTTTTCTCTCTTCCCGATGGAAAGCACATCTTTGTCGGCGATGACATCGTTTCCTTCGGCGAGAAGCCCTATGCGGAAGCGCGCGCTGAGGCTCAGAAGCGCGCCGATGGCCCTTATCGTGGCTCGGCGTTGAAAGATCTGGAGATTGTCGAGTTTGCCGACTACCAGTGCCCCCATTGCAAGGATGCGCAGGCCAACTTTGATAAGCTCGCGGTGGATTTCCCCAAGGCTCGCATCGTTTTTCAGCTCTTTCCGCTCACGAGCATCCATCCACAGTCCGAGCGTGCGGCTGCCTTTGGCATCTGTGTGAATAAGCAGGGCGGCAGCAATGCGTTCTTCACTTTTTCTGCGGCCGTCTTTGATGGCCAGGATGGATTGGCAACCGCCGATGGAGCCACGCTGACACTGAATAGCGCTGTGACCAAGGCTGGCCTCGATCCGGTCAAGATCGCCGCCTGCGCAGCGACTCCCGCCACTATTGCCGCCGTGAAGGATTCCGTCAAGCTGGCGCAGGACCTGAATATCAATCAGACTCCCACGCTGGTGGTCAATGGCCGCCAGTTTCCTGCAAACATTTCTTATGATGTCATCAAGCAGATCGTTCAGTACCAGGCCAAGCTGGATGGCGTGACTGAGTAAGTCGGCCAAAATCAGCAAGTCTGCGAATCGGACGAATTACGGCGAACAGGCATCAAGCAAGGGCAGACAGTTTTTTTCAACCTGTCTGCCCTTGTCGCGTTTGGGATTTTAGAGTGGAACCACAGTAGGTGTAGCCTAACAAGATTCACGAGGGTCGCCGCTCCCTGATGGTCGCGTCGACATGAATGCCTGGCCTTGGGTACACCTACTCTGGTTTCGCTCCAGGCATTCTCGACGTCATTTTCCGCCCGATTGTTCCCGGTCAATTCTCATCATCGGTGAGTGGCCGGCGGCCTGTGTGCCGCGGACCACCTGGGGCGTTATCACGATCAGGAGCGTCGCATAGTTCTTCTCGGTGTCCTTTCCGGTCAGATTGTTCAGGCCTGGAATTTCGCTGATTCCCGGTGTACCGCTGACGGCGAGGCTCTCCGTCTTGCTCAGATCGCTCATCATCATCGCGGCCTCGCCCTGCTTCAGCGTCACCACACCGGCGTAGCTGTCATTGTCGAGAATGGGGTTGCTATTGATGGAGCTTCCAGACAAGGCCTTGATCTCCATGTCGATGGTGAGCGCGACCGTGCCGTTGCGCAGTACCTTGGGGGTTGCTTTCAAGGTTAGGCCCAGGTCCTGGTACTCGATCTGCGGGATCGTCGAGCTACTGCTGGTGTAGGAAGCCAGCAGCGAGGAGAGGCTGCTGGAGGTTCCCGCGCTGGTCAGTCCGGCCAGGGTGGAATTGCTGGTCGCTAGGTTTGAGTACGAAGAGGTTTGGATGGGATAGCGGGTGCCGCTGCGCAAGGTTGCGGCCTCGCCATCGCCCAGACGCAATTGCAGATCATCCAGCTCGCGCGACTCCGAGGAATTCAGATTCAGGTTGACCGTGGTCGTGCCTGGGGCAAGTCCAAATGTTGTCAGAGCGCCTGTGCAAGTGAATATGCTGGTTGAGCAGTTAGTGAGGGAGCCGCCAAACGTGGCGAATCCCTCACTAAGCGGGGAATTCGTAACGTCGCCGGCAGCTATGAGAATGCCAAGAATCGTCATGTAGTCGGTAGAAGAGGCCAGCCCGGAGGAGATGATCTCGTTGACAGTGCTCTGATTGGCACTGAGAACGGACTCTGCTTCCGCCGCGACATTGAAGACTTTCATGCTTTGCGACAACTGCGCCCCGGTGTCGCGCGTGTTGGTGTGCGCAAGCTGGATGATGCGCACCTGCAGCAGCACTTGGCTCCTCCCCTGGAGCAACTCGCGCAGCGTGGCGTTGAAGGCGCTCAGTGTCTTGTCTGGCGCGCGCAGGGTGATCGTCCCGGAGGTGAGATTGACCGTCGCCTCGTGTACATTGAAGACATTTTTGGCCAGGTTGCCCACGTCCGTCATCTCTGTTTGGGTCAACCCGGACAGATAGACTGTTTCCAGTCCCTGGCGCATAAACTCATCGCGGTTGCCTTTTACGTCATTGGCCACCAGCGCGCGGTGCGCGTCCAGCGGGACGTAGAAGGTCTTAGTCACCATTTCCAGCAGTCGCACCGCCTCCTCGAAGCCCACGTCATCCACATCCAGCCGGACTAGGCCGGAACGGACGCTGTTGTCCATGGTGGTCTCAATTCCGTATGCTTTGAAGACCTGCCGGATCATCTGGCGCTCATCGGTGTGCAGGTGAAAACTGTGGAGTGCGGCGTTGGGCGCCAGCATGGCTGCCTCGCCAATCGTACCCGCGCCCAGTTCGTAGAGGGGCCTTGACTGCCCGAGCAGGGCATCGTCTCCCAGTTCGTACAAGTGCTCTCTTGCCTGGGAATTCTGGGGCTCCAACTCAAGTCCGTGCGCCAGGTCCGCGCGCGCGGTTGCCCGATCGCCGCGTACACGGTTTTTGGCTGCGTTCTGAACCAGCGCCGTCACCGCGTGACTGCGGGCCACGCTTGCCGCCAGCGGGTAATCGCCATTGTTGGGGTCAAGCTTGGCCGCTTGCTCGTAGCCGTGCAAGGCCTTTTCAAACTGCGCTTTCTCAAAGAGCTTGCTGGCCGCGAGGTAAAGTTTGGCCGCGCGCCGCCGGTCTGCATCGCGGACAGGCACGACTTGCTTTTCCTTGGCTGGAGCTGCGGGGGCTTGGGCCGTTGCGGGCGCCACCTGGCTCTGTGTGGGTCGCAGCGGCGTTGCCTGCACAACCGGAGCCGCCACCTGGGCCAGCACGGAGCCGGGAAAGACAGTCAGCAACACGACGGCAGTCCAGAAGCTTGTCCGCTGTCGAAACGTTGCGCTGGCTGCTTGGAATCCGTGCGTTCTCACGGCGCGACCTGTGTGTGCGCCAGCAGATCGGCCAACGAAGTTGCGCAGGCCTCTGGTCCGAGCGCGAGCAGTGTATCGAAGCTGTAGTGGCCGGTGGCGACGGAAATCACCGGTAGTTGGTTGGCGCGCGCCGCTTTGATGTCGCGCGGGGTATCGCCCACCACGCAGACTCGCGCATTGGCCCCGGCCATCTCTCTGGCCTTGCGCACGGCGTTGCCGATCAACTCGGCGCGAACGGGATAGCGATCACTGAAGCCGCCAAACTGAAACCACTGGCGCAGTCCGGCCTCTTCAATCTTGATCAGGCCGATGGCCTTCAGGTTGCCGGTCGCCACGCCCAGCAAGGCGCCCTTCCGCGCCAGGTGGCGCAGCGCGTCTTCCACGCCCGGCATCAGTCTCAGCTTCAACTCATGCCGCCGCTCGGCGACCGTCTGGCACATGGCTTCCATGATGGCCGTCCACTGCGGCTCCAGAACTTCGGCGGGAATTCCCGCCTGACTGCACGCATCGCGCAGAATCGCCGTATCCGTGCTGCCGTGGACCGATACGCCGTCCAGCGTCACCTCAAACCCCGTGACCTGCTGAATGCTGGCGGCGAAGGAGTTGTAGTGAATCCGGTCGGAATCGCGCAGCAGCGTGCCGTCGATGTCGAAAAGATAGGCGTCCTGCCCATCCCAGGCAAAGCCAGGTTCGATGTGTACGCATGCTTCAGGTGCTTGTGGGGAAGTTGTCTGCATGTCCTTCAAAAGCGCTTCAGCCTTGGCGATAAATCTGGCGTACCGCGCTATAGACAGGACGTTCGCTGAGCGGCGGACGCTTGAGGCCGGCGCGTACTTCGGACAAATTGAGTCCCAGGTCCGCCATGGTGCGGCTCAACGTGTTGCGATGCATCCCCAACTCTTCGGCCGCCTTACACTGGTTTCCCCGGTGTGCCACCAATACTTCGCGCAGATATTGCCTCTTGAACTCGCGTACGGCGTCGTCGTAGCTTACGCCGCTGGAGTGCATTTGCGTTACCAGGTTGTCCAGTTCTCGTCTCACGTTCACCTCTGCTTGCTTTAATAGCTTGCCATATTTCCCTGAGCTGCGTCCCACTTCAAATGACATTGCGTTTGGGGTGCATCCACTGCGGCGATTCTTCTTCCAGCATCTTGAGTCTCTCCTGCACGCGCGCGGCCAGATCGGCAGGACTCATGCGCGTGCTCAAGTGACAGGCCCCGAAAAACAATCTGGGCAGCCGTGCTTCTGCTAGCCAGTGGACCCTCGGGAAAAATGCCACGGTGACCAGAATGAACAGCGTTACCAGCATCGCTCCTTGAAAAAAGCCGAAGACCGCTCCGGCGATCTTGTCCACGCAACCGAGCCCCATACAATGGATGGCCTTGGCCAGAATACCGCCGATAAATCCGGCCAGCCCCATGACACAAAGCGCAATCACCAGAGCCCCGATTGTATTGGCCACGGCTTCAATGCGCACCAGCGGCAAAAGCATCGCCGCAATCAGGCCGTAGTTCCAAGCTGCCAGCGCCACGCCCAGCACCAAACCACCCAGTGCCACGAAAGAGCGGAGAAAACCCTGGGCAAATCCTCCCAGCACGGCCAGCGCCATGAAAAACACGATCGCCCAGTCAACCAGCTCCATGCTGTGTTCCGCCTAGGCCCTATAAATTCAAATCCCGTCCCGTCAAGCGGCGGAAGGCTTCCAGATACTTGGCCTGTGTGCGCTCCACCACATCGTCCGGCAGTCCAGGCGCGGGCGCCTGCTTGTTCCAGTGGATGGATTCAAGATAGTCGCGCACGAACTGTTTGTCGAATGAAGGCTGCGCGCCGCCTGGTTTCCACGCCGCTGCATCCCAGAAACGCGAGGAATCCGGCGTCAGCACTTCATCGGCAAGAATGATGCCTTCTGTCGTTCTGCCAAACTCGAATTTTGTGTCGGCCAGAATCAGGCCGCGAGATTCAGCATGTTGGGCGGCCTTCTTGTAGATGGCCAGCGTCAGCCGGCGCAGCTCCGCGGCGTCGGCCTTGCCCACCAGAGCCTCGGTTGCGGCAAAGCCGATGTTCTCGTCGTGGGTTCCCGCCTCGCCCTTCGTTGAGGGCGTGTACAGCGGCTCCGGCAGCCGCGAACCATCCACCAGTTCCGCGGGCAGCGGAATGCCGCAAACGGTTTTACTGGCCCGGTATTCTTTCAATCCCGACCCGGTCAGGTAGCCGCGCACTACGCATTCCACGGGAAACATCTTTGCCCGTTTGACCAGCATCGATCGGCCTTCCAGTTGATCGGCATAGGGTTGCAGGGAAGCGGGATATTCGCTCACCTCGGCCGTGATCAGGTGGTTGGGAACCAGATCCTTCAGCAGGTCGAACCAGAACAGGGATATCTGGGTCAGGATCTTGCCTTTGCCCGGAATGCCCGTGGCCAGTACATGGTCAAAAGCCGAGATGCGGTCGGTGGCCACCAGCAGCAGAGCGTCGTCCACCGCATACAAGTCGCGTACTTTGCCCTGGCCAAGCAGGGGCGTCGCGCCCAAATTTGTCGTCAAAAGAGCTGTCACAGGATTGTCTACCTCGAAGGGACTGAATCTCCGATTTTCAAA
>Ga0224558_1004679_pt1 | contig 10515 bp, 9 predicted proteins | sample 714S32024metaG_FD_180682 | JGI IMG/M metagenome (GOLD analysis project Ga0224558, IMG submission 180682) | Peat soil microbial communities from Stordalen Mire, Sweden - 717 S3 20-24 | ecosystem: Environmental > Terrestrial > Soil > Wetlands > Peat | place: Sweden: Norrbotten County, Stordalen... | reverse complement strand
CTTTCCACATTCCCACCGCCCCGGCTGCGGCTGCTACACTTGGTCAAAATCCAACCCCGAAAGGAGCTTCCTCCGCTACCGCCCAGCCCCTTCCCTCAGGCTCATCCTTCGATTGGAAAAGACTACCAGTCTGTTCAATATTGATCACTTTATTGATCACTTGGGAACCGAAATGACGGGTGCTGCCGCTGGGGATGATGGACCCGATATCACGGGAGACGCGCCCGTTTGTCTACGGCGCCAGCGAGACAGTCAACAACCACGCTCTTCTGCGTCCTGCGCCCAAAGGGAACCCCAGCCTAATAGCCTTGAAACAATAGCTCTTCAAGAGCCATCCGTCGAACCTGCCAAAAGTCGCGCTCCTCGTTATTAACATTCAGCCTGCACTCGCCTTCTTCATTAAAGGTCAGGGTGACCTCAAACATCGGATTGCCTTTATCATCTCGCACTAAAATCGCGTGCTCGGCAAGGCTGAAGATTACCGACCTGTGCACATCCTTGGCCTCCAGAAGAACCGTAAAGTCGCCGCCAGCGACCGCCACCGAAAACTTATAAGGGGAGTTATTGGGGCGCAGGGCGTTGCGCACCTTAACGTCCTCTTCAGCTTGTAACCTGAGTTTCTTGAATACATTCGGTAGAGAGCATGAGGAACGCTCAGTTATCCAGTCGAACGTCGACTTATCCCTGTCCACTTTGTCGTTCACGTTTTCGCTCCAAAGTGTCGGCGACTCCGTCAGTCGTCCGAACTTTGCTGGGGGCCATAAAAGCATCCGGCCGGGCGCCTGCGAACCCGGACGTCATGATGAGAGCTGGACGGGAGCATCCATCATCATTGGTTAATCGCTTTCGAGTCGGGATCGTGCTTTTGACCGATTGTGGCGTCTGATCGCAAGCCTCACAGCAGCCGGGAATGCGGCTGCTCCCCAGATCGAGAACAGAAGCAGGTACACATCTTGCAGGGAGATGCCGATCTTCTCAAGGGACCAACGAACCACGAAAGCGCCCGTGAGTCCGAGGAGAATGTCGGCACCGGTTCCGAATCCGTCGTCCCCTGCGATCTTGCCACCGGCCCAACCGGCCAGCGCTGCGGCGAATAACCAAATGGAATAGAACATCACAGCCTCGATAAACCGACCCCGCGCCTGTCCCCAGCGGGACGGGCTTTCCGCCTTTTCAGCGAACGCCGTTAAGAATCTTCCACGCTAGTCTCCCCACCATCGTGTGACTGTTCAAAATTGCTCACTTCCTCAGATTGTTTTGAAAAGCTCGGGGAAGACAGGTTTCTAAAGTTGCAAAGTTTCAAGGCTTCGAAGTCTGCCAGCCAGCCTTGGTTGGTCGGCACCAGCTAAGGTCTACTAGCAGGCTGCGGTGAAACTCTGGCGGCCAAGAACCAGCGCCTAAAGGCGCATTCATAACATGGCACTTGCGGCACGCCTGAAGGCGTGCCCTGATACGAATCAGATTTTTACCACGGACTGCTAGGGCGTGGGAGCCGACATTTTTATGGAGTCAATTTCACTAACAATCCCCAGCTGGTGTTATCGCTACGACTATTGTCACGATGGGCTATCCACGAAATACAAATTGGGCTAACCCATAACGCTGCACGCGAAGTATGGCGGCGATGATCCCATCCCATTCATTCACAGTGTCAACGATCACAAGGCCCACCTCTGGGTCAGGTTAATACTGACGAAGCTTAACTCCGATATAGGTTATCTACCTTTTTCGAGTCCAAAGACGAGCATTGCGGACAACGGTCGTTATTGACCAGTTATCTGTGAGCAAGGGCCTGATACTGGAGATGTAACTTTCGATTCGAAAGCGGGAGTTACGGAGGATAACAAAATGTGGCAAATCAAGAGCGTGGTTCACAAATTCGCAAGGCGCAGTCTGCTTCTGGCCGGCGCAACAGCTTTGCTCGTACCCTTGGCCTTGGCGCCAACGGCCAATGCAGAAGTCGTGATCAGCATAAATCCGCCCGTCTGTTCATACGGCTATTACGACTATGCACCGTACGGCTGCGCACCCATGGGCTTTTATGGGCCAGGCTATTTCTATAATGGGATCTTCCTAGGCGTGGGCCCATGGTCTAACTGGGGCTACGGCCACGGCTGGGGTGATCATCGCTTCAGCGGTGGTGGAGGAGGAAGCTACGTCGCGGGCCGTGGAAACGGCGGTGGACGTGAAGCAGGCAATCGTGGAGGCGGGCCATCGGCAGTAAGCGCCAGGGGCAGTAGCGGGTCCCGTGGTGGTGCCTCCGCACGTGCCTCCCATGCCACAGCAGCACCTGGTGGAACGTCCCATGGTGCCTCCCATGCCACAGCAGCGCGTGGTGGCACGTCCCATGGCGCCTCCCATACCGCAGCGGCGGGTGGTGGCGCGTCCCATGGCGGCGGTGGCGGATCGCATGGTGGCAGCGGACATCGCGGCCGGTAGCTCTGAATCTGGCGGCGCACGCAAACAAGAAGCGGCGGAGCATAACAGCTCCGCCGCATTTGCATTACTCCACACTCAGATTAGGCAGCTTTGCGTGGTTCTTGCGAGTCGCTCTTGCCCTGGTCGGAACTCGCTTCGCGGGTAAAAGAAAGATTTGGGGCGCCCGTCCGTTCCAAACTCTTCCGTTTTCTCCACCTGTTGAGAAAAGGGACCATGGTGCCAATAACGATTACCAGCACGGCAAACGCAATCAAGAACCATAAGGACCAGCCCCTGGAAGTCGCAGTGGGTGTAGTGGCGACTGCAGTAGGTGTGCTGACAGGCTCCGAGGATGTGTTGGCGGTCAAAGCGGGCGTAGTACCGCCTGCATCAGGTGTGATGACCGTCTCCGAGGACGTGCTGGCAGTCGCAGCGGGTGCAATGGTGGCTGCAGCAGGTGTTGCCGACAGTTTCTGAAGTGCTGGCAGTCGCGCGGGATGAGCAGCGGCTGCAACAGGTGTGCTGACAATCTCCGCAGGCGTGCTGATAGTCTCCGAAGGCGTGCTGACAGTGGCAGCGGGTGAAGCAGCGTCCGCAGCGGGTGTGACGGCAGTCTCCACAGGTGGAGTGACGGCTACAGCGGTCGAAGCGGCGTCCGCAGCGGGTGTGACCTCTGTCTCCGCAAGTGTGCTGGTAGTAGCAGCGGGAGCAGCAGCGGCTGCATCAGGTGTGACGGCAGTCTCCGTAGGCGTGGTAACAGTCGCAGTGGGTGCGGCGGCCGCCGCAGCGCAGTGTTCGGAAATCATGTTTAGTTCGGTGACGGCAAAGCTGCTGTTATCAGCAGCGGCGGAACTCGCCCCACTAGCTCCGCGCCCGATGAGGGTTACGTCATGGCCCAGATGTTGCTTGAAATCGACAGTGTTGGTGGTGATCTTGAAAATGTGGCCCGTGCTGTCTTCCACAACTGTGTAGTTACCGTCCGAGCCCCCCAGGCAACCCTTAATGGTCTGGTCTGTATTGATGCTCGCCGCGGGAGTCTGTGCAAATCCCAACGCGACCAGCAGGGCCGGTACAACGATCAACAGGAATGCTCTCTTCATGGAATCCTCCGTGGATTCTCGCCTTGCGGCGGTCTGAAATTTCGCTTGGGATTTGATACTGCTTCCGATTCTGATGTCGAACCCTCGCGGCTTTCGGGCTCCGGCCTGAGAACGTGGAGCATCCAGGTGAAACCACACAATTTTATTCAGTAAGAACCTGGCCGTCTGTTCCAAACCGCTCACATTTAAGTTCAAAAGAGAGAGGCATTCGCTCTTGTGATGGGTTTGCAGGAGCCTGAGCGGACGCTCACTCTGCTCGCTGCCGATCACGCCGTCGAACAAGCAACTCAAAACCTTCCGAGCATTCAGCGTCGACCACTTAGACTTGGATTTCGACGCTCGCCTGCTACTGCAGCTTCGCGTATTCGGCTTTGGCTTCCCTCAGGATGGGGATGCCGGGGTCGGCGTCTTTCCAGAGGGTGAGGAAGTACGATGCGGTAGTGCGAGATGGTCTGGCCGATCATGCGTTTTGCTGCAATCTTGCTTGCAGAGGTAAGCGGGGCATGGACGCTCGAAATTTCAGCAACAACCCGGTAGTTTGGCGCTATCGCCTGCTTGCATCAACAATCCGGGCGGAAGCGGCGGTGCTTGCCAAATCTCCGGGCTGCCGCGCCAGGAGATGCCGCAGAAGCGCCAGATCGCTTTCAACATCGGCGTGCGCCGTCTTCCGGGCGGCGGCGGGTTTCAATTCCTCGCGCAAGCGTGCCTTCACGAGGTCTGCGGCAAACTCGAAGCCTTCCGGAATGCTCAGAATATTGGCCCGTGCGATGCCCACGGGCGTGACCTCGCCGCCCAGGCGCACCTTTAGCGTGGGTCCTCCGGAAGCATCGAGGGCTGGCTCGGCGGCGGCCTGCACGAACACCCAGTTGGGAGCAACCGCGGCAGCGTTTTCCGCAGACGCTGTCCGAAGCAGTTCCTGCAATTGGTCCTCGGCGTCGCGGCGATCGGTGCGCGTCAGGGGCGCATCCAACTGCTGGCTGGAATCGAGGATCAGCGCGTTCCGGGACGGGTTGAAGCGCCCGTGTCCCACATACCCGACGATCAGGGCGCCCGCGATGTAGGGGTGTATCGCGAACAGCGGCAACATGTATTTCTTTGCCGTCAGCGCGCACTCCGTCACGGTGTGCGCGGGCCTGGAGCGCGGGACCGTGCCGGGAACTTGCGGAATGGCGTAGCCCGATGGCCGCGACGTCCGCAGCTCGGGATGACGCCGGGTGTAGGAGGAAAGCGTTCTGGCCAGCTGTTTAGGCGTGGTGACGCCGAGGTCGGCGACGATGCTGCGATGCACGGCGTGGGGATGGTAGAAATCGATGATGCCGCGCGCGAAGTCAGCGCAGTTGGCCGTAACCAGCGTCCAGCGCTGGCGGTTGGGCCGGTTGTTGAGCTTGCGAATCAGCGCCGCGTCCTGCTCGGGGGTGGTCTCAACCTCAAAGGCGTAGATGGTGCGGATATAGGAGGCCCCGATCAACTCGTACCAGACGCCACCGGGCGTGCCGCCATCGGGAAGGTCGGGAACGAGCGATTCCAGGTGATCGCGCCGGTAGCGGTCGCGCAGAAACGCAAGCAGCTTGGCGTCGACAAAGAGCGGGACGTCTTCCTGTTTTTCTACGGCGTACAGATAAGGGATGAGAGGAATTGCGATCCAGTCGTAGCCCGCGATACTGCGGTAACGGCTGATGACGACTCCGGTTTCGCCCGGCGCACAGAGACGCAGGACGACCGGGGAGGTGGCGCAGACGCCGCTAAGGTAGACGGACGCATGGCCGGTCCCGGCGAGAGCGCCATCGTAACCGTAGGGCTCTCCCAGGAACAGCGTTGCCTCAGCTCGCGCGTGGGGGATCGAGCACAAGCAGAAAAGCAGAATGGCGCTCAGCTTCATCAGTCTCAAAATAGATTCTTCCCCCGCCGTGCGCCCCTTGTTACAGACAGAATAATCCATTTTAATCCAGAGGCCGGCCATCTGGCTCTCCTCATTTCTGATACTCCTTATTGCAAAATTGGTTGCACGATTGGTTGCACAATCGCGTCTCGGCATCGGCCGCGGCACACGACGGGTTCTACGCTCCCCGCGGCAGCCGGCTTTGTTAGTGCTGTTTCGCTGAGGAACTGGCGGCCAGTTCGCGGAAGAGGCCGAGCAAGGCGGATGCGGCTTTCTGATCGGAGAGGTTTTCCAACGCCACGGTGGCGGTGAAATGCGGTGAGGTAGAGTTGAAGCGGACACCGACAAAATCCTTGTCGCGCCAGGAGGCCAGGGCATTCACCACCGGGTTGAGTTCGACGGGCCAGTCTTCCTTGGTGGTCAGAATGACGGGGCCGGGGCGGCTGATGGTCCAGGCGCGAGTGCGGGCCGATTCTTTCGACCCCGAGGCTTTCGACCCCGATTTTTGCGCGCCCGATTTTTGCGTGCCCGAGCGGCCCGACCAGCGATGACGGATGACATCGAGATGGAAGCCCGGGGGAAATCCCATGTCGGCTTCGAAGGTGAGCGTTTCCTGCTGCTGGCGATAGCGGCTCAGGGCCCACTGCACCGGGAGCGGACGCGGCAACAGACGAATGGTGAGGCGGGCATCCTCAAACCAGCGCGAGGATAGATGAAGAGTTGCCTTCAACCGCGAACTGCTGGCCTGCCATCGCAGATCGCCGATGTGGCCTTTTCCGAGGCATGCCGCCTGGACCCACTGCAGCACGTTGCCGGCACGCTTCCGGTTGTAACGGACAAACCAGGCATACCAGAATAAAGAGAGAGCGAGCGCTGCGACTACGTCAATGAGAATGAAACGCCCCACGTTGCCTCGTTGCAGGAAATCGTACTTCTTACGGATGCAACTGCGCAAGGGGTGTGAGGAAAAAAAGAGCGTTCGGTCGTCCGGTGGAGACCTTGTGACGGGGCCTGAGCGGCCGCTCACTTATCCGAACCGCTTATCCGAACCGCTCATCCGAAAAAGCGCGCCGGTCAATTCACCGACAACTTGATCTCCTGCCGGAACAAGACCCGACCTGAACTATTGTTATCGAACCGCACATAGTACAGGTAAGGGTGATCGCCAATAATGGAAAAATTCCGGTCTGGGGCTGCCGGATCGATCAAGGAAAAGTAAGCGTAGGACCAGCTCCCTGTGGGCTCCTGAGCGAGGAACTGATCGAGGGTGGCCACCAAGGTCGGCTTGGTCCAGTTGACCAGATCGGACGAAGTGGAAAGGTAAAAACCTTTCGCTCCATATTCATTGGTCCAGGGATTCCATAGCACGGCGACGACTAAATTCGCCGGTTGAAAAATGTTGATCCCGGTCACGACGTCCATGTACGGAACCGGCGTGTAGACGTGCTCTTGGGGACGTTCCACCGGGCCCGGATAGGGATCGACGAAAGCCACGGAGAAATCGGTGCCGCTCCATCCGCGCCAGGAGGAAGCGTCAAAAACGTCGGTGGTGCGAATGGGCCCGCCGCCAGTCGGCGTCAAGCACCGGTGCGGTCCGGTCTGGCCCGTGCAGTTCGGAGGCCACTGCCAGGATGTGACCATGGCGTAATACCATCCGCCCAGCTCAATAATGTTGCTGTCGACGCTATAGCCTGAGGGGCCTCCATTCTTCACGTACTTGTAGGGAACTCCGGCGAGGAAATTGGCCGGGGCCTTAAACGCACCGAAGTGGTAGCCGCCATCGTTGGATTCGTGATAGGTATCGGAGTCATACTCGCACCCGTTGTAGCCGTTCTTGAAGGTGCACTCGCCCTTGTGCGCCCAGCCGTGATACTCCGTGTGCGTCAGGCCAGCGACAGTTTCGCCGTCAATGGTGTAGAAGGAATCGACCCAGGTTTGATCGTTGAAGTCCGCGGGATTGGCATCGCCCGCGGAGTAGTGCGCTACCTCACAACTGTGCTGGACACTGTCCAGGGTGGGGCCCAGGTTTTGGAACAGCTCGGAGCTCGCAGCGATCAGGTGGACCGTGCCCGTGTTGTCGCGGAAGGCCCGGGCCATCGCGTCTGGAATGTCGTTCTTGTTGCAGGATTGCTGCGGGGTTTCGAAGACGGCTGTGCGGGAGGCATCGAGTACACCTTTGACGGTGGGAGTCTGGCTGGTCAGCTGGCTGCCTGCTTCTGGGGCGCTCTGCGCCACGGCGAATGCAACGAGGACCAAAGCACACAGAATGGGACGTATGGGTCTCATGGTAGGGCCGTCCTGTTCTTAGGGTAAACCCTAAGTTCTGCGGATCCTCTCGGATCCTGAAACTATTTTTCTTGTAGTTGCGGCGTTGCCCGTGACTCTCGCCATAATCCCGCTACAATAGCGGCGTGCCATTGCGAATCCGACAATTCGAGAAAGCCGATTTGGACACATTGTGGCGGATTGACCAAGCTTGCTTCGATCCGCAATTGGCGTACTCGCGAACGGAACTGGCCTTGTATATGCGCCGGCCGGGGTCGTTTACCCTGGTGGCCGAGGGCGAAGGCGGCGGGGTTCCGGGCAACGGCCAAGGGCCAGCATCGATTCTAGGTTTCATCGTGGCGGAGATTCGGCGCAAGAGCGGGCACATCATTACCATCGATGTGGTCGCGGAGGCGCGGCGGGCGGGTGTGGGTTCGGCTTTGCTGGCGGCGGCGGAAGAACAGTTGCTGCGGGCCGGAGCGGTGACGGTGGCGCTGGAGACGCCGGTGAATAATGCCGCCGCGATTCGCTTCTACAAGCAGAAAGGGTATTTCGTCGAGAAGGCAGTCGGCGGATACTATTCGAACCAGATGGATGCGCTGGTTATGACGAAAGAGCTGGCGCGTTCGGTGGTGAGATGACTTGCGGAGAGAGCTGAGTCGTCCCTCCGGGACTTGAATCGCTTTTAGCACTCTCCCCAGCGCTGAAGCGCTGGGCTAAGGTCGGTCGCCCCTCTGGGGCTGGATACTGGTCGCCCGTTCGGGGCGGGATTCTCGTAAAGCTGCGGGTTGCCGTGTCTTCCGCCGCCGGGTGAGACGGGGCTAGCCCCGTCTCTATGGATGGAAAGATTGCGCAGAGGAAATGGCTTGATGAAGATTGCTATCCAGGGAGAGCTTGGCTCTTTCAGCCACGAAGCGGCCGAAGCGATGTTGCCGCGGGCGCAGGTGGTGCCGTGCGCGCGCTCGCTTGAGGTCTTCGACCGCGTCAAGCGTGGATCGGTGGACGGGGCGGTGATTCCGATTGAGAACTCGCTGGCGGGGTCGGTCGCGGAACACCTCGATCTGTTGCTGGGGCGCGAGGTTCACATTGTGCGCGAGTTTCGGTTGCGCATCGTACACAACTTGATCGCGCTGCCGGGCACCAAGCTCGGAGACGTCCGGCGCGTGTTCTCGCATCCCGTGGCGCTCGATCAGTGCCGCGACCTGTTTGCGAAGAATCCGCGGCTGGAGCCGGTGCCGTTCTACGACACGGCGGGAAGCGTGAAGCATGTGGTGACGGAGAGCTTGCGCGATGCCGCGGGCATTGCCAGCCGGCGGGCTGCGGAAGTGTATGGGGGAAAAGTTCTGAAGGCCGGAATTGAGGATGACAAGAAGAACTTTACGCGCTTCTTTCTGATCGAACGAGGAAAGATCGAGCGAGGAAAGATCGAACCAGGAAAGATCAAGCGGGGAAAGCCGCGGACGGCGCGGAATGCGGATAAGGCGGATAAGACTTCTTTGGCGTTCAGCGTGAAGAATATTCCGGGGGCGCTGTTCAAGGCGCTCAGCGTGTTCGCGCTGCGCGACATCAGTTTGAGCAAGATCGAGTCGCGGCCGCTGCGCGGGCGTCCGTGGGAATACGTGTTTTTTGTGGATTTGCTGCGCGGCGACGATGAAGACTCGCGCAATGCTTTGCGGCATCTCGGCGAAATCTCGGACCTGGTGAAGGTGCTGGGAATTTATCCGGAAGCGTGAGGCATCGGTAGAGACGCGGCTGACTTTTGTGGACGTGCAGTGATGTGGATCGGCCCTCCGACATTCATCACAACCTGCTGTGAGGGGTCGCATTGCGCATTTGCCCTGGTTCCGCGTAAGGTGAACTCAAACGGAGGCGATGTCCAATGCACTGCCAGGGGGGCCAAAGCCCCCTACGTCCTTGCAAAAGGCTGGAAAAGGTATAGAATTCAACGACCTAACACTAAGGCTTGCATCTTTTTTGCAGTTTAGTTCATCCAAAGTTGAGTGAAAGACACTCAAGTGAAAACCATGGGCGATCCTATTTCTTATTCTTCTTCTTCTTCCGAGCACACTGCTTACGAAACCACCGAGCGGTCGCTGCCGATATTGCCGGTGCGCGACACGGTTCTGTTCCCCCACGCGGTGCTGCCGCTGACGGTGGGGCGAGAAAGTTCTGTGCAGCTGATCAACTCGCTGGGCGACGACAAGACCATCGTAGTGGTGGCGCAGCGCGAGGCGCGCGTGGACTCGCCGCAGCCGACCGATCTGTACGCCATCGGAACGCTGGCGGTGGTGCACAAAGTGGTCAAGATGCCCAACCAGAGTCTGTTTGTTTTTGCGGAAGGCCTGGAGCGGGTGCGACTGGCGGACTTCGCGCAGCTAACGCCGTTCATGCGGGCGCGGGTGACCACGGTTCCGGAGACGATTCCACCCAAGGATTCCGAGATTGAGGCGCTGCAGCGGAACGTGCTGACCTTGTTCCAGCAGATCGTGGCCGGTTCGCCGACGCTCTCGGACGAGCTCTCGACGGTGGCAATGAACATTGAAGAACCGGGACGGCTGGTGGACTTTATCGCCTCGTCGCTGCCCTCGCTTTCGACGGCCGATAAGCAGGAGACGCTGGAGACGAGCGACGTCAGGGCGCGGCTGGGAAAAATCAATCAGCACCTGGCCAAAGAACTGGAAGTGCAGCAACTGCGGAACAAGATCCAGTCGGAAGTGCAGGATCGGGTGCAGCAGACGCAGCGCGAGTACTACTTGCGCGAGCAGATGAAGGCGATCCAAAAAGAACTGGGCGAGCAGGACGAGGGCCAGCGCGACACCGACGAACTGAAGCAAAAGATCGAATCCGCGGGCA
>Ga0224558_1004677_pt1 | contig 10516 bp, 11 predicted proteins | sample 714S32024metaG_FD_180682 | JGI IMG/M metagenome (GOLD analysis project Ga0224558, IMG submission 180682) | Peat soil microbial communities from Stordalen Mire, Sweden - 717 S3 20-24 | ecosystem: Environmental > Terrestrial > Soil > Wetlands > Peat | place: Sweden: Norrbotten County, Stordalen... | reverse complement strand
CAAGTTCTTGCTGGAGTCGCCAGCGGAGGGCGGCCGCCAATGGAGTGGTTCGCAAAATTTGAAAAAAAGAAGGGAGTCCAACAATGCCAAAGAAACTCGCAACTGTTCTGTTCGCCGCCATGGCTCTTCTTGCGTGGCCAGCGACCGACCTGGTAGCCCAGACCGACAGCTCGTCGAAACCGAATGTGGTAACGAAGAGCACGGGCCACCCGGAGAAGCAAACCACAGCGGTGGCAGTTCACACCACCAAACCGAAGCCTGCGCCGAAGGCAGAGAAGGTTCCCAAGGCGACTCGCGCAAACACCAGTTGGGTGCCCGGCGACTACTACTGGGACGGTGATGACTGGCAATGGGCCGGCGGCTATTGGCTTGATCAACCATGGTCGGAGGCCATATGGATCCCCGGCCACTGGAGTGATCGCTGGTGGGGCTGGACATGGGTTCCCGGCTACTGGTTCTGAGCGAGGTCCGAACGTGATCGGTTGATTCGCCGATGGCATGGTGGTTTCGCGCTCGATAGGGCGGAGTTTTGGGACCGTGCCTTCGGTGCGAAGGTCGAAGGGATGAGGTCTCCATTAACGAGGGCCCGGAGAGCTAACTCCGGGTTCTCACCTCGTCTCAGTCACCTTTCACCTTAGCGAAGATCCCGTATAAGACTTTATTCCGTAGTAAGGAAAAGAAAGGAAGCGATGACACACCATACTGATTTGAATCTCGTATCGGTTCATGAACTCTTCGAACATACACAAGACGTCTACAATCTGATTGCCCGGCGCGCCTTTGAGATTTTCGAGAGCCGCGGACACATGCACGGAAATGATCGGGAGGATTGGTTACTCGCGGAATCTGAGCTACTTACACCGGTAAAGTTCCACCTCTCGGTGTCTGGCGACCAGCTTACCGCACTCTCCGAAGTTCCTGGATTCAGCAGGGAAGAGATCAAGGTCAGCGTCGAACCCCGTCGGCTGAGTATCAGCGGAAAAACCGAGCCTCACGAAGATCATCAATCAGGAAAACACGTCTATTCGAAACACGCGCGACTGATGTTCCGTGTAATCGATCTGCCCGCTGAGGTTGATCTTTCGAAGGCCAGAGCGACATTCAGCGGTGGCACACTCGATGTAGTGATGCCAAAAGCGGCTCCTGCGAAGAGCATTCGCGTCGAGACGAAACTGGCGATGTCCGCATAAGGTGAAACAGCCCATTTCCAGTATTGCCATGCGCACCCACGCAGTTAGTGACCGCCGAAAATAGAAGATGAAAATCCATTCAAAGAATTTCCGTGTCCCGCCAGGGAAAAAGGTCGACCTCAGAGCGTGGCCGACGATCGTGAAGCCCTTTTGCAAGTCGAAGAAGCAGTATCAAAACGTCCTGGAAAAACACGTTGCAGAGTTGAGCGCAATGCAACAGCTTCACTACGCGTCCAACCGCTATGCGTTGCTGCTGGTTTTTCAGGGGATAGACGCCGCCGGCAAGGACGGCGCCATCCGCCACGTCATGTCCGGGGTCAATCCGCAAGGCTGCGACGTTTTCGGTTTCAAACAGCCAAGCGCCGAGGAACTGGAACATGATTTCCTCTGGCGCACCACGTACCGGCTTCCCGAACGCGGGCGGATCGCCATCTTCAATCGTTCCTACTATGAGGAAGTTCTCGTCGTTCGGGTGCATCCCGAGATTCTCCGCAACGAAGGCCTTTCGGAAGAGTTGCGCGACGAGAAAACCATTTGGAAGGAACGGTATCGTTCTATCGTGGACTTGGAGGAGCATCTCCATCGTAATAGCACCCGTATCATCAAGTTCTTCCTCCATCTGTCGAAGGACGAACAGCGAAGGCGCTTCCTCGAACGCATTGATGAGCCGGATAAGAACTGGAAATTCAGCCTCGCGGACATTCACGAGAGGAAATATTGGGAACGCTACAGAGAGGCCTTTGAGGATTGCCTGAACGCGACCAGCACCCATCACGCGCCCTGGTATGTTGTTCCCGCTGATGATAAAGAGAACGCCCGGTTGATTGTTTCCAGAATTATCCTCGATGCGCTCAAGGGACTCAAGATGTCGTATCCCAAGACCACGGAGAAGCGCCGCCTGGAATTGCAATCGATCCGCAAACAATTGGTGAAGCAACATTGAAATCACGGCCTATTACTTGAACACTGCTGCCAAGTCGAACCAGTGGCGTGCGAACGCCATGCACTACTCAAGTTTGAAAGCCGCTGCAGAAATGTGTCACGGCCGCGTTCACAGGTGTCGGAATGAAGATAAATTCCAGAGCCACCTACATGTCCAAAACAGCACAGTCTTCGATTCCCATGATGGACGAAGATAGGATTTCAGCCACCCCGTGGCGAGGAGATCATCATGCCACAAGCGACTACTCCCCATTTCATTCCCACAAAGATTCTGGTGCCCATTGATTTCAGCTCATCATCCGATGCCGCTGTGGAGACCGCATCCGACCTCGCCCAGCACTTTCATGCTGAACTCTACCTTCTGAACGTTATTCCCATGTTTCCAATGGGCACAAAAACTGTCTCCTTTCCTGAAGCGGAGTACCTACACAAGGTGGAGGGTAATGCGGAGCGGCAGTTAGCCACGTGTGACGCCGCTCTTGTTTCCAAGGGGATTAAGACGAGTTCAAGTATCGAAATTGGCAATGACGTGGTTGGAAACATCATGCTGGTGATCGAACGTGAACACATCGACATGATTGTGATTTCGACGCACGGCATCTCTGGCTGGCGCCCACTGGTCTTCGGCTCGACCGCGGAGAAGGTCGTCAAACAGGTGCAATGCCCGTTGCTGCTACTTCGCTCCGTCGAACCAGCCGCAACTTGCGCAGTTTCCACTCCGCAATCTTGAAGAATCGTCGTAACAGATAGTTTCCACATAGCGAATTATGGCTACAAATGTCGAAGTCGCACCATCGAACCCACCCGCAAAGCCAGTTCAGAACATCGCCTCGAACGGGCTCACGAGCGCTGAAGCACATAGCCGTCTTCAAAAAGACGGGCCCAATGCAACGCCCGATGTGTCCGCTCATCCACTTCGAAGTGCATTGGCCAAGTTCTGGGCGCCCGTCCCATGGTTGCTCGAAGCGTCGATTGTGCTTGAGGTCGCACTGCACAAGTACTTCGAGGCCTCGATTATTGCGGGCCTGCTGGTTTTCAACGCAGCGCTAGCCTATTTCCAGGAGGGTCGCGCCCAGGCTACCCTGAAGGCCTTGAACTCGCGTCTCGCCTTGAATGCCTCCGTCAAGCGCGATGGGGTGTGGAAGACCGTACCGGCTGCGGAGTTGGTGCGTGGCGATCTCGTGAAGTTGTCGCTCGGCGGCGTGGTTGCGGCGGATGTGCATTTGATCGGGGGATCTGTCCTGCTCGATCAATCGATGCTTACCGGCGAATCTCTGCCGATTGAGGCTGGTCAGGGCGTTGATACCTATGCTGGAGCGCTCGTGCGGCGCGGTGAAGCGACCGCAGTGGTTACAGCCACTGGCGTTCATACTAAATTTGGCCGTACCGCAGAGCTCGTGCGCACTGCGCACGCCGCGAGTTCGCAGCAGAAAGCGGTGCTGCGCATCGTGCGCAATCTCGCTATTTTCAACGGCGTCGTCATCCTTCTTATCGGAGCGTATGCCTATTTTCACGCGATGCCGTGGAGTGAGATCATCCCGCTTTTGCTCACTTCGGTTCTCGCGGCCATACCCGTGGCATTGCCGGCAACATTCACCCTTGCGGCAGCGCTCGGAGCGCGATCTCTGGCGAAACTGGGTGTTCTTCCAACGCGGCTATCTGCTGTAGATGAAGCTGCCACAATCGACGTCTTGTGCTCGGACAAAACAGGAACTTTAACCCGCAATGAGCTTTCAGTCACCAGCATTAAACCGATGCCCGGGTTTGACGAAGCCCACATTCTCGGCATGGCGGCTCTCGCCAGCTCTGAGGGTGGCGATGACTCTGTGGATGCAGCGATTCGCTCCGCCTCCAAAAACAAGCCAGCATCGGACTTGCCAAAGCTAATCACGTTTGTGCCATTCGACCCGGCCAAGAAAACGTCAGAAGCAACGGCGACCGATGCAAACGGTGGCGTGGAGCGCATCGTGAAGGGAGCGTTTACGGTAGTCGCGAGCCTCACCGCCCCGTCGCCCACCGCGGCCGGTTTAACCGACGAACTTGAAAAGCAAGGCTTTAGAGTGTTGGCAGTAGCTGCCGGCCCCGCGGCATCTCTGAAGCTTATGGGCCTTATTGCGCTCAGCGACCCACCTCGTAAAGACTCGATCTCTCTGATCTCAGAGCTCAAGACCCTGGGCGTGCGCACGGTCATGGTGACGGGTGACGCTCCCGCTACGGCGGCAATCGTCGCCCATGCGGTGGGATTGGATGGGGCTGTTTGCCCACCCGGTGCCATACCCGAAGGCGTAAAACCGGAGGATTTCGCGGTATTCGCAAGCATTCTTCCGGAAGGAAAATTTAACTTGGTCAAGGCCTTCCAGAAGAACGGGCATACGGTCGGAATGTGCGGCGATGGCGCCAACGACGCACCGGCGCTCCATCAGGCACAGATGGGCATTGCGGTATCGACCGCAACCGATGTCGCCAAATCGGCAGCTGGTATTGTGCTGACGGAGGCTGGGCTTGGCGGCATCGTCGCCGCCGTAAAAGAAGGAAGGATCACCTTTCAGCGCATTCTTACCTACACGCTGAACTCCGTCCTCAAGAAGATCGTGCAGGTGCTTTTACTGGCAATTGGCCTCGTTATAACCGGACACGCGGTGTTGACGCCCATGCTGATGGTCATTGTGATGATCACAGGCGACTTCCTGGCCATGTCGTTGACCACGGACAGAGTGCGGCCATCATCCATGCCAAATTCCTGGCAAGTCGGCAGGATTACAACCGCAGGAGCCATTCTGGGAGCCTGCTTTCTCACGTTTTGTATAGCTGTCCTGGCGGTCGGCAAGTTCGAGATGCGATTCGGAATCGAAGCATTGAGAACGCTTTCTGTCGTCGCCATCGTATATGGCAGCCAAGCCACAATTTACGCCATGCGAGGACGTCGCCATCTTTGGGGACTGCGGCCGACTTCGTGGCTCGTAGCGTCCTCTGTTGCCGATGTTCTTATTATTTCAACCTTGGCTATTCGCGGGATTGCCATGGCACCACTGCCCCTCTCAGTCTTGGCCGTTGAATTTGCAGCGGCGATCGCTTTCGGATTGATTCTGGACGGAGTGAAGATCCCGATCTTCGCTCGTCTTGGCATCTCGTGATTTTGCAGGATGCTAGACGGATCCATCATTGCGTTGTATCCGCGCTCATTTCCCTTCGCGGGCGCAAGTATTTTGAATTCCTGAAATCCCCCGCCTTACACCTTTGCGCCCGGTGCGTGAGCGACACCTACCGGCGGCAAGACATCCGGCACGTTAAGGCGTGCCACGCCAATCCGGTAGTCGGCCATCCCATAGTAAATGTCGAAGCGTTCCGGCGAGCCGAGATCGTCGCGACGGTCAATTCCGGTCGGGAACACGACATTCGCGACGGTCCCGCGGCGTTCCTGCGGCAGCTCTGGGGTCAACACCGGCTCCGAAGAACGATAACGGATCACTTGCGGATGCTCCTTCGCAAGCACCATCACTCCGGCCGAGTAGCACAGGGGATGCACCTCTTTGCTGGGTCCTTCCAGTTCGCTGACGCCGTGATAGACGATCAGCCAACCGTGCCGCGTCAGGACGGGCGGAGTACCGCAGCCGATTTTGAGCCGCTCCCAGGGAGACACTGGACTCGCCAGCCGGTAACGAGAAAACTGGCTGAAGTTACTTGGTCCACGGGGCTCCAAGGAAAGCGGGCGGTAGGAAATCCAGATGCTTTCGCGATCAAGGTCCACCTCACGGGACGCGGCGCTGCAGGCGGTTTCCTCCGGACGAGTTCCGGGAAACAGCGGCCGGTGGAGGAGCGCGAGCTCCGGTTCCCCGGATGGGTTCGGGATGGCAACAGGGAATACGCAGGCGTCTTTGTCATCGATCTCGCTGGAATCGATGCCATGATACGGAGGAAAGGTCGACAGCCCCAGGCGCTCCCAGCGGAAGAGGTCTTGCGAAATTGCCCGGGCGATCCGCGGTCCTCGCGGCGAAAATGCCGTGTAAGTCATCACGTAGCGCTGTAATGGTTCCACGAAAGTGATGCGAGGATCTTCGCAGCCTCCGCTGCCATCGGGGCGCCGCTCATAATCGGTCTCAGGCTCTAACGCGATGCCGAGCCGTTCGACGCCTACGGGATCGCCAGCTTCATTGAACCGTACTCGGGCAATACCAATGCGTGAATAATTTCCCTGCGCGACTAGCCGCGGGAAGAGGTAGAGTTCACCGTCAGGGCCACGAGCGGCAGCGGGATTCAGTACGCCTTCGATCTCATGGGGGTTACCCGGCTCCGGCTCCATCAACATTCCGAGGCGCTGTAAGTCAAAACCGCTCATCAGACCCTCTCATCAGCGTCTCTTCTGACCTCACGCTGCCTTATTGGTGACTCCTAAACAGGCAATGATTGTTTGAATAACGCGCTTCGTATCGCCGGGATCGTTGACCGAAATGCAATCGACTCCCACGGCTTCAGCCGCGTGGTCATTGCCCCCCACATACAAGGCATCGCCGATGTAGATCATCTCGTTTATCGAAATACCGAGGGTGTCCCGCAGTTTTCGGATGCCATAAGCTTTGTCGATGCCAGGCTTGGTTATGTCGATAGATGTCGAGCCGCCGGTGCGGACAGAGAACTCCGGAATAAAGTTCTCCAGGATCGATTTGATCTTTCTCCGCTTGCTGACATCGGGGTCCCATTTGTCTTTTTCTTCCAATGGCGCCTGCTGACCTAAACCAGAAAATGTTACCTGGCTTCCCCGGTCTTCAATTTGCTCTCCCCAGACCTTTTTGATCTTGAAGCCTGCAACTCCGATCGCCTTCTTGAGAGAACTAAGGATTTTGTCCCTTTCATCCGGAGTGAAATCTTCTGAGTAGATCTTTTTCCAACCCGCTGAGTCGTAGCGATAGAATTTTGTCCCGGACGTGGGAAGGAGGGATAGATTCAGCAGGCGCTCGTCATGTGGAAGGCTGGAGACGAATTGTTTTTCAAACTGCGGCCAATCGCCTCCGGAAATCACGGCCACTTTGACAACCGCGAGAAGGTCGTGCAGCAGTCCCGACATTTCGCTATCAAGGGATGATTTACTTTCCGCGAGAGTTCCGTCCAGATCAAACACAATTAGCTTTTTCACAATGCTTCCCCCTCTGAAGTCTCGCGATTTCAATCCGGCAGCGCAATCTCCAACACGTTCACTGCGCCATGGGGCCGAAAAACGCATGTTCCGATCGCCGCAGGCAAGACGAATACGTCGCCTTTTCCGACGGCATAAGTGGCGCGCCCGTGCTCGACTTGCCCCGCACCCTCGATGCACACCAGTATGCGTGGTACGCCCACGGCACCCACGGTAAACGGCGATTGTCCGCGCAGGCGCCACAGAATGAAATGTTCACAGTTAAATAGTCTTTCGCGTTCCACTGGGTTCGTCGTCTCCACCAGGGGCGTCACCCAACCAACTGGGCCTTCCGCAAAATCAATGCAGGCCATCGCCTTATCGATTTGGAGTGCCCGCGGCTTTCCCGTCTTCGCATCAACATGGCCCCAGTCATACAGGCGAAATGTCACGTCGCTATTCTGCTGAATCTCGAAAACCACGAGGTCTCCGCCAAGAGAATGCACCGTCCCAGCCGGCAGGAAAACAGCTTCGCCGGGCTTCGGAGTTAAGCATGAGAGGTGGGCCGCCACCGTGCCGTTCGTGAGCGCCCGCCGCAGATCGGCTTCAGTCGTATCTGACTTCAGGCCCGCATAGATGCGGCTTTGTGTCCCGGCTTCCAGCACAACCCATGCTTCGGTCTTCGGAGTCTCGCCTGCAGGCAGCAGGTTTAAATTCGCTTTCGTGGGATGCACCTGTACGGAGAGCATTTCATGTACGTCGAGGAACTTCAGCAACAGTGGAAATCGTCGAAAGCGATGGGCCAGCTTTCCCCAGGATTTGCTCTGGAAACTGCTTTAGCAATTGACTGATCGTCTGTCCTTTGAGAGGTCCATCGGCTACTTGGCTTGCATGGTCGTCGCGGTCGCTGAGTATCCACGCTTCGCCGACAGGTCCGCTCGGTAGAGGGGCGGTGAGCAGGTCCGCCAAGCGTCGGCCGCCCCACAATCGATACTGATAGATCGGTTCAAATCGCAGAGGATACGGAAGAATCTGATTTGTCGAGCGTTCCTTTACTCTCGTAGAACCAACTGTCACTGGCAGCCAGCTAACGCCAGTCATTAGAGCTTGTGCCTTAGCGTCCGTCTGCATATTCCCTTGTGACCATCGACTTCGCGATCCTATGGAACCCTGCTAGCGGCCGGCGGCAACTTCTTATGTCGACCGAAAGGCACCATGGACAAGTCATTGGTCCCGACATAAACAGCGATGGCCACAAGCATGGCGATCAGGCCGAACCAGAAGCGCCAATCATGATGCGCGCGCTTCCAGTAGGGGATATGGCCATGATGACTCTCGCCCACGGGATGCGTGTGTTCCGTGTTGTTCCATCCTTTTCACCGGCTGCTGCCGGGTGTGCACCCATTTTCGTTCTTTGAGCTGGAGACAAGCATGAACACTCTTTCCTGGATCTCTACTCTCACTTAAACGCCGCTGATGGAAAAAGAAGACTCGTGTTTGCCTTCGCGCACCCAATATGGCGACCGGCCGTAGTGAAGATGGAGCTGGCTTTCATACTCACGAGTGATCGGCGTGGATTCAACGAACTCCGGGCCTGTTTTGATGGTCTCCCTGGAGAGGCTGACGTAGACCTTGGAAGCTGTCCAACTCACCTCGTTAATCCAGTCTGGTGAAACCAGTACTTTCGTGCCCGGCCACCAATTTTGCGTTGCCACCTCAATGTAGCGGATAGCCCAGGCTTCATCATCCACAACGAACCCTGCCACATGGCCGATGTCGCCATCAGTCGCGGCGATGTGGTAGCCAGTCACAGCTTTGGTACTGCGCAGATGCGAATCCGCAGACTCTTTCCGAATCCTTTCCGCCAGCGCTTCCTTAGAAGCAATTGCTGGAATAGCCAAGTTCATCGGGCAGTACGCTGGGCCCCACAGATAGGGACCTCCCCAATAATATGGATAGCCGTAATACCCCAGGTATTCAGCCTCATGCTGCCGGGATACGGGCCGGTGTGTGTCGATGTTGGGGCTATGCTCCACTTGCTTTTTCGTCAGAGCTACATCCAAGCGCTTGGCTTGCCAATCCACATTTACCACCGCAAATGGCGAGATTAGCACTTTGCGGTCGTCAAGCCAGCCGCCGGTTTCTGCCGTGAGGTAGCGGATTGCCCACGTCTCGTCGTCGAAATACAACTCATCTACAGTTCCAATCTCGCCGTCCTTGGCCCGAATCACAAGACCCTTCACACTGTTCGCATTGGTTAGCATTGGCTTTGCCCTCCTGGGCTATAGCTGCCTTGTTTGTGAGCTTTGCTAGAAAGAACGAAGAGCCACGCAGACCTCTTAGACCATCAAAAGAGATCCCAAACAGCACTATGACGACCCACACACAGAAAAACTGGTCGCTATTGAACAGATTCCAGGGTGTCCCACCGAGCTCGACCTTTTTCACGAGATTGTTCTTCGGCTGGAGGATGCTTCTGGCTGGATCGTTCGCCTTCAGTACACGAATGTGGAGTGAAGATTCTGTTCAACCAGACCATCGTCCAGCACAAACCCTTGCTGACCCGGTCGGGATACTGGTCGACGTTGCGCCCGAACGGGCCGAGCTACCGTGCATTCGCCAAGCAGATGACAAATCCGCCGGTTGCATGCGGTCTGTCCACCAAATCGACGATCGACAAGTCGGCTACGACGAAGTCCGTGCAGGACGACGCGAACCTGGGCGAAACTCCCAAATAGCTTGGCACCGACTATCCTATGAGCTACCCGGGATGCTCATCCCAGCCTAGCGAATCGAAGACTCACGCTGCAATGGCGATTGCTGCTGGTGTAGGGGCACTGCATTATTCGTAGCACGCAAAAGCCCACAAAACCGCTTTATCGGGTCTATGTGGTCCTGCGTAATCAAACCCAAATTCAGAATCAACCTAGCCGGAAGTTTGCCATGCTACATTTACGGCAATGCGTTCTGAGATAGAACAAGCCATGCAACTCCTGCAGCGGGGTGACGATGCGGCGCTGGAGCAGGCTCTCGCTCTGCTACAAAATACCGTGTTCTCCTTTAGTATGCGCGTTTGCGGCCAGCGCGAGGACGCTGAAGACACCATGCAAGAGGTATTGCTCAAGTCGGTTCCGCACCTGCCCAAGTTCGACAGTCCCAAAGCGCTGGTGGTGTGGCTCTATAAAGTGGCAAAGAACCGCTGCCTGATGAGTCGGCGCCGGAGCAAGTTCGCTCCGAAGCAGGACCTTTCACTAGAGGAACATGCCGGATCGGG
>Ga0224558_1004676_pt1 | contig 10517 bp, 10 predicted proteins | sample 714S32024metaG_FD_180682 | JGI IMG/M metagenome (GOLD analysis project Ga0224558, IMG submission 180682) | Peat soil microbial communities from Stordalen Mire, Sweden - 717 S3 20-24 | ecosystem: Environmental > Terrestrial > Soil > Wetlands > Peat | place: Sweden: Norrbotten County, Stordalen... | reverse complement strand
CACATCCGCCATTGTGCCGATCACCTGCAACTCCCCAAGCGCCGCGCCACTCGAAACGCCAAACACTCCCGCGTATACTCGCCGGTCACCACCAGGATGTGCAGTGCTCGTCCATCGTGCGTCACGCTTTCACATTGCAGGGTGACAAAGTCTGGTTGCAGTGAAGGGGTGAGATTATCCTGTTGCATCTATAAACTCGAAGAGTGTACTTGACATGGTTAGTAAACGCGTTTAGTATAATCGAACCATGAAGTAAATGTGTTTAGTAGTCGGGGCCAACCGCGCTGACGGTGCGTGGTTGGCTGCATCGCACGGGAGTGAAGACACTGTCTATCGACCAGCACTCCGCGGAGAACAGTTTCTGCAAGAGTTTCAAGGGAAAGCTGCAGGATGACCTCAAGCGCGAGATCTTACCCCGAACCGGATGCGGCCTCACCATTGCCGCCGAATTGGGCTCCGCACCAAAGCGCACCGATAGCACTGGGACTAACATGAGACGTGATACAACTCGTCGGAGTAGGTCAGCCGATCTTCCGTCGGATACGCTCTTGGAATGGTACCGCCAGATGTGTTCGATCCGAGCATTCGAACGGGAGATTGTTTCTCTCAACAAGGCGGGGCTGATCCCGGGGACAGCTCACCTGTACATAGGCATGGAGGCTATTGCGGTGGGGGCCTGCGCGTCCATGAAACGTGAAGACTTTCTGACCAGCACACATCGTGGGCACGGCCACGCGATTGCCCGTGGATTAGATCCCGGCCGGATGATGGCGGAAGTCTTGGGCCGTTCAGACGGTTACTGCCGAGGTAAGGGAGGCAGCATGCATATCACAGACATTAGTCTAGGCATGCTGGGCGCCGACGGCATTGTCGGTGGGGGCATTCCGGTGGCGGTGGGCGCTGCGCTTGGCACCCGATTGAAGGGAGGACGTTCGGTAGTGTTTTGTTTCTTCGGGGAGGGTGCGTGTAACCAGGGTTCCTTTCATGAATCTTTGAATATGGCCGCAATCTATCGCCTTCCGGTGGTGTTCATCTGCGAAAACAACTTATGGGCACTTAGCGGGCCGTTTGCGGAGATGTCGGCAGTAGGCAGCATTGCCGATCGAGCTGCGTCGTACCAAATGCCGGGAGAAAAGGTAGACGGAAACGATGTCGAGGCTGTTTTCACGGCCGTCGACAAGGCTGCCTCACGCGCGCGGAAAGGGACGGGGCCTTCTCTCCTCGAATGCCTGAGTTATCGGTGGGAAGGGCACTCGATCTTTACACGGGTGGAGATACGCCCCCAAAAGGAAATTGAAGAATGGAAGCAGAAAGATCCCATTGAGCGCTATCGTGGCCGTCTGCTGGAGCTTGGAATTGCCACTCCAAGCTTGCTGCAGCGAATTGATCTTGAAGTCGCCGCCTCGCTAGAGAGCGCGGTTAACTTCGCGAAAAATAGCCCTCCACCGGATAAAGCGACGGCCTTCGAAGGCGTCTACTCGTGAGTCTGCAATGAGAACAATATCTTACGTGGAAGCTCTCAATGAAGCGCTCAAAGAAGAGATGCGTCGCGATGCGCTTGTTTTTGTGATGGGCGAGGATGTGGGCAGGATGGGAGGGCTGTTCAAGGTCACCCAAGGGCTCTTGGAAGAGTTCGGTCCGCAGCGAGTGATTGATACACCCATCTCCGAGGCGGCGATTGCGGGAGCCGGAGTGGGATCAGCCCTGGTGGGCACCCGCCCGGTCATCGAGTTTCAGTTTCTGGATTTCATCACGATTGCGATGGATCAAATTGTTAACCACGCAGCCAAGTCACGCTACATGACAGGCGGGATGGTGTCGCTGCCACTGGTCATCAGAGCGCCCGTCTGTGCGGGAATCGGGCTGGGAGCCCAGCATTCGCAATCGCTCGAAGCATGGTTTGTCCACGTCCCCGGCATTAAGGTTGTGATGCCGTCGACACCCGCCGATGCCAAGGGTCTACTCAAGAGTGCGATTCGGGATAACAACCCCATTCTGTTCTTGGAGCATCGGCTTCTGTATGCACAAACCGGGCCGGTACCGGAAGGAACGGAATACTTGGTGCCGCTGGGACTCGCGGAGGTCAAGCGCTCCGGCACCGACGTCACTATGGTCGCGACAGGGCGGACTGTCCCTTTAGCACTAACCGCCGCATCGAACCTGTCAGCCGAGGGGATCGAAGTCGAGGTCATTGATCCTCGCACACTGAAGCCCTTGGACACCGCCACGATTGTCCGGTCCGTCAAGAAAACGAATCGTCTGGTAATCGTGAATGATGGCTGTCGGACCTGTGGTTATGCCGCAGAACTGATAGCGGTAATAATGGAGGAGAGCTTCTTTGATCTTGACGCTCCAATTCAACGAGTGTGCGCAGCAGATGTGCCCATGCCTGTGGCCGCAGCTCTTCAAAAGGCCGTGATGGTGTCCGAAGAGGATATTGCAACCGCCTGCCGCGTAGCTATGGTGGATAAGTTAGGGCGCCCAGGGAATCCCAGCGAGCCGAAAGAGGCGCAAACGTGAGAGCGCTAGTTAAGACAGGTTCCGGAGTAGGAGACCTAGAACTGAAGGAGTGGCCCGAACCCACCCCAGCTCCGGACGAGGTAAAACTGAAGATCGCTGCGGCGGGAATCTGTGGCACGGATATACACATCATCAAAGGTGAGTGGCCTTCTCGTCCTCCAGTCGTGCTGGGGCACGAGTTCTGCGGGACCGTTGTCGAAGTGGGAACTCATGTCCTGCGTTTTAAGCTTGGCGATCGCGTCGTCGCCTCAAACCCTGCCCAGACCTGTGGCAAGTGCTATCACTGCCGCGCAGGCAATCCCTTTATGTGCCTTCACAGGGTTTCCGCAGGTTACATGATTGACGGGGCGTTCGCCGATTATATCTGCATCCGCGAAGAACGGTGTCATTCGTTACCCGACCACGTTTCATTTCGACAGGCGGCGCTCGGCGAACCACTGTCGGTGGCGGTTCATGCCGTAATCGAACGAACAACGGTTCACGCCGGTGACCTTGTGCTTGTTGCCGGGCCGGGTGCTGTGGGGCTCCTGACGTTACTTGTCGCGAAGCTGGAAGGTGCGCGTGTGATTGTGGCGGGAGTCGCAAAAGACCAATCGAGACTTACTCTCGCGGGGGAACTAGGGGCCGACGTCGTGGTGGACACTTCAAGGGAAGACCTGGTTGGAATTATTGGAGGCCTCAGCGACGGTGAAGGGGCCGACTTAGTGTACGAGTGTTCGGGCGTCGCTAGTTCCCTCGACTTGTGCTGGGCGGCGGTGAGGCGTGAAGGAACGCTCGCACAGGTGGGAATCTACCCGTCCCGTATCGAAACCGACTTCAACAAAGTGGTCATGAAAGAACTAACCGTGATTGGATCCTTTGGCTATGTTTGGAACTCATGGCGCCGCAGTATCCAGTTGCTCAGCGAGAGGAGAATCAAAACCGAAGCATTGATTTCACACGAAGTCCCACTCAGCCAGTTTGAGGAAGCTTTTCGCATCACCCAGGATGGCACGGCCACAAAAGTGATTTTCAACATCGGGATGACTTAAAATCCGACGGTTCCCATTGCCGCAGCGGACCATGTCCAGCCAAATGGCTTGAGATATCGGCCTCGGCGCAGAAATGCATACTCGAAACGTTTTCGAGAACGCAGTCTAATTTTTCGTATGCTGAGAGTGTCGTGGATTCGGGAGCGACAAATGAAGAACACGGATGCCATTTCACCGGAACGATTCCGCGGCCAGGTTGCTATTGTGGTGGGTGGTGCGCAGGGCATTGGCAAGGCCATAGCAGTCCGGCTCGCTCGTGAGGGCGCGCACGTGGTGATCGCGGACATTGATCGCGTCATGTTAGATCGCACCTCGCGCGAATTGGCCGAGGGCGGAGGGAGTGCCCGGACAGCATTATGTGATGTGCGTAGCCGGGCGCAAGTGGAGCGAATGGTGGCGAGCGTGGCACGCCGGTACCATCGCGTCGATATCTTGATGTATGTCGCCGGAGTCGCCAAAAATGTTCCATTCATCAAGACCAGCGAGGCGTTGTGGGACCGAACGATGGATACGAATTTGAAGGGCGCATTTTTCGTGGCCCGTTCCGTGGCGCCCCACATGATCAAACAGCGAAGGGGGAAGATGGTCTTCATGGCGTCCACTAACAGTTGGGACGCGGAAGCGAGGCTGGCGCCCTACAATGCATCAAAAGCCGGTATTTATCTGCTAGCGAAAACTCTGGCACGCGAACTCGGATCATATGGCATTCAATCGAATGCAGTTGGCCCGGGCTTGATTCGAACCCGCATGAGTGAACCCGCGTTCACTGACCCTAAATTCATGAAGAAGTATAAGAACTTAATTCCGGCTGGCCGGCATGGTGTGCCGGAGGACGTTGCCGGACCTGCGGTGTTCTTGGCATCGTGTGACGCGGATTATGTGAATGGTGTTCTGTTGTTCGTTGACGGAGGACAGTTAGCGTGAATGATGAATTGTGAATTGAGTTTCGGCTGACGATTCGCCTGCCACCAGAAGGGGACCCATGCGCAAAGTAATCACAACTTCAAATGCCCCGCTTCCAACCAGCGTGTACTCGCAAGCCATCGTAGCCGACGGCTTTGTTTTCGTCGCCGGTCAGGCTGCAATTAATCCGGAAACGAACGCGATGGAACTGGGTGACATCCGCTCCGAGACTGAACGCACCCTGAAGAACATCCAAGCGATTCTGATTGCCGCCGGGAGTTCTCTCGAGCAGGTTGTTCGTTTCGGGGTTTTCCTCTCCGACCTCAATGACTTCGGCGCGATGAACGAGGTTTTTCAGAACTTTTTCCCGTCGGCGCCGCCGGCTCGCACCACAGTGGGCGTGCAACTGCCGAAAATCAAGATTGAAATCGATTGCATTGCGCGAGTCAGTAAACCGGCGGAGACGTAGTGGGAGCGTTTCCGGCGGATGCAACAGCGTACTTCTCCCCTTCCCCGACACGTTAGCGATGTCCCGAACCGAGTCGGGCTGAACGACAACTGAGGAGATGATTCCCTTGCACTTTCGAGAATTATCGACACCTGCTCTCACCATCGATCTCGATATCCTGGATCGCAACCTTAACCGGATGGCGAGTTCTTGCCGTGAGCAAGGGGTAGGCCTGCGTCCGCACATCAAGACGCATAAAACACCGGAAGTTGCACGGATGCAACTCGACCGAGGCGCCGTAGGCCTGACCGTTGCCAAAGTTGGGGAGGCAGAAGTGATGGCCGCTGCGGGCCTCGATGAGATTCTTATCGCGTATCCGATTTTCGGTCGAGACAAGGTCGATCGGATTGCCACCCTTGCGCGGGATCGAACAATTCTGGTTTCCCTTGACAATGAAATGACTGCGGAAGGGCTATCGCGCGCCGCAATCGAGAAGGGCGCAACCGTGGGCGTCCTAGTCGAGTTCGACGCGGGCTTCCATCGTTGCGGCCTTCAGCCCGGTCCGGCGTGCGCAGCGCTGGCGCGGAGAATCGAGAAGTTGCCAGGCCTGCGGTTTCGCGGGCTGATGAGCTTCTTCGGAAACGTTTGGGGAATCGAGGTGGAAAGAAGAGCAGAATCGAAGCAAGTGGCGGAAAAGGTTCAAAGGGCGCTCGAAGCTCTTGAAGAGGCGCGAGTTCCGGTGGAAATCGTTTCCGGTGGTTCCACACCCTCCGCTCAATTCGCACAAGCGATTTCCGGCCTCACCGAAATCCGTCCGGGAACTTATGTGTACAACGATCTGAACACTCTTTATCAAGGCGCTTGCCTCCTGGAAGATTGCGCAGCGCGGGTTGTGACCACAGTAGTTTCCACGGCTGTGCCTGGATGCGCCATTATTGACGCGGGGTCGAAAACCCTTTCGTCAGACGCCTTGAGTTCGGGACCGCGTGAGGGCCACGGCCTTGTGATCGAAGCGCCTGATGCGCCGCTGATTCGATTAAACGAGGAGCACGGCTATTTGGACATCACCAAATCCTCGTGCAGTTTCCGCGTGGGTGACGTACTCACGGTTGTGCCCAACCACGTTTGCACTTGTGTCAACATGCACGACGAGGCGTTTCTTTTGCGCAATGAAGAAGTGGTGGGGAGCTGGCGCATTGCGGCGCGAGGTAAAACATGCTAGCCCGGGGTTAGAAGAAGGTGTGTTGGGAGGTTGATAACTCTTGAGCTGCTGTAGGTGAAACTCCATTTCTGGCGGTACGGAGGAAAATATGCAACCGGAAGTGATTGCCGACTATGCCTGCGAGTGCGGTGAAAACCCTCTTTGGCATGCCGTCGAAAAGGCCGTGTATTGGTGTGACATCCCGGCCGGGCGCATTTTCCGGTTCCTGCCGAAGACGGGAAACCACGAACAGATCTATCACGGCGAAGTCGTGGGAGGATTTACGATCCAAACTGATGGAAGTCTGTTGCTCTTTATGGCCAGGGGTTCTGTGAAGTTGTTGCGGGGTGGAAAACTCGTTACCGTCATAGACGAGATTGAGAGTGAGAGGGAAACCCGTTTCAACGACGTGATTGCTGACCCGGAGGGTCGTGTGTTTTGTGGAACCATGTCCACTGCCCAGCGCCCCGGCCGACTCTATCGGCTGGATCCTCCTTCGAAGCTGACGTTACTGCTTGAAGGCATCGGATGTTCGAACGGACTGGGCTTCACGCCGGATCTGAAGCACCTGTATTACACGGATTCGTTGGCGCGCACTATTTACATATTCGATTACGACCAGAAATCGGGAGAAATTTCCAACCGGCATGTTTTCGTGCAAGTCCCGGAAGAGGATGGCTTGCCCGACGGCTTGACGGTCGATTCGATGGGTTACATATGGTCCGCGCGGTGGGATGGCAGCTCGATTGTCCGCTACACTCCTGGAGGGAAACTGGACCGACGAATTCTCCTCCCAGCGAAAAAAATAACGAGTCTAGTTTTCGGGGGCGAGGATCTTAGGGAAATCTACATTACCACCGGTGGCGGGGAAAACAAACCGGCCGAAGGTACCGGCGCTGGCGCTCTATTCAGGCTCAGCCAGGAGATCAGTGGAACGCCGGAATTCTGTTCGAGGATTGGATTGTGAGACTCGCCGGATTGGGTTTGTCAACACCGCGGTTGCGCAATTGCTGAGCACCGGGTTCGGATCATGTCGTCCGCGGGAGAGCGCTGTGGTTTAGTTGCCGCTGGAAATTCTAGTGTCGGAGGAATCTTAGGTCATGTCACAAGAGACGTGGAAGACGGAGAAATGGTTTGTCAGTCCCTGGAATTTCAACGAAGCGGTTCAAAGCCAGCTTCACTTCCCGAAGCAGATCAAATTTCACGATGTAACGTTACGCGACGGAGAACAGCAGACCGGCGTGATCTTCACAAAGGATGACAAGATCCGGATCGCGGAGGCGCTGGCGGAAGCCGGGGTTCACCGGATTGAGGCCGGAATGCCGGTGGTGTCGCCAAGTGACGAAGCGGCGATCAAGGAGATCGTGAAGCGAAACCTCGGCCCTCAGATTTTCGCCTTTTCCCGCTGCATGGTCGACGACGTGAAGCGAGCGCTAGATTGCGGCGTTTCCGGCATCGTGATGGAGGTGCCTTCCAGCGAGCACATCATCAAGTATGCATATAAATGGCCGATGGAGAAGGCCATTGATCTTTCCATCCAAGCGACCGCTTTCGCCCACGAGCAAGGGCTCGAGATCGTATTTTTCCCCATTGATTTTACTCGCGCGGAAATGAAATGGGTTCTCGATCTGATCCTGCGCGTCGCTAACGAAGGCCACATGGACGCGCTCGCGCTGGTGGACACTTTTGGCGTGCTCTCTCCGCATGCCATTCCATACTTTGTACGGTCGGTGAAAGCGCGCATCAACAAGCGGTTGGAAGCTCATTTCCACATGGATTTCGGAATGGGCGTGGCCAACACGATTATGGCGCTCGCGGAGGGCGTCGAGGTGATTCATTCGACAGTACTCGGACTGGGAGAGCGCGCCGGCAACACTCCCATGGAAGAAACTGCCATGGCGTTGCTCACCCTGTACGGGATTGACACCGGCTTGAAATACAACAGGTTCTTTAAACTCGCGAAACTCGTCCAGCAGCTTTCCGGGCACGCGGTCGCTTCGAACCGGCCGGTCGTTGGCGAGGCGCTATTTCAAATCGAGTCTGGCATCATCGCCAGCTGGTTCCAAAACAGCGGGGATGAAAACCCCACCGAGCTTTTCCCCTTCCATTGGGACGTGGTTGGCCAGCCTGCGGCTCGCATCGTGATAGGCAAAGGAAGCGGAATCGATTCCGTGAAGGAAGGGTTGAGAAATCTCGGTGTCCCGTTCACCGAGGAAGAGGCCATGCGGGTGGTCTCGGCCGTCAAGGTTTTTTCGCTGCGCTATAAGCGGCTCCTGACCGAAGCGGAATTCCGCGATGTTGTCGGCGCAACCCTTCCGAGCAGCGTCGGCAAGTCTGTACAAGGCGCCAAGACTACGGTCTGAGGATTAGTTCTTTTTATAAAAGCAACGGTTCTCCGGGCCGCGTGATGTCGAATGGCCACGGCGGATCGCAATCAGGGTCTCGTCCGAGTGACCCAATAGCGACGTCTGCGGCACGGCGCTCTCAGTTGGCAGCTTATCCGCCCCTCCCTCACGGCAGGTCGATCTCCGCGCAGTTTATCTACGCGCGAAGCTTCTCCAAACCTTGGTTCTGTAGCCGGTCGAAATCTGCCCGGAACTACCAGTCCGCTCGTGTTCTGGCTGTATGACGTTCGCGGAATCCTATTCATGTAGCTGCCCTATAAATCGTGTACCTATGATTAAGCCGGCATTTCCATTTTCACTTTCCGCCCGGACGAAAATGGACATCCAAATCCCGTCAGCATGCAACTCTCCAGCCACGTCTTTGTGCTTCTTTACATTGCGAGTGTAACGTTTTACTATCTTGTTGCTATACTGTCCGGTTTCAGTTGTCAAGAGAACGTTTCGGCCTGGATCGCGGAGTTTCGTAAAGCAGAGCACAGAAGGGCTGGGGGAGAGGGGGGTAGGAAAAATGCAGGCTGAGCAGAAGGGAGCAAGACCAAAAGTTACGCTCGGAGACGTTGCGAAAGAGAGCGGTGTTTCCATGACAACCGCATCGGTGGTGATTAGCAACGGCCCGGAAGCGACTCGTTTCCCCTTGCCGACGCGTGAGCGGGTCTGGAGGGTGGCCACGCGACTGGGGTATCGTCCAAATTTTTTCGCCCGCTCATTGCGTCAGCGTCGCAGCCAAACATTGGGGGTTTTGCTTTTCGACATTACAGATCCGTATTGCACTCAGATCCTTCGCGGCATAGAGAGCCGTATTCGATCGTCGGGATACTTTTCCGTCATCACGGATCTGCAAAACAACGGCGCACAATTCCGCCCCTGCATCGACATGCTCCTGGACCGCCAAGTGGAGGGAATTATCGCAGTTGCCAACCCGGTGTATCTGGCTCCAGACTTGTTCGCTGAATTCGTCTACCGAGAGATTCCTGCGTTGGTCATCGGCCGCGATTTGCGGGGGGATCCGGTCAGCTCGATTGCTGTTGACAACGAGTCCGGAGCACGGCAAGCGCTTCAGCACATTCAGCAACTCGGTCACACCAGAATTGCTTTCATCAAAGGTCCGAAGGCGCTCTCGGATAGTGAACGACGTTGGCGTGGAATCAAGAGTTTTGCTCATGAGGTTGGCCTGAGGCTCGAACCTGACCTCATCGCCAATCTCAAGGGAAGCAACTCAACGTATTCTGAGGCGTACCGCTTAGCCGAGGAACTGGTCAAGCGCGATTCCAAGTTTACCGCGCTGGTCGCCTTCGACGATCTTACTGCCTGCGCTGCAATTCGCGCATTGACTAGAGCTGGCCGGGAAGTTCCAAAGGATTGCTCGGTAATAGGCTTCGACGATATACCTAGCGGTGCCTTTTATAATCCGCCCCTAACCACGGTTCAACAACAGTTGGAGGTGCAGGGCTTCTTGGGCGCGGAAGTCATCGAAGAACTCATCAAAGCAAAGCTCGAATCGAGGATCGTTCAGCCCAGGCATCATACGCTGGAGCCGAGGCTCATTGTCCGAGACTCAACCTGTCCCCCGCCGCCTTCCTAAGCAGCCGGGGTTTGTGGTGGAGTATTTGATGCCGGTGTTGGTTTAGCGTTGTACCGCACCCAATGATTGAACCGTACCAATTCGTGTGTCCGCATGCTCCAGGAGGATTCATGAGTCCTGCGGTCCGAAAAGGCTTTCCCCGCAGAGTTGGAGCATAGGCCGAAATTCTTTAACAACGCCACCCAGCCGGATTATCTGGCGGTCCAGCCGCCATCGATGAGGATGGTGTGACCGGTTATCAGCGACGCGGCCGACGAGGCAAGGAAGACTACAGCACCCGCAACGTCCATCGGCTCGCCGATTCGGTGTAATCCGGCGATGCGCTCGATCACGTCGTTCCGGAAGGCTGGGTCCGCCAGGGCGGGTTCGGTACCGGGCGTTCGGATGAATGTGGGTGCAACGGCATTAACTCTAATGTTGTGCTTAC
>Ga0224558_1004675_pt1 | contig 10517 bp, 7 predicted proteins | sample 714S32024metaG_FD_180682 | JGI IMG/M metagenome (GOLD analysis project Ga0224558, IMG submission 180682) | Peat soil microbial communities from Stordalen Mire, Sweden - 717 S3 20-24 | ecosystem: Environmental > Terrestrial > Soil > Wetlands > Peat | place: Sweden: Norrbotten County, Stordalen... | reverse complement strand
ACTTTTGGCGTAAGGGAGTTGGATTGGAATGTATGTTATTCATAGCCCGGAGTCTGGAACGCCGGGCGCTCCCTTACGCCCTTAATCGTCCACCCCGCGCAGCGGCTTCGTTCAACAGATGGGCTAGGGAGTTTGCGGTGGTTCTGTACGCCCATAGGTCCACGGTCAGTGCCGTACCTGGGGCCATGCTCAGCGCTGGTGAGTTCGGGACTTGCACAACCGCACTGACGCCGTCAAAACTGAATGCTTGGCCTACTTTGCCGGGTGCGAATGTGGCACCATTAAGCAGCGTCCCGTTATTGGTGCCCGCCATGTCGTTGGCATTGCCTTCGCCCGACCACCAAGCGATCAGAGCCGAAGGCGATAGGTATACAATTCGACGGCGGCGATACGCACTTGCCCGCACTTCCCGCATTGTAGATGGCTGCAATTTCGCTGTCAGACAGGGCATGGTTGTAAACAGACGGCTCGTCAATCAGGCCGTCAAAATAGACGTGGTTGTCCAAACCACTGATGCGAAGGTCGGAGCTGGAAACGGAGATGGCTTGCGGGCCAATCACATTAGTCGCGACGGGTAGGCCATTCAAATAAAGCTTCATCGCTGACTGGTCGTAGGTCCAAGCAACGTGGTACCAGACATTAGGGACGATGGCTGAGCTGTTGGTGTAGGCAATTACGTTCCCTGGCCAATCCTGACCTGGGCGATTGAACTGAGCAGAAAGCCAGTTCTGCCAAGAGAGGAACAGCTCATAGCCGTTGTTCCCAGTCGTCCCCCCCAATTTTCCAACTATGGCTTGGTCGGCATTGGTAGAACGCGGGTTGATCCAAGTCTCGATTGTGAGCTGCGTCGTGAGGCGCAGGCTGCTGGAATCAGGCACAACGACGGAGCCATTCACCCCGTCAAAACTGAACGCTTGCCCCACCTTCCCACTGGCGAACGACACCCCACCTGACAGGGTACCATTGTCTGTACCCGCAATATCGGTGGCATTGCCTTCACCTTGCCACCAGCCGACCAGACCCGATGGAGCCGGAGCACAATTCGACGGCGGCGATACGCACTTGCCCGCGCCGCCAGCACTGTAGATGGCTTGAATCTCGGTATCGGAAAGAGCGACTGAATAAAAGCTCAGTTCATCAATCAAACCATCGAAATATTCACGACTGCCAGTGTCGGAAAAGAGAACCGAGCCTATCCCGACCCTAGCTGTGGTATTGGTGACCGTAATTGGCGGATCAATCCGCTCAGCCACTTTCACACCATTAACATAAATGCGGCGTGCACCCGCGGGCTGATCATATACCGCAGCCACGTGGCTCCATGCGTTTAACGAGAACACGTTGTTGGTGGTGTAAAAACTGTGAAAGGACACGTCCCACTGATGTGCCGAATCTGAAATCGGGAACCCAAGTGCGTCGCCGGTGTACGTAATAAAAGCGTAGCTCCGCTGGTTAAGCTGGTCCGGGGTATCGGCCCACTTCGACATGATTGACTGCAACCGATCTTGCCTTGGATAAATCCACCCTTCGATGGAAAAGCTCGCGGCGGGATTGAGATTGCTGTTGCTCGCGACTTCCACGTAACCAGTAACACCATCAAAATTGAACGCCTCCCCCGCCTCGCCGTTGGTGAAGGTCACGCCACCGGACAGAGTGCCATTGTTTGTGCCCGCAATGTCATTGGCGTTGCCCTCGCCCGGCCAGCAGGCGACCAGCCCAGGCGGAGGCGGGGCGCAAGAGGGTACTGACTCGTAGGCATACAACTGCTGAACCTCGGAATCGGAAAGGGCACGGCTGTAAAAGCGCAGGTCATCTATGGCTCCTTTGAAATAGCCATCGTCATAAATGGCACGGCAACCGATGTACAGCTGCGAGTGATACCCAAGGTTTGCATTTCCAAGCGAAGGGGATGTGGCAATGAGTTGACCATTTAACCATATTTTAACGACGTTTGTACTGCTGTTGTCGGCCACAACCACAACCTGGAACCACGTATTGGTTAAGGGAGGAACATTCCCCTCAAGTCCTACGTCATCCTTCGTTGTAAGGAGGATGTTCGTGTAGTTACCTAAGAAGGCAACCATAAAGTCATGACCGGGGGTTTGATCACCGTCAAAGAAGACGTGGCCAGCAACGGCAGGTAACGCTGGAATATTTATCCAGCAGCTAGCGGAAGCTGACTGCATGTCCGGCAGCGGGTTGACCGTCTTGACGTAGGCTGAAGTCCCGTTAAAGCTGTAGGCACTGTTAGGATTGCCGAAGCGGTCTGTGGTCAAGGTGGCTCCGTAAACCGTCCCGTTGTTTGTTCCAACTTCATCGTTGGCGTTCCCGTTGAACGGGTAATACGCCACCAGACCGTTGGTGAGGAAGGATTGGGCGTGGACTTGCATCGCAAGGGCCGCCGTGATGGTGACAATTCCGAGTAATGTTTTGAACGGCTTCATGTTCTCAAGGGGTTTAGAGCCTTTACCTGACCGCACCACACGGGAACGAGCAAACGGAAGAACGAAGCAATAAGTTTCATAGTTACCTTTCGATGAATCCTGCGCCACCATCCGCGACTATGCACCCCTGCCGGAATCTTGCAAGCCCTATTTTGAGGCCCAGCCAGCGTTCATTGGCTGGCGATTGCCAAGCCCAATTCCAAGGCCCCGCCCCGCGCACAGAATGCCCTGAGACGCGCCGCAGCCGTCAACGCCCTGGACACCACAGCGGAAGCCCAAGATAGGCCAAAAACGCCCACTACTGGACATTTGACCAGTATTCGCTCTAGGACTCGATTTAAGGCGTTCCAACGTCCAACCGCAGGAAGATGCGTGCGGCCAATCCAAACGCCTAGCGGGCGTCAAAGCGCTCGAAAGGCAACGCACGCAAGAGAAGACCGGACTCCGCCAAGGAACACAGCGCGGCAGACGGTCAAACGAAAAGAGCGCGGGCGGAGTTTATGAACGGCAGCCAAAGGGGGCTTGTGCCACTTTGTGCCACTTTTTGTGCCACTCTCGCCCTTGGAATGCCGCGCCCATTAAATCCGGGGCGAAAGTGCATTGCAGGCCGGTAAATAAAGGTCGGAATGCGTGTGAGAAGTGGCGAAGTTAAACCACGGTAAATGGCGATTTTTTGAATCCTAAGTCCTTCGCGTCTGCCAATTCCGCCACGCGCCCGGACCACCGGGACATCTTCGCCCCCGCCCAAATCGTTGTAAACACCTTTCCAGCCCGGAGCGGTGCTGCACCTGCATACAGTTCAGCCGCTCATGGCACATATTGCAGACGGAAAAAGCCGACGCCATTCGTTATGAAAAGGTATTGCGAGTTGGCCACGTCAGTAGGGGTGAATAACCCGCCATTCCAATTCCTCCACACTCCACCGATATCCGGCGTGCATTGAATCTGATAATTGTCATACGGAGACAGGTTTGCGGAATCCAACCGCAATACCGGCAGTACCGTTGGCGACAAAACGAAGCCAGGTGGCGGCGGCGCGATCTGAATCGTTGGAGTGCTCGTGTAGCCGATGCCAGCATCGGTGATGGTGATGCTCGTCACCCCGCCACCAGAGACGTGAGAAACCGCCGGGGCATTGGTGCCGCCACCGCCCACGATGGTGACCGCCGGATTGGTGACGTAGCCGGAACCGCCGCTGGTCACCGTAGCCTGAACCACAAAGCCGTTATCCAGTCGCGCCGTGGCGCGCTTGAACCGGAAGCGGGGTGGTCGCCAGGTGGTAACGACTTGGGTCAGCAGTTCCCGAGACGTACTCTTTGAAGGTGGGGCCAGCAGCGGTGAAAGCCGCGCCCAGGTTGGACCAGGTGTTCCCAAGCAGAACCTGAAGCTGGTAATTGGTGCCTAAGGCGAGGTTGGTGAAGCTCAAGAGCGACATCGCCGCAATGCCCATCGTGGGCTGCGCAAGGAACGGTGGCTCGATGACGATGACCGGCGTGTTGGCGTAGCCGTTACCTGTGTCCAGAACGTTGACCGCGATAACCACCCCGTTGCTCACCACGGCAACGGCACACGCCCCGCTGCCGCCGCCATCAATGATCCTCACGCTGGGTGTGTTAGTGTAGCCACAGCCGCCATCGGTCATGTTCGCGCCCAGCACAAAGCCATTCGCCATAACCGAGCTGGCCGTCGCGGCATGGGGGCGGCACACTTTGCACTTGCCTCCGCCGTCGGCCAGGTAGATGGCTTGGACCTCGCCGCCGGACAGGGCGCGGTTGTAATAACTGACTTCGTCAATGAGGCCATTAAAGAACTGGCCCACATAGCCGCAATTGTTGCCGAACCCGCCAATGGAGAACGCACAGCCCGGATCCACAGGCGACACACCCGGTGTGTTTTGCGCGTTCAAGACACCGTTGATATACAAACGAACCGTGGTTCCGTCCCAGGTTCCAACGAGATGAGTGAATTGGCCGATGGGTATTTCACTAGTGCTTACGGCGCCGAAGAAGTTGACGGTACTGGTCGCGAAGTAGAAACCAATAATGACCCCCGAGGTTCCTCGGCGTGCGATCAAGTGGCGGCCGTAAGACTGGCCGAAGATGAGAGACTGATTGAGCGAATTGCTTACCTGGGCCAGAGGCTTGACCCAGGCCTCGAACGAGTAGTTCGAGGAAGCCAGCGTCTGCGAATAAGGAATCTGGACGCACTGACTGATGCCGTCGAAACTGAACGCTGAGCCGACTTCGCCGGGCGCGAATGTGGCACCATTAAGCAGTGTTCCGTTATTGGTGCCGACGATGTCATTGGCATCGCCGTCACCCGGCCACCAAGCGGCCAGCCCAGGCGGAGGCGAGATGCAATCGGCTGACCACGCTCGAAACGTGGCAGGCAGGAAGGTAAGCCCCGCCATCGCGCACCACCAAGCGCTAATGAAGAGGCGCGGTGAGTTGACTGACCTTGCGGGGTGGGATGTGCCAATGGAGAGAACGGACGAAACGATTCTCATAGTTACCTTTCGCTGAATGCTGCACTACTATCCGCGACTATGCGCCTCTGCCGGGAGATGGCAAGTTCCATTCCAATGTATTGGTCACTCTGCAGCGCGTATGCATGAAGCCCTGCCGCAGGGGTGGCGGCGGCCTCGTCCCCAAACCCTCCACATGGAGATCAGCAAGCAAGCAGGGGACGAGCCGTCCCCGCCCCTCTCATGCATACGCGCTGGTCACTCTGTGCGTCTGGATCACATCAACCGGTATGGTCCGATAGACGCCTGGGTCACGCTGGACACGGTGACGTTGACCAATACCTCGCAGCTTTACTTTGGCACGTCCAGCATAGGGCAGCCAGCGCGGCTCTACCGGCTGATTCAAGGTCCTTAGCGGCGCCGGCGCTCGGTCCTTCTTTTCGGTTTGGCGGGGTGTTCAGGCTGATTGGCAGGGAATTTGCGGCTTTCCGGGTAATGGATCAGCGATGGCAGGAAAAGCCTATGAGCAGCGCAAAACTCCGAAAGCCGGAGGCTCGGCAGGACGGTTATAGGGTGCAGGCATGCGCTACGACCTGAATAGCCACGTTCGCGCCAACTGACCCGTTTCGAGACAAGAGCACAAGATATGGGACAGATTTGGCGATTGGTTAAGGAACTCTGGAAGAAGCGGGCCTGCCGCATGCCGGTCGCAGCAGCCTTCGCGGTGGTCGTGGGCATTGGCGCTGGCCGTGCATTTATTGGCTCGGTGTATGTGGTGGAGGGCACGAGCATGGACCCGGCTTATCCGGCAGGCACGGAACTTTACGGGGCGCCGATCTCGACGCAGGTGGAACGGGGAGATGTCGTCCTCCTCGACGACGGCAAAGAGGATTACGCGGTCAAGCGCGTCATAGGATTGCCGGGTGAAACCGTCCAACTATGGCGCGGACAAGTCTTCATCAACCGGCAGATGCTGATAGAGCCCTACCTCCCCAAGCACATTTACACCTACCCTGTAGAGCCGACACATCGGGGAGCGACTTTCATATTGGGAGAGCGACAATACTTCGTGCTGGGCGATAACCGCCCCTGTAGCGCAGACGGCCGCGCCTATGGTCCGGTGGATCGGAAGCAGATCAAACGACGGGTGCCTTTGCCGCAGGATTTCGTCTGCGCGTACCTCGCCCCGTACACGCTGCCGGACTATGGAAAAGCTCTGATCCGCCCCACGCCGATCCGTACCGCCCACGCGACGGCTCACCTCTAAGGGAAAACGCGGCGAATGGGCTCCCGGGGCGTGCGCCAGGCAAGACCGGCAAAGCGGGTTCGAGTTCATCCTGAAAAGAGCAGTCGAGGTTAACCACAAAGAACACAGCGCGGCCAAGTCGCAACCAAATGGAGAAAGACAGAATCATGGCCGGACAGAATCATGCCGAGGGAAAGGCTGGGGGCAGTTCTCAATGGATTCTGTCGTTTCCGGTTGCGGCCTCGCCGCAGGGTGTTCTTTGCGGTTAAACAACTGGCGAAATCAAGTTCACCGGCTTGAGGCCCGTTCCGGCGGCGCATTGGTCGTGGCCGGCGGGGGGGTGGTTTCGGGCGGCTCACCCAGTCTGGCGCGCAACACCGCCCGCACTTCTGGCGGCTCACCCTCCTGCGTATCGAGCATGCGCCGCCGCACGTCTTGATCAATTTGCTCAAAGGGAGGCAACCCAACCGCGGCGAGCCGTGCCTGTGGGATATCGGTTTGGTAACTCAACCAGACCTGCCGCGCCAGGAGTTTGAACCCGGCAGCAGGGGCATCCTCGCTGAGGACCATGCTCCGGTAGGAGTTGACCAGCAGCCCTTCGAGGACCCCCTTAACGCGATCGCGCCCTCCGCTGTCGCTCACGTCGCCCTGGACACGCGCTACGGCGTACTGGTCGAGCGTCACCGTAGCGGGCAAGGACTTGGGCTTGCCGTCGATCACCGGTTTGTCCGGGTACTTAGTGGACAGGTATTTGTACCAATGGGCCGCATCGGCCAGGCGATTATACTCGTAAAGGAAATACACCGCATCACGCAGGAAATTCCGGTGCGCCTTTTCAATGTGGTCGCGGTTCTTCTCGTCCTCCTTGGCGGCCTGCTCGTAGGCGAAGTTTACCTTGGGAATGATCTCCAGGTTGGGGCCGAATTCGAACGCGTTGGCGAAGGGGTTCGTCACCAGCCGCCCGCGCTGGAAGCTCAGAAGCATGGATTGATAGATGACCCGCCGCAGCGTGATCAGGTCGTCCTGCTTGATCTTAGACGGGTTTTCCGCGGCCTTCTTCAAGCCCATCGCCGCCCAGTAAATCGCGTGCGCCTCGGGCAGGCGCCACTCCAAGGGCCCGTACTCCGCGTCCACTTGCTTCATGAACTCCGGGTCCATCTTGAAGGTCTCGCGCAGGAGCCGGGCACGCTCTTTCTGGTCCGCGGTTTGGGGATGGATCAACTCATCAAGGTCGGGCTTCTTCTTAGCAAAGACTTTGGCCATCTCCTTGGACCACTGTTCTTTGTAGTACACGCTCGCGTCATCGAGATTCTGGCCGATCTTGTGTTGGAAGAACCACGCCAATTCGCGGTAGATGAGGGTCTCGTTGGGGTTGTAGCGCAAGCCGTCGTCGCGGAGCAGCTCGAGGCCGGCCTTGACCCAGCGCCAGCGGTCCGAGTAAACGCCGGGACTGTTCTCCTTGAACTTGACGGAGATGTTGTACGCCATGTTCCAGGCCTGCACGAGCCAGACCTGGACGAAATGCGGCTCGAGCTTGGTAATCCAATCCGCCAGTTGGGCCATCTCAAAGAACTTATCATCGTCCTGCAGGTCGCTGGCTCGCATCCAGAGCGCATTGGAAATGAGCCCCCGAAAGCCCCCCAGTGCAACGGTCGTGAAGGCGAGCACGGGCGGCGCATTTTCGAGCGGCTGCACCCGGGTCAGGCCGAGCTGGTCGCGGTCGCGGTTGAGGGACTGTTGCACCGAGCCAGCGCCCACCAGCAGCACGCCGATCAGCGCAAGCAGGAGGATGGTTTTGAGTTTGCCGCTCATTGGCCCTGGGCGGTCGCCAGCTCACGGCGGTTGAAAACAAGAATCCCGGCCAGTCCAATGCTCCCGCCGAGCAGCACCACAATCTGCCCGAACGCCTGGGCCAGATCTCCCCAAGAGACGCTTCGGCCGGTGCTCAACGAGTCAATGGGCGAGAAGTTTTTGGCCAGATTGATCAGCTCCAGGACCGCCCGAAACACCGGGATGGCGACGACGTCGAGCGGCGAGTGCCCCGTCTGGCTGGTCTCCGAATTAAAGCCCATCAACGTGCCCTCCGACACCGCGTTGGCAATCGTCCCACTGGAGAGCGCCAGGGTCAAGACCGCCAGCGACAGGAAAGCGGCGACCGGGAAGGATAAGAAGCTGGCAGCAGCCAGCCCGAGCGTGGCCAGCAGGGCCATCCAGCAGAAGATAATACCCAGCCCGCGCGTGTAATTGAGCCCGAAGCCGCCCTGGCGATACAGCACTTCCATCCCATCCTCCAGCGGGAACAACAGCGTCGATTCGTTGGCGTTGGCGAAGGCCACTGTCAGCAGGCCTTTGTCGTCGTAATAGGCCGGGACTTCGAACTCATGGAAGGTGTCGGGCGCCAGGCTCATGGATTCGCTGTGCCACAATTGCGTCTTGCGCGGCACGCCTACTCGCCACCGCCCGTCAAAAGTGCCGGAAGGGGGATGGTCCGCGGAATTGAACTTGATGCGCAGATAGAGCGGCTGGCCGCGCGAAATATTCTTGGCGTTTCCCAAGTTGATCTCCCATTCATGCACCCATCCCGGCGGCACGACCTGGTACTCGGCCTTGACCTCTTCCAGGATTTGCTTTCGGGCTTCCGCGATGTTGGCTTTGATGCCCGGATTCTTTTGCAGGCGTTCTTGAAGCACCCGGTCGGTCGCAGCCTGGATTTCCTTATCAATACTCGCCGGCTTCGCCGAGCCGCGTGCCACGAGCACTTCCTCGCGCAGGACCTTCTGTTCTGCGGCGGGCAGCCGCGTGGCGCGCCATTGCAACAAGCCATAGACACTGGCACCGGACAAGCCCAGCAACGCGGCGTTGAGCGACATGATTCCCACCCATTTGCCCAGCCAGATTTGCCACCGGGCGATCGGCTTGATGGCGACCACCTGCAACGTGCAGTCCTCGATATCGCGCGCCAGGGTGCCGCACGCCAGCCAGAGCGTCGAAAGCCCGAGGAGCGCGGTAATGGTGCTCAACGTGTAGGTGAGCACGATTTGCGTGAACCCACGCGCTGTCCCGTCGTCTTTGATCAACAGCGGCAGGCCCACCACGGCGCCGAGCAACAAGACCGCCACGACGAGGAACAGCCGGAACCGAAGAGCGGCTTTCCAGGTCAACCAGGCGATGGCAAGCAGAGGTTGCATGGATCAAACGCCCTCATCCTGCTTTTTCACAAAAGACGCCAGCTTCGCATCGGCTTTCCGCAGCTCCTCTTGGCTTGCCGGGCTCGCCGCCGCGGGTGCTGCCACCGGCGCGGGGGCAACCGGTTCGGCGGGTTTCGTGAGCGCTTCCAACCTTTGCTGGCTCAGCGTATCCACCGGGGACGGGGAGAGGGTGGGGGCCGGGGGAGCGGCTTGCGGCGCGGCGAGCCGTTCCAGAAGCTTGTCGGACGCTGGTTTCGTTTCCGCCTCGCCGCGCAGGTAAGCGGCGACCCGGGCGCCGGACATGGCGCCGGAGGTCTCGGCTGCGGCCTGCCGGGCGCTCTGCACCACGCCGAGGAAGTAGTGCTCCAAGTTTTGCGTTGGCGTGTCAATACTGACTTTGTCTTCCGCGACATCCTTGCGAATGATTGCCAGCACCCGCTCCATGGTTTCGCGGGAGAGCGCCGGAGTAGTGATCCGAATCGAGTCAGGGGTGGCGAGCAACTCCTTCAAGGTGCCCATCGCCTGCACCTTGCCGCCGTAATAAATGACGACCCGGTCGCACACGTCTTCGACGTCCGCCAGCAAATGGCTGCTCAGGATCACCGTCTTGCCTCGTCGCGCCAGGGCCATGATCAAGTCCTTCACTTCGCGGCACCCGATAGGATCCAGTCCGGAAGTCGGTTCGTCGAGGATGACCAGGTCGGGATCATTGATCAGAGCTTGCGCCAGGCCAATGCGCCGCTGCATGCCCTTCGAGAATTCGCCCACCGCCCGCATCCGGACCTGGCTCAAGCCGACCATTTCGAGCAACTGCTCCGCCCGGACCTTGCGATCATTCCGGGGTAGGCGGAATAGGTTGCCGAAGAACTCCAGCGTCTCATGGGAATCCAGGTAGCGGTAGAGATAAGACTCCTCGGGCAGGTAGCCGATGCGCGACTTGGTGGCGACGTGCCGGGGTGAATGGCCGAAGACCTCGATATGCCCTTTGGTCGGGTACAGCAACCCCAGCATCAGCTTTACGGTGGTGGACTTGCCGGAGCCGTTGGGCCCGAGCAGACCGAACACCTCGCCTCGCCGCACCTCGAAGTCAACATTGTCCACCGCGCGCGCCTTGGGCCGGCCCCAGAAATCCTTGAAGACCTTGGTCAGGCCGCGAATTGAAACGATCACCTCTC
>Ga0224558_1004674_pt1 | contig 10517 bp, 9 predicted proteins | sample 714S32024metaG_FD_180682 | JGI IMG/M metagenome (GOLD analysis project Ga0224558, IMG submission 180682) | Peat soil microbial communities from Stordalen Mire, Sweden - 717 S3 20-24 | ecosystem: Environmental > Terrestrial > Soil > Wetlands > Peat | place: Sweden: Norrbotten County, Stordalen... | reverse complement strand
CTGAGCAGATCCCCGGTGGGCGAGGATCTCGGTCAAGACATGTTCCTCCCTGCGCTCGGGTCTTCTACCGGAAACGGCCACGCTCGCGGTAATCGATTATTCAAAGATTGTGATCGTGATCACATGCTTGCATCGTGCCGCACGCTCCCGTAAGATTAGATACCGCAGCCCGGTAATCGACCGCCTCTTCGCCGGCGTCCAGCCCGCAGTATCGGTCTGATTGCTAGATGCAAGTTTTGTGAACCTGTTCACGGACGCGCTTGGACGGCCATGAACATCGTGCGCGCTTCCAAGCCCAGAGGAGGCAGGGTGGCTCTGACCTGGACCCGCTCGAGCGAGTGGGACAGTGACGATTGGCGCAAGGTTGCCGAGTGCCGCGACACTGACCCCGACCTGTTCTTTCCCATCGGGACCACAGGTCAAGCGATTGAGCAGATCGACGCGGCCAAAGCCGTCTGTTTCTCGTGCGAGGCCCGAGAGGCCTGTCTCGAGTTCGCGCTCGCCACAAATCAGGAGTCTGGCGTCTGGGGCGCCACTTCGGAGGACGAGCGCCGGAAGCTCCGCAAGACATGGCTGGCCGCTCAGCGCCGCCGCGCTTGCTGAGCCGCTCGCTTCCTAGTCAGCTCGCCGAGGAACCGGAATCTCCAGGCGGACAACTGTGCCGCCGTCGGTCTCCATCTTGATCGTGCCGCCTAGCTGACTTCGGACGAGATCGCGGACGATCGACAACCCGAGACTGCGAGTGCGGTCTATGTCGAATCCCTCGGGCAACCCACATCCGTTGTCCCGCACCACGACCTGCAACGCGTCGGGCTGCTCGTCAAGCACGAGATCGACGCGTGCGCCGATTCCAGATGTCGCCCGCCGACCGCCCGGCGCCGGACTGGGCGCCACAAGCTCCGCCCCCGGAGCTGCCCCCGGCTCTGCCCCCGGAGCCCAGGGTTGCGAGCCCGCGGCGTACAAAGGCTCGGGGAAAGCGTGCTCCATGGCGTTTTGAAGCAGCTCCGCGATCGCGACCGCGAGTGGGGTTGCCACCTCGGCCGCGACGTCTCCGAGGCCTCCCTCGACCTCGATCGTCACCGGGAACGAGATCGTGCTCGTCTCGCGGATCATGTTGACCAGCGCCGAGACGATCTCTTCGAAGGGCACCTGCTCGGTCACGTCACGCGCCAAGATGTCGTGGACCAGGGCGATGGCGCGAATCCGGCGCTCGGCTTCGAGCAGGGCGGTACGGCCTGCCGCCTCCGCCTCGCCCAGACGTCGCGCTTGGAGGCGGAGGAGGGACGAGATCGTCTGGAGGTTGTTCTTCACACGGTGGTGCACCTCACGAATGGTCGCGTCCTTGGTCAAAAGGAGCCGGTCCCTGCGGCGCAAATCCGTCACGTCACGGAGCAGGAGGGCCGCGCCCGTCAACTCGCCCCTTGCGATGAGGGGAATGCAACGGATCATCAAGATGACGTCAGGAGGGCGCTCGACCTCTTCGATCGCGGGCAGCTTGCTCACGAACGCTTCATCGATGACCGAGGTCTCGAGCCCGAGCAAGGCCAGGCTCGAGCCGACGATCGAGGAAGTGATCGAGGCACGGTGCAGAGCATTGACCGCGTTCGGCGATGCGTATGTGATGCGCTCATGAGCGTCGACGACGATCACTCCGTCGCCCACCCGAGGCGCCTCCTCGACTGCAGCATCGTCGGCCACAAAAGGAAACAGGCCATCTGTGACCATGACTGACAGCCGCTCGAACAGCTCTAGGTAGACCCGTTCCAGCGTGCCCCGGCGTCGGGTGGTCCGTGGCGACCAGACGCGGCAGAGCACGGCGAGGACCTTGCCGCGGTGGCCCACGGGGATGTTCGTGACGCGGACGAGCGCGTCGGCAGACTCGCCTGGCTGATCGGAGCGGACGATCACCCCGGACTGATAGGCCTCCACAAGGTTCGGCAAGCTCTCGGCAGACTGGACCTGGCCGACCAGGTCGACCTCGTAGAGGGTCTGGCTCGTCGTGGGCCGTATCTGTCCGAGGACGACGAACGCGCCGAGATGGTCGAGCCCCGGAGCCCCGGACGACCCGAGTTCGGGCACCCCTTCGTCGCCTTCGCCGCGGTCACGCGTGACCGGTGCAAACAGCAACAGGTCTGAGAACGAAAAATCGGCAAGAAGGCTCCAGAACGCCATCAGGCTCTCCAGATGGCGGCGTTCAGGGCCGTCAAAGGAGGTGTACCGGCGAATCAGGTCGGGCGCCGGGACGATCTTGACCGGAAGCGGAACGAGAGAGGGGCTCATCGTTCTCGGTCAGGCCGAGCCGCAGGCTTCGACGAGCACCGGCTCGAGCAGACCTTGCCCGGCCTCGGCGGTGACGATCTCAGACATCGATGCGCTCCATCTCCTTGTTGGGCTCGCGAAACCTTCTGTGACCCCGCCCGGCCCGGTTCGACAAAGATCATGCCGCGCCTGTCGAGCTCCGTGAAGACCGTCAAGAGCCGGCGTCGGATTCCGGCTTGTCCGAAGGAGGCTTCCGGCCCTCGGTCGACCCGTCGGCGTCGCGCACGCTCGAGGTGCCCGGCGGCGGGCCGCCACCGGAGCCACGGCCGCCGCGGTTGCGGCGGCCGGCACGAAAAGCAGCTCTTTCGGTAGCCACTACGACCTCGTCACCCCAGATCTTGGCGCCGACGTCGAGAAGACCTTGCAGGTCGGTGACGTGTCCCGGGTGGTAGGGCACTGTCGCCGTCACCTCGTGCGCTGCAGAGAGCTCCCGCAACAACTCGGCCTCGCGCGTCGCCACGAGCCGGAAGTTGGCGAAGCTGCGTGCCACTTCCGCGAGCACTAGGCCGACCATCTCGTCTGAAGGACGACTCGCGGTCGTGGGGTCCTCCGGCAAACGGCCTCCGAGGGTCTTCGCCAGCTCGCCTGCGCGCAGGCCCAACAGCTCGGCGGTCCGGCCAACGGGTGGATCCGAGAACGACCCCGGCAACACCTTGTTGCAAACGAGCAGGCCGAGATGCAGGCGGCGGTCGCGAAGGCTCTCGATGAGCTGTTCGGCCTCCACCGCCGGCACCGCCTCGAGCGTTGTCACGACCACGAAGGTCGTGCGCACGTCCCGGATCAGGCGGTTCACGGCTTCGGCACGGGCGACGAAACCGTCCCTCATGGTCTGGAAGAGTATGAAGAACCCGGCAAGGTCCTCCAGGAACTGGCTGCCGAGGATGCGATCCGCAACCTGGTAGAAGGGCCGGGAGGCGAAGTTCACCAGCCGGGAGCGGTAGGGCACGATGAGCCAGCGGAGCAATCTCGACGAGAAGAACTCCGCCATGCGCCCTGGCGCATCGAGGAGATCGAGCGCGTTGAGCGACGGCGGCGTGTCGACGACGAGGAGGTCGTACTCGCCCTCTTCGTGAAGCTCGTAGAGACGCTCCATGGCGATGTAGTTGTGGGCCTGGGCAAACCTCCTGGTGATGTTCCGGTAGAGCGGGTTGGCAAGGATCTCGTTGGCCGTCCCGGGATCGGGCGCATACCTGCGGACGAGGGCGTCCCACGACTCGCTCATGTCGAGCATGGCCGCGTAGAGCTCACCTTTCGGGCGCACCCCGGCATCTGCGAACGCCTCGTCGGGTACCCGGCGGGCCACGTTTCCCAGGCCCCCGACCCCGATGGCGTCTGCCAGGCGGCGCGCCGGGTCGACGGTGAGAACGAGCACCCGGCCTCCGAGGCGCGCGGCCGCCGTGGCGGCGAGCGAGGCCGAGATCGTCGTCTTGCCCACCCCCCCCGGTCCGCAGACGACGACGACCTCCTTCGCCGACAGGAGCTGCTCCAGGTGACGCGTCTGCTCCTGTTCAGCGGACGGCCCGGTACGCCCGGGGATCGGACGGCTCCCGGGACGTGACTCGAGACGGTGCTCCGGTCGGCTCAAGTCAAGAGCTCCTCCGACAGGGCACGGGCGACCTGGCGAACTGCGCGGAGCCCTTGGGCGCGTGCGAACAGGTAAGGCAGGTACAAAAGCGGCACCTCCGACGCGATCTCGGCGCGCAGCCGCTCCAGGTGCGCTACGCCGTCGCGCCGAACGGTGACGGCGAGCCTCGCTGCCGCGAGCACGTCTTCGACCAGCTCACGCGAGGTCCCGAGATCGCGAGCTACCAGGTCGAGCGTCGTGGGGCGGGTGAGCTCGTTGAAGACCAGCTCCTCGGAGTGGCCGAAAAGCTCGGGCAGGACCCGGTTTGCCACAACGCAGGCGAGATGAACGGGCGTCTCGCTGGCCAGCCGGGCGGCCAGGTCTACCGCCTCGGTCACTGGCATCTCCTCCGGCGTCGTGACGAGCACGGCCCCGGTTCGGACCGGGTCACCGAGGATCTCCAGTATCCAGTCGGTCTGGGACCGAACCACGCCCACCCGGATCAGCTCGTTGATGCCAGTCGGGGCCGCGAGCTGGCCGACGACGCTGCCTGTCGAGGAGGCATCGACCACAACGAGGTCGTAGCGACCCGCCCGGATCTCGAAACACAACTTGCCGACAGTCAGGATCTCCCTGATTCCCGGCGCCGCTGTCGCCACGAAGTCGAATGCCCGGGCAACCGGGCCGATGTGCCCGATAGTCGGAACCTTCGCGACCACCCGCAGGTACTCACGCAGCGACGCCTCGGTGTCCATCGACATCGCCACGAGGTCGTCGCTGATGCGCCGACCACTGAATGGGGTCGGGCCGCACTCGTAGGCGCGGGCGAGATCCCCCTTCGGTTCGGCCTCGCACACAAGGGTGCGGCGACCCTGCTCGCTCGCGAGCAGGGCGATCGCGGCTGCAACGGTGGTCTTGCCTACGCCGCCTTTACCGGTGACGAAGAGCAGCTGGTAGGCGAGGAGCTCGGGCACCGAGCTCGGGAGTCAGTTCGTCCCGAAGCCGACGCGCCGGTCCTCGCCCCCGCCGCCGATCTCGATGTAGGCGACCTTGGCCGATGGCACCGCCACGCGACGGCCTCGCTTGTCGGTGAACCAGAGCACGCCATCGGGCTTGGAAAGGACCTTGTCGACATCCGCGACGATATCGGCGTGCGCCGTCCCCTCGGGGAGATCGATGTCGAGCTCTCTCACTGTATGGATGATCCCGATGCGCACGTCCACGAGTGCTCCTTCCGCTTCCGCGAGTCATCGTAGGGGACTGGCCGGCGGCGCGGTTCACAACGGTGCCCTCCCGTTGCTGTGTGGCACGCATCTCGTCTCTCAAGGCCTCCGCCGCCCCTCCCGGCAACCCGCCAAGCCCCGCTCGTAGTCGTCCGCCTGGCCGTGTCAGTAGCCGTGTCAGAAGCGCCCGTCAGCGACGCTCAACATCGCTTCATGTCCCCCGACCCGGGAGAGAGCGGACAAGCCGGCAATCACAAGGGTCTCATGGCGTTGACGAGGGCGGCAGCACGGTCACCGAAAAGCTCCACCGCTCTCGAACATGCAAACCGGTCCGTCATCCCGCTCACGTAGCCGACCGCGGCGCGAACCGTGTCCGGATCGTCGGGTACGAGCTCGGCTCCTATGGGAAGCGCCATTGGGTGATCGACGTAGTGATCGACGAGGCCCCGCAGCAGGTCGACGACCGCCGACGACTGGTCGACCGAGGCCTGGCGGAGGTAGATGCGCTCGTAATTGAACCGCCGCAACGCCTCGAGCGCCTCGCCCATCGTTTCGCTTATCGCGACCATGCCCGAGGACAGCGTCGTCGTGACGGCATCGGTCACGAAGGCGTCAAGTTGGCTCCCCCTCGAGGTGCCGCAGTGCTTGGCGACGAGAGGCGGAAGCTCGTCGCTCGTCACGATCTGAGCGTGAACGGCGTCCTCGAGGTCATGGGCGCAGTAGGCGATCCGGTCCGCGAGCGCGACGACCTCGCCCTCGGGCGTGGCGGGCGTCGGACGCGACCAGGAGTGGTTGCGGATCCCGTCCAAGGTCTCGGCGCACAAGTTGAGCGGCGCGGCGGTTACATCAGCGCCCCAAACCGCATGGTCGAAGCCCTCCGCCAAGAACGGTGACAGCGCCTCCTCGCTGGCGTGACCTCCAGGGCCGTGGCCGCAGTCGTGGCCGAGGGCTATGGCCTCCGTCAGAGCGAGGTTCAACCGGCATGCGCTCGAGATCGCATTCGCGACCTGTACGACTTCGAGGGCGTGAGTGAGCCGGGTCCGCTGGTGGTCGGCCGGGAAGATGAAAACCTGGGTCTTCCCGGCCAGACGCCGAAACGCCGTCGAATGCAGGATCCGGTCCCGATCGCGCTCAAAACAGGTCCGCCACGGATCGGCGACCTCCTCTACTGCACGGCTGCCTGCCCCGACCGACCGGGTCGCGCCCGGCGCGAGCAACCACTCCTCCCCGGCCTCTCGTGCCTCGCGGTCGAGCACACCCAACGAGCCCCCGAGAGGCACGGTCGGATGATGCGCCGTCCGAAGGCCGGGATCGTCGACGAGGTGACCGCTCATGGTCGATGCCCACCGCCGCGACTGCTCGCTCATCACCAACAAGGATGCCGCTTCCACGACTCCGAGGCTACGCGGAGGCTGTCACAGTCCCCCACTGGCCAGATCGGGAGCAGCTCAGCCGATCGAGAGCTCCGATCGGTACACCCGCCCAGGTCCCAGTGCCACCACGCGCTCGGCAAGCGACGCGAAGGCCTGACCCGCCTCGCCCTCCGGGTCAGAGACCGCGACCGGCACGCCGAGGTCACCTGCCTGGCGCAATGCAGGCAGGAAGGGGATCTGCCCCAGCAGCGCCACACCCAGGGACTTGGCCAGCGTCTCGCCTCCACCGTGACCGAACAGCTCGTAGCGCTTGCCGTCGTCACCGGTGAACCACGATTGGTTCTCGACCACTCCCCTGACCGGCAGGCGCAGCTGCCGGGCTAGCACGGCAGCACGCTGTGCCACTCGCTCGGCTGCAACCTGCGGGGTCGTCACGACCAGCACCTCGGCGCGGGGCACGAACTGGGCGATGGACATCGCGACGTCGCCCGTGCCCGGCGGAAGATCGAGCACGAGGAAGTCCGGCTGTCCCCAGTGCACGTCCACGAGGAACTGCTCCAGGGCCTTGTGCAACATTGGGCCCCGCCACATGACCGCCTGGTCCTCGTTCACGAAGAAACCCATCGAGATGCACCGGACGCCGTGGGCCACCGGCGGGATGAGCAGGTCGCCGACCAGGGCCGGGGGACGATCGATCCCCAACATTGAGGGAACCGAGAAGCCGTAGACATCTGCGTCGAGGATCGCCACCGACGCGCCCTGGCGCGCCAGGGCGACCGCGAGATTGACGGTCACGGTCGACTTGCCCACGCCGCCCTTGCCCGAAGAGATCGCTATCACGCGGGTACGCGACGCCTTGTCGGCGAAAGGGTTCGAGCGTGGCGTGGGCCCTTCGGCGCCCTGCCCGTCCCCACCGGCACCATGACCCGCGCCGTCGTGACCGTGGGGCCCGGCGGCCTGATGCGCCGGCGCGACTGAACCGAGCTCGCGGAGCCTCGCGTACAGCTCTTGCTCCTCGGCCTCGGTCATGTTGACGAACTCGAGGGCCGAAGGGTCGCCTCCAGCGGCGGCAACCACCTTGCCGACCTCGTCGGCGAGCTCACGCGGCGCCGGGTGCCCGGCGGCAGGTACGGCAACGACCACCTCGGTACGGCCCTGACGGGTCTTGACCGAGCGGAGCAGCCCGAGGTCGCCGATGGTGTGGAACAGACCCGGGTCGACGACGCCACAGATGGCCTCCTCGAGAGGCTCGTCGGGATTGGTCATCGCCCTGGCAGGTGTCCGGTCATTACGTCCTTGGTCGATCTTGGCGTCCTGCTCTCCTGAGGACCAGCCACCGGTACCATAACGGTGTGAGTGAAGTCACGCGCCAGTCACGAGTACCGGCGAACACCGACGAGGGCTTCTCGGCGACGGTGGCCGCGATCACCTCTGCGTTCGGAGACAACACGCGGCGGCAGATCTACCTGTTCGCTCGGGAGCGCCAGGGCGTAACCGCGACCGAGGTGGCCGAGCACTTCACCCTTCATCCAAACGTCGCCCGTCATCACCTCGACAAGCTGGCCGCGGGCGGGTACCTCGACGTCTATGTCGACCGCGGGAACGCCGGGGTCGGGCGCCCCTCGAAGCGCTACCTCTCGGGCGTCGCCAACACGACAGCCTCGGTGCCGACGCTCCGGGACGATCTTCTCCTCGCACTGCTCGGCCGCCTTCTGGCCATAGTCGACCCCGTACAAGCCGAGCAGATCGCCCACGAAGTGGGCGCGGAGTACGGCCGCTCGCTCGCCCTGCAGATGGCGCCGGGCGACGCCCCCAGATCGCTGCGCTCTGCAATGCAGTCGGTGGCAGAAGCGTTGACCGCGCAAGGATTCGCAGCACATGGGGGGGTCGCCGGATCGCCGAACTCCATCGTCCGGGACCATTGCCCCTTCGGTGACGCCGCCATCGATCATCCCGTGCTGTGCGCGGCCGACCGGGGTCTCGTCGAAGGCCTGCTGAACGGTCTGTGCCGGGACGGTGTGCCGGTTCAGCTCTCGTCCCGGGCGCGCGGCGACGAGGTCTGTGCCACTGTCGCAGGCTGACTCCCGGCTCTAGAGCGGTCCGCGTGCAGGCGCCGTTGAACGACCGCCACTACCTCGACCACGCCTCGACCTCGCTCCTTCGGCCCGAGGCGGCCCAGGCGATGTCGAGCTGGCTCGGTGGGCGGTCGGCCGGCGATCCTGGTCGCGTTCACGCGGAGGGCCATGCGGTGCGCGACACCATCGAGAGGGCGCGAGAAGCCGTGGCGCTGCTGCTCGGAACCACGGCGAACCGTGTCGTGTTCACAAGTGGTGGCACAGAGGCCGCCAACGCCGCGATCTTCGCTGCCGGTCAGGCTCGCAGCGGTGCGCCGATGATCTGCGCGGACATCGAGCACTCCTGCGTGCGCGAAGCTGCCCGACGCCACGGAGCCGTCCTCCTGCTCGAAGTGGACCCAACGGGCCGCATCGACCTCGACCATCTCCAAGCCCTGCTCGGCGCCGATCCCGCCAATCGGCCGGCGCTGGTGAATTGCCAGTGGTGCAACCACGAGGTCGGGACACTGCAGCCGGTGGCCGAGGTCGTGGAGTGCTGTCGATCTGCGGGCGTGCCCGTGCACCTCGACGCTGCCGCAGCGGTTGGTCACGTCCCCGTTGAGCTCGATGCGCTCGGCGCCGACCTCGTCTCGCTCAGCGCTCACAAGTTGGGGGGCCCGACCGGCATCGGAGCCCTCGTGGTCCGTCGGGGCCTGCGCCTCGAGCCGTTCATCGTCGGTGGCGCCCAAGAACGGGCACGACGCGGCGGCCTCGAGAACTTGATCGGGATCGTCGGTTTTGGGGCAGCGGCGGCTGCGCTCGGCGAGCCGGGGAGGCTGGAGCACGAGCAGGCCGCGGCCCGGCGCCTCACGAGTGCGCTCGTCGAGGCGGCCACGTCCGTCGACGATGTCGTGGTGCTCGGCGACACCATCAGGCGCGCCCCTCACATCGTGAACGTGGCGGTCGGCGGCGTCCTGGCCGAGGCGGTCCTGCTCGGCCTCGATCGGTCGGGCGTCGCCGCACACTCGGGCTCCGCGTGCTCGTCGGAGTCCATCGAGCCGTCCCCGGTCCTCGCTGCGATGGGCGTCGACCCGGACCGTTCGCTCCGGCTCTCGGTCGGCTGGTCGACGACCGAGGCGGACGTCAAGGCATTTGCCGCGGCCTTCACGCCGGTGGTGGAACAGCTGCGCGCGCTCGGGCCGACCGGCGTATAGAGCGCCCTCCGGTAGTGGCCGCGACCGCGGCTGCGGCAGCGTCAGCCGGTTGCAGCTTGCGCGGCGGCGCTCTTCACGGCTGCGCCATAGCGAGGTGGCAAGGGCTCCTTGGCAGCTGCGAAGGCCTCCGCCGCGATCGCGGCGACCGACATGAGCAGGTTCTTCGAGGCTCCCGCGCTCAGCGCCGCCCGGAACTGAACCGAGGCGGCCCCCGGTCTGCCGAAATCCTCGTAGAGGATCACGCCGAGGAGTGCGTGACCGTCGGGATAGCCGGGCGCGACCTTGGCGGCCCGGGCGACGGAGGCGTCCCCGCGCGCGAGCACGATCCGGTTCTTCGACGAGAGCCCTGCGAGGCGAACCAGCCAGCCACCGTAGGCGAGGGCGTCAGGTTGATTCGGGTCCCTCTGCAAGACCTGGTTGTAGAGCTGAACAGCCTCCGCCACCTGCCCTTCGCTGCCGAGGACCGCAGCCCGGTCCAGCGTCTCGCGCTCCTGCTGGGCCGACGACAGGGTCACGGATCCAGTCGCCGATTCACCCGGGAGGCGGACACCCGCGAGCGACGCCGCCAGCAGCGTCGCCGCCGCGACGAAACAAGCCGCCGCGGCAATCCCGATCCCGAGCCGCGCTCGCCGGCTTCCGAGCCACCGGCGTAGCCGACGAGCGCGGGAGGCGGGGGGAACGCCGTCGAGCCGCCCCACCGAGACCTCCGGATCGTCGGCGGTCCCGGCTTGCCGGTGGGCCGCCAGGTCGCGGGCCGCCAGGTCGTGGGC
>Ga0224558_1004668_pt1 | contig 10523 bp, 7 predicted proteins | sample 714S32024metaG_FD_180682 | JGI IMG/M metagenome (GOLD analysis project Ga0224558, IMG submission 180682) | Peat soil microbial communities from Stordalen Mire, Sweden - 717 S3 20-24 | ecosystem: Environmental > Terrestrial > Soil > Wetlands > Peat | place: Sweden: Norrbotten County, Stordalen... | reverse complement strand
ATCACAACTTTAATGCATTTCAGGGCCGCCCTGTGCGCCTGGAGAGCGAAGTGTACAAGCTTTTTGGCCTGTTTTGAGGCCACCTTTCGCCCTTCGATGTAATCTGGTGTTTGGACTTTGCTGATTCGGCACGGCAAACGGCTGCGCCGGGGCGAAGGCCGCCAACCAAATGAAGGAGTACAACTGTGGCTTCGGAAAAGCGGATTCGGCGTGCGCTGCTGAGCGTGACGGACAAGACCGGCCTGGTGGAGTTTGCGCAGGCGCTGGCGAGTTTTGGCGTGGAACTGGTTTCGACCGGTGGAACGGCGCGCGCGCTGCGCGAGGCAGGACTTTCGGTCAAGGATATTAGTGAATTGACAGGCTTCCCGGAGATGCTGGACGGCCGCGTCAAGACCCTGCATCCCAAGGTTCACGGCGGTCTGCTCTACAAGCGCGGTAACCAGGAGCATGAAGCGGCTGTCGCAGCGCATGGCATTGTGCCCATCGATATGGTGGTCGTCAACCTGTACGCCTTCGAGAAGACCGCGGCCCAGCCCGGCGTCGCCTTCGGAGAATTGATCGAGCACATCGACATCGGCGGCCCCTCTATGGTTCGCTCCGCAGCCAAAAATTTTGAGGACGTGACCATTGTTACGCGCATTTCTGACTATCCGGCGCTGAGCGACGAGTTGAAGGCCAATGGCGGCGCTCTCAGCCGCGAAACTCGCTGGAGCTTGGCGAAGAAGGCTTTTGCGCTGACCGCCGCCTATGACTCGGCTATTGCCAGTACCCTCGAAAGCATCGTCGAGGCGCCCGCGCCCGAGTTGCCCGCCGCACCTGACACGACCAGCTTTCCCACCACCCTGCGCATCAACTTCCCGCTGGCACAGTCCTTGCGCTACGGCGAAAATCCCCACCAGCGCGCCGCGCTTTATGTCGACGGCACGGGCCTGGGCATTGCCGGAGCAAAACAGCTCCACGGCAAGGAGCTCAGCTTCAACAACTTGGTCGATCTGGACGCCTGTTGGGAGTTGGCGCAGGAGTTCGATGAGCCGGCCGTCATCATCACCAAGCACACCAATCCCTGCGGCGCGGCTACCGGCGCAACCCTGCTGGAAGCTTACAAAAAGGCGCTGGCTTGCGATCCGGTTTCGGCCTACGGCGGCGTCATCGGCATCAACCGCGAAGTAGACATCGAAGCCGCCGAGGAGATTGCCAAGCTCTTCGTAGAGGCCATCGCCGCCCCGGCCTTTTCACCGGAGGCCCGCGAGCGCTTCAGCAAGAAGAAAAACCTGCGGCTCGTCGAGGTTCACTCCGCTCCGGCCAAGCCGTGGGTCAAGAATGTTTCCGGCGGGCTGCTGATGCAGGACGCCGACACCGGCCACATCGCTGCCTCCGAGCTGAAAGCCGTCACCAAGCGCCAGCCCACGGCCGAGGAAATTGCGAGCCTGCTGTTTGCGTGGCGCGTCTGCAAGCACGTCAAATCCAACGCCATCCTCTATGCCAAGGACGGCCAGACTCTCGGTGTTGGCGCGGGCCAGATGAGCCGCGTGGATTCGGCCCGCTTCGGAGCCATGAAGGCCGTGCTGCCGCTGAAGGGTTGCGTCGCCGCATCGGACGCCTTCTTCCCCTTCGCTGACGGCTTAGAAGAGATCGCCAAGGTTGGCGCCACCGCCATCATTCAGCCTGGCGGCTCCATTCGCGACGAGGAAGTCATTGCCGCCGCCGACAAGCTCGGCATGGCCATGGTCTTCACCGGCATGAGGCACTTCCGGCACTAGGTTTTTGGTTAAAAATCAGATTTATACAGGCGCAGCAAGGGGTATAATGCATGTATTGGTAGTGGTTTTGTACCGCTGGAAGGCGGTTGCCACTACCATCTGCCCCGCCTGTATGGCGGCAACGTAAACGGTGATATCCGCTGACCACGGTGAGCCCTGAATCTGTCCGATTCTTGGAGAATTCTTATGCCTAATGAAGAAGTCCCTCTCTTGGAGAGGGTTACAAGCTATTATTCACAACTTTCCTCCGTTGCAGCCGACCTTAATGCTGTTTCTGACGAGCTAGGAAAGTCCATTGCAGAAATCGATACTGCCCTCAAAAAGCTAAATCTTGGTATCACCACGTGGATAGCTATCCGCCGTGGCGAAGGAATTCATGAACTCGATGACTATTCTTATTGGAGCCAAGATATAGGGTACGCGAAAGTCGGCGGCAAGTGGGGAATTAGTCTCCGCAAAGTTGATGGTGATGAACATTGTCCTTTTGAGGATAATGTAGAGGAATGGCCGTTTAGTGATGCTCCAAGATCGCTCCGTCTCGAAGCTATCGACAAGATTCCAGAACTTCTCGAAACACTTAGCAAAGATGCTGCCAAGACAACCAAAAACATTCGCGCCAGACTGGGCGAAGTTCAAGCAGTCGCCGAAGCCGTGAAAAGTGCGGCTAATCGCACCGCACGAGTTCCTCTTCGCATTCCGACACAACCTTTGAAGGCCATTATTTCGCAGGTAAAGGCTTCGGAAGCTGAGGCGGTTCCCGCATCAGTCGATCTGAATTTAGACACGGTACGTGACGCTGTAGGTGCCGCCCTGATGAAAGCCGGACATGGCAGTGCTGCACAACTCCTCGGCTCTGGTGTTTGGACCCTAGAAGGAGCCAGCATCCGCATAGAAGTGGCCGGAACGAGCAAAAAGCTGCTCGCCTTAGCAATTAATGCGGCGGCAGAGAAGATCATTCGTCAGGAGTTGCAACGTTTGGGAGCGCCTACACGATTTATGGTGGTTCCAGCCGAAAGAATCGGGCAGACTCTTGCGCCAATCCACGCGTCAGACCCGCTGAAAGGTACTACGACGGAGGTGAAGTAATGATTAATTACATTGCTTCCAGCCTGCCCGTCGTTGCTTTCGTCGCGTTGACAATTGTTCTTGTTTTTGCTGGTCTAGTTTTCTATGCCCTTCGCATCAAGGGTGATGTTTTTGCTGAGTTGTCGCACGGAAAAACGACCTTAAGGTTTGACGCGAGGGATAGGCGGAACACAACTAGATTGCGATAATGCTGCGTGCCCCATCCTTTCCGCCTTTTTTGCGGAAAGGATGGGACTCCACGGTGTGCTTTCCTTTCCGAATTCGTAAATCAGCGGGAACCGCACACCCTCTTTTCCATCGGGTCAAGCGCTTACGGCAGATTCCGCCCGTCCGCTTCGCTCGTTCGGTACACTAGGAATACGAGCCCTGCCGCCAGGGGTTCGCATCTATTCAAGTGCGAAGGTTTTCTGGCTGGCAGTTTCTCGTTGAGAGTCGAACGATTTTGATGTCTTCAAACACTTTAAGCAACAACTCGCGACGCATTCTTGGCAGCGCCTTGTGGCTGGGCCTGACGGCGCTGGCCGCCGGTTTGCCGCTGGCCGCGCAGAGCGCGTCTTCCTTCCAGGGCAGCGTGACCGTGGGCGAGGTTTCGGCGCAGCCGGTGGCCCTCACTCTTGATGACGCCATTCAGCGTGGACTCAGAAACAACCTGGGCGTCATTCTCAGCGGCACGCAGACAGCCGCGGCGCGCGGCGCGCGGCTCAGCCAGTTGCAATCGCTGCTGCCCTCGGTGGACTTCAACGCTAGGGAAGTCGTGATGCAGGAAGATCTGCCCGCGCAGGGAATGCGCGGAAAGGGCTTTCCGGTCATTCTCGGCCCCTTTGGATTCACCGATCTGCGGGCCTCGCTGAGATGGTCGCTGGTGGATGTGGCTTCACTGCGCAACTACTTGGCGGCGCGTCACAACTTTGCCGCCGCACAACTTTCCGCCCAGGATGCGCGCGAGATGGTGGTGTTGGTCGTGGGCAATGCCTACCTGCTGGCCTTAGCCGATGAAACCCGCGTGGCTAGCGTGGAAGCGCAGGTGGCCACGGCCAAAATCTCGCTCGATCAGGCGGTTGCCAACCACCAGGCCGGAACCGCGCCGTTGCTTGATGAACTGCGCGCCCGCGTCGATGCGCAGTCTCAGGATCAGCAGTTGATCGTGGCCCAGAACGCTTTGGAAAAGGACAAGCTGGCCTTGGCGCGCACCATCGGTCTGCCGCTGGCGCAGAGTTTCACGCTGGCCGACAAGTCGCCCTACGCGGCTTTCGATCAAATCGACGAGGAGCAAGCGATTCGTCAGGCTCACGCCAACCGCAAGGATCTGGCGGCCATGGCCGAGCAGGCCAAGGCGGCTGGCGAGCAGCGCAAGGCGGCCACAGCCGACCGGCTGCCGACACTCATCTTCAATGGCGATTACGGTGATATTGGCATCAATCCAAAGACCTCGCATGGCACCGGCGACGCTTCAGGCACACTCAGCGTCCCTCTCTTCAAGGAGTTTGCGCTGCGCGGCGAGGCGCAGCAGGCTCGGGCTCAACTGGACACCGCTGAAGCCCAGTTGAGCGACAAGAATGCGCAGGTTGACGCCGATGTGCGTGACGCCCTGCTGGACATTGAAGCGGCACAAAAGCAGGTCGCGGTGGCTCAGTCGAGTGTAGCCCTGGCCAACGAAGCGCTCAACGAGGCGCAGCAGCGCTACGCCAACGGCGTCAGCGACAACCTGGCCGTCAGCCAGGCCCAACAGTCCGTGGCTCAGGCCAACGACCAATACGTGGCCAGCCTCTACCGGCACAATGTTGCCAAGCTCAGCTTGGCTCGTGCATTGGGAGCAGGCGAGAACTATAAGAATTATCTGGGAGGGAAGTGACCGTGGCGGATTACGATTCAAAACCAACCGAAGACGATCTCGACGAAGATACCGAGAGCCCGCTGCCACAGTTTCGCCGCAAGATCATGATCGCGGTCGGGGCTGTAGTTCTTGCGCTGGCTGCCGTCGGCGTCTGGTGGCACTCCACCTTTACTGAAAATACCGATGATGCGCAGGTTAACGGCCATCTGATTCAGGTCAGCTCACGCATCTCCGGTCAGGTTCTCAAGGTCGACGTCAATGAGAATCAGGTGGTCAAGGCGGGCGATGTGATCGCGGAATTGGACCCGGCGGACTATCAAGTCGCGGTCGAGAAGGCCGCGGCGGCGTTGGCCAGCGCCCAGGCCAACGCCGCGGCGGCCAACGTGAATGTGCCCATCACCACCGTCAACACCGGCAGTACCCTGCGTTCGGCCGGAGCCGATGTCAGCGGGACTCATGCCAGCGTTGGGCAGGCGGAACAACAATTGAAGGCGGCGCATGCGCGTGTGGCGCAGGCTCAGGCCAATCTCACCAAGGCTGAGGCCGATCTTGCTCGCTACAAGCCGCTGGTGGCGAAGGATGTCATCAGCAAGCAGCAATACGACGCTGCCGTGGCTTCCGCGGACGCTTCCAAGGCCGCTTTGGCCGACGCTCGCGCCAATGAGCAGGCTGCCGGCCAGGGCGTGAATGTGGCCCACGAGCGGGAAACGCAGGCTCAGGCAATGTTGAAGTACGCGCAGACCGGCCCGCAGCAGGTAGCCGCGCAGAGCGCTCGCGCCCGTCAGGCCCTGGCCCAGGTGGCGCAGGCTCAGGCTGAACTCGATCAGGCCAAGCTCAACTTGAGCTATACCAAAATCGTGGCGCCCGCGGCAGGCATCATTACCCGCAAGAACGTCGAGGTAAATCAGAATCTGGCTCCCGGCCAGAACCTGCTTACCCTAGTTTCGCTCGAAGACCTGTGGGTGACCGCCAACTTCAAGGAAACCCAACTCAAGCACATGGCAGCCGGACAATCTGTCGAAATCAAAATTGACGCGACCGGCAAAACCTATCACGGCAAGGTGACCCAGATCGGCGGCGCCACCGGCTCCGTGCTGTCGCTCTTCCCGCCGGAAAATGCGACGGGAAACTACGTCAAGGTTGTCCAGCGCGTCCCGGTCCGCGTGGATTTTGCCAATCTGGCCAACGAGGACCCCGATCACCTGCTGCGGCCGGGACTGTCGGTTGAGCCCGAAGTGCGGGTGAAGTAAAAAGCAGCTTAACAGACGAGCTACTTGGAAAATTGCCTTCAGACGGAAGATATGCGACAGATTACAACTTGCAATCTCCATCGAAATTTTGCAAGTCGCTCAAATTGCAGTGGATCAAGCGCCCTCTATACTCCCGACGGGTATGGGGGGGAGGGGGCGGGGGTAGTCCTTCAGGCACTGGCTGACTGGAGTGCAACCTCCTTTTTCATGGTGCGCCGCTCAAGCGAAATTATCTGCAACCCTCCGTGGCACGACTAAAGTCGTGCCCTGACACAAAACCTAGCCACATTGGCGTTTTTCCGCAGCCTGTAAAGCCCGCCTTTATTTTAGGGCGTTTACGGCATGGCTGAAGTCGTGCCTTGACACAAAACGGCAGCGTATTCACACTCTTGCATGGATGCCGGAGATAGCTTGATATTCATCTTCCGAAAATGCTGTAGTCTCCCGCTCGGAAACAAGAGCTGGGGGCTTTCGTTCCCGACGCAGATTTTCTAGTTCAGAGAGACCCGGACAAGACGCAGGACTTCTTCTGGATCGAGAGCGTCCCGATCGGGTGGAAGGCGAAACTCGGTCACTTGGCCCAGTTGGCGAAGCCTCCCCAGCAGCGCATCGTGCGGATCGTAGTAATACGTCTCGTTCAGGACCAGCCACAGTGTTCTTGGCCTTGATGCGGAGAACCCGGAGACGAATGCATTCAGGTCGGAGTGCAGAATCACAGGTCCGCCCCATCCCTTGAATCCCTGCTTGTTCCACCAGTCATAGACAGAAAGCGGAAATCCTGTTTCCCGCGGCTGAAAGTGCGCCTTCCGCGCAAAATAATCGAAAGGCACCTGCGCGTACAGGGCATCGAAAACAACCGTATCTCCGGGACGGTAGTTCTGCTGAACGGTGCTGACAAGGTTTTCCCAGGGCCGTCCATGGGGCATGAATGCCTGGCGAAAAAATCCGGCGGCATATAGGCAGAGAATAAGTGTCCCGACGGTCAGGCAGGGAACTCGCCACTGCGGCTTCGTGCTTCCATGTTGGACGGCGCGCGTGACCGCCAGAACCAGCAGGGGAACCAGCGGCAGCAGATAGCGCGTCGCGGTGAGATGTAGCGCGATGACGCCGATCCCGATGGCCAACGTCACCACGCAGAAGAGCCGGCAAACCTCGTCGCCCTTCACTAGCCCTAGAAACGTTGCGCCAGCCAAGGCCAGAGCGAGCGGAACGGCGCAGAGCAAAAGAAGCAGCGGCGAGACGGAAGGATAGAACCCCGCCATCGCAGCCGCGCCTTTTGCCAGTGCCTTCACGGCGGGTTGGGGCGAGCCTTGCGCCGCGCCGCCAAAAGAGAGAGCGCTGGGGTCCTGATGGCTTTGCTCCAGCGAACGGTCCAGTTGAGCCTTCCCGGCGTGCTGTTCGAGCAGAAGCGGAATTCCCGGAGAAACCAGCAACAGCGTGAGCACACCGGCGGCGCACAGTTTGGCCATGCGGTCCCGCGCGAAACGGCTCGTTATCATCCAGTGAGCGAAGAGTCCAAGCAGGATAAGAATTCCAAGATAGTGGACATAGAACAGCGTGGCGGCCAGGATTCCGTAAGCGGCGAAAAGCCATTTTTCCTCTCGTTGCTCAACGGCAACTGCCCAATGCACCATCAGAAGGCAGACAAAGACAAGCAGAAAGAGCATGTACATCCGCACTTCCAGGGAGTACACAAACAGCATCGGCGAGAAGGCGAACAGGGCCGCCGCCAGCGCGCCGAAGCGCGCGCCCAGCGTCCTCCTAGCCAGAATATACATGGCTCCCATGCTGACCAGATTGAGCGCCACGCTGAAGAGCCTGAGCTGCGCCTGCGCATCGCCAATCGCCCGAATCCACGCCCATAAGAGCATATAAAACAACGGCGGGTGAACGTCCCCGGAGGTATGCCGAAGAAGCTCGCCGAAGGGAAGATTCGCCACGAACGCAGAGTAGGTTTCGTCCAGCCACAACTCGCGCGAGTTGAGCGCCAGCAGCTTGCAGCCCGCGCTGACCAGAAGAACTAGGCAAAAGAGGATAAGAGGGCTTTTGAGCAAAGAAGAGAGCGGCGTCGCGAACCTGTGGCCGTGCATAGCTGGAAGGATCTTCATCGTCCCGCGCACTCTTTCTTTCACGCTGTTCCTCGGCACATTCTGCTTCTGTAACAGGATTGTTTCACAGGGAAATCGGCTCTCGGATGAACGCGGCAAGAAATCCATTTTCGCGTTTGGCGTGTGACTTTGCAGATAAACACGGATTCATCGATTTTGTCTGAATGGACAGATTTTCAGTTTAGACTGATTGCAGTCCCGCGATGAAAGACGCTATCCATTTTTCGAAGGAAAACTACCTCAAGGCCATCCTCGAAGCTGAGTCCGAGGGCCATGAGGTGATTCCGGCGCTTCTTGCCCATTGGCTTGAGGTTTCGGCACCGGCGGTGACCATGGCGCTCAAGCGGCTCAAGCGCAACGGCGATGTCGAAGTGGGCGAGGACGGCATTGTGCGGCTGACCGCTGCGGGCCGCGAGACAGCCTACCATACCGCTCTGCGCCATCACCTCATTGAGCGCATGTTGAGCGAGATTTTCGGCATGGAGTGGTACGAGATTCACGAGGAGGCCGAGCGGCTGGAGCACGCCGTCTCCCCGGTTTTTGAAGCGAAGCTCCGGGAAAAGCTGGGCGAAGGCGGAGCCTGTCCGCACGGCAATCAGGTCTTGCCCGAGAGCCCGGCTGCGCGCAAGCAGCGCGGCGAGTTGCTTCTTTCGGAGGCCGCCGAAGGCCAGCTCTACACCGTCATCAGCCTCCAGGAGCGCGATCACCAGCTTCTGCTTTTTCTGCATCAGGCAGGCATCGATCCCGGTCAGAACCTGCGTGTGGTTCGTCACAACTATGACCAAACTGTTTCGATTGAGCTTCCTGTGGGCGTGACGACCCTCGGCCGTCCGGCGGCGGAGGCGGTCTGGGTTCGGCTGAAAGCTTGATGGAAACCATGATTAACAAAAAGTGTTAGCCATAGTTAATAAACTATGGCATACTTTCTGTATGAGCACGATGACCGAATCCACCTCGCCTGTCATCCCAGGCCTTGCGCCGGGTCCCGAGCACCAGATTCCTTCGCTGCCGGAGGTGTACGAGACGGTGCGCCTCACCCGCTCGCCGCAATACTGGCGGCGGTTGCTGGGCTTTCTCGGCCCGGGATTCCTGATTTCCGTTGGCTACATGGACCCCGGCAACTGGGCCACGGACATTGCAGGCGGATCGCGTTTCGGCTACACGCTGCTGTTTGTCATCATGGCCTCGAACCTTATGGCCATTCTGCTGCAAAGTCTGTCGCTGAAGCTGGGCATTGCCACGGAGCACGATCTGGCGCAGGTCTGCCATCAGATCTACGGTCCCCGAGTGAGCTATGTCCTGTGGATTTTCGCCGAAATCGCCATTGCCGCCTGCGATATGGCCGAGGTCATCGGCTCGGCGATTGCGCTCGAGCTACTCTTTCATATTCCGCTCTTCTATGGCGTGCTCATTACCGGCTTGGACGTTCTGCTGATTCTCTTCCTGGAGCGTTGGGGCTTCCGCACCATCGAAGCGCTGGTCATTGCGCTGATCGGCACGATTGTCAGCCTCTTCGGCGTGCAGATGCTCTTTTCCCGGCCGGAGTACGGGCTGGCGCTGCACAACCTTTTCATCCCCTCGTCATCCATCGTCACCAATCCCGACATGCTCTTCATCGCCATCGGAATTCTGGGCGCGACCGTGATGCCCCACAACCTTTACCTGCACTCCTCGATTGTGCAGAGCCGCAACTATGAGCGCACGTCGAAGGGGAAGCGCGAGGCCATTCAGATGGCCAACATCGACTCCGCCCTGGCGCTTACCGTGGCGCTGTTTGTAAATGCCGCTATTCTGATTGTCGCGGCGGCGGTTTTCAATCGCAGTGGCCACTTCGAGGTCGCCGCCATCCAGGATGCATACAAGCTGCTGAGCCCGCTGGTGGGCGCGGCCGGAGCCAGCACGCTGTTTGCCATCGCTCTGTTGGCTTCGGGGCAGAACTCGTCGATCACCGGCACGCTGGCTGGCCAGATCGTCATGGAGGGCTTCATCCACTTCAAGCTCGCCCCCTGGCTGCGGCGGCTCGTCACCCGTTCGCTGGCCATCATTCCCACCATCATCGTGGTCGCGATCACCGGCGAAGAGGGCACGGAAAAGCTGCTGCTCTTCAGCCAGGTGATTCTGTCGCTGCAACTGAGCTTCGCCGTGATTCCGCTGGTTCTGTTCACCGGCAACCGCAAAATCATGGGCGAGTTTGTCAATGCCCGCTGGTTGCAAGGGCTCTCGTGGTGTGTCGCCGTCCTGATTGCCGGGCTGAATGCGTGGTTTCTGGTGCTGATGTGCCGGTGAACCGCGAACAGAACAGAGCTTCGATGGACGCTGGGAAAATTCAAGGGACCGATTCGAGTTCAATAAGCGCAACGGCGGAGATAACCGGCCAATAAGCTGGACCACGCGATCATGGCTGCCGGCAAGAGGTTATATTTCTTTCAGTTGGGTTTTCTTCAGGAGGCGGGGTCCCGCTTCTTGCCAGCATCTTGGCGGATCG
>Ga0224558_1004666_pt1 | contig 10527 bp, 8 predicted proteins | sample 714S32024metaG_FD_180682 | JGI IMG/M metagenome (GOLD analysis project Ga0224558, IMG submission 180682) | Peat soil microbial communities from Stordalen Mire, Sweden - 717 S3 20-24 | ecosystem: Environmental > Terrestrial > Soil > Wetlands > Peat | place: Sweden: Norrbotten County, Stordalen... | reverse complement strand
GCTACCGCAGCAATGCGACTTCGTCGTCGTCGAAGGCATCCGTCTCCTTCGAATAGACGGTCAACACACCGAATGTTTCGGTACTTGCGATCAAGGGCAAAGCAATGGAGGAGGCATAGCCACGCCTTAGCGCCTCAGCGCGCCAGGCAAGCATCCGAGGATCCGAATTGATGTCCCGGCAGACTTGTACGGTGCCCGTTCGCGCCGCAGTTCCGGTCGGGCCGCGGCCGCGCTCGGTGTCCGCCCAAGTAACCGCAGTGTGCTCGAAGTAGCCGTCCACGACTCCGTGATGCGCCACAGGCCGAACTGATTTCGTTTCGTCGTGCTCGGCGAAACCGACCCAGGCCAAATGATAGCCGCCCAGATCCACCAGCGCTTTGCACACGAGATTCAGCAATGTGGGTTCGCTCTCCCCAAGGACGAGCGCTTGGTTGACGGTGCTGAGAACGCGCAGCGCGCGGTTGGCTCTGCGTAGCGAGCTATCGACACGCTCCCGTTCGGTGATGTCGCGGAAGTACCAGACGCGGCCATAGGATTCGCCCGTGGGGCCAACCACCGGGGCCGTAAACCGATCGATGGTCCTTCCGTTCTTGGTCCGGAGAATGTCTTGACTCCTTGCCTGCGGATGATCGTATAGATATTGCACTCTGGCGATGAACGCCTCCGGATCTTCAATTTGGGTCACTACAGTCTGAAGGACGGGCTCGTCCTGGTTGGCCTCGATCATCTCCTGAGGGATGCTCCACATGTCCACGAAGTTGCGGTTATAGGAGAGGATGCGTGCATGCTCATCGACCAATAGAATGGCATCGAGCGATGTTTCCTGCTGAGTCGAAAGTATGGTGTTTTTTCGTTCCAGCTCCTTCCCGAGCTGCTGATGCTCCGTGACGTCACGCGCAACGACGACGATTCCAGATGCAATATTGTCCGCGTTGCGGATTGGGGCCAACGAGCAATCGACGGCCATCGGTCGTCCGCGACGGTCGATAAGCACCGCGCCCACCAGTCGCTCCGGAATGTCCCCGCCAGCTCGCAGCTTGTTCAGGGCGGCGGCTATCCATTCCGCGCCGCTGTCCTCTGCGAGATGAAATACCTCGCTGAGCGCTCGCCCACGGGCCTCCTCGAGGCTCCAACCGGACATCTTCGAGGCGACGGCGTTCAAGAAGTCGATCCGGCCTTCGGCGTCCGTGGTCAAGACTCCGTCGTAAAGGGATGCGAGCGTCATCTGGGCGCGCTGTTGCTCCGCCCGTACCTGCTTCTCGCTGGTATGAAGGGCTGATTCGACCATGTTGGAGCGACGCATGATGGAATACGAAAGAACCAATCCGATCACCAGAAAGAGTCCGGACGAGAGCACGGCGGACCACTCTAAAATCAGGGCCGTAGTTCGTGAGGCGACGCCCAGCGTGCGGCTGAACTCATCCTCGAGGGGGCGCAACGCAAGATCGATTCGATCGATTTGCGCCAGCAAGGCCAAGCGGTCTGCTGGGTCGTCGTGACTCGTTGTCGCCTGATTACGCAGTTGATCGGCTGTTGCATTAAGCTGATCGATCAATGAGTCGCCTCGCGCCCAGATAGCCAAAACTCGCTGCATGAAGGGGACCCGGTCGCCCACGCGTACCAACCAGACCATTCCCGGGATGTCATCGGCCTCATTACCGCCGGCCCGCAATCCGGCATAAGCGATTTTCAGATCTGGATGCGCCTTTTGCAGCTCGAGCCGTGCTGCACGGTCACCCAGCGGGATCGCGATTTGATTCTGAAACTGTGTGAATTCGGCAGGATCGCCGCTGCGCGCAAACTGCCGCAGATGCGTGGCGGCATCCTTCTGTGCCTTCGACCACAGGCTCTCTCCGCCCACGAAGGCACGCATGGTGGACAGCGACGTCATGCATAGAATCGCGATGAGGAGCACGAGAAGATTGCTCGCCACGAGCGGCCAGGTACGCCTTAGAATCCGTGTGTTTAACTGGGTTGGGCCCGTCCCGCTGTTGGACATGGGCTCGCTCAACATCTGTCCTTCCTATAGCAGATGATGCACCTCTGATACCTCAATGTGATCAGCATCTTGGCCACTTATAGCCATGATCTCATGCATGTGCCGATGTTTACATGAGGAGGGAGAACCCTCAGGCGTGATTCAGGGTTTATATCCACAAACTGATCCCAACACAGGGCTGGGAAGTTGATGGATGGCTGGATGAAAGAACGCTTGGAGACTCCGTCGCGTTCACACGGCAAGCAACGCTCGGAGCAACGCCAACAACTCCTCGGACCTTAATAGGCTTGCTCGTAATCCGCAGGTAGGGATCGCGCGGAAGCTGCTTGATCGCGGAGGAGGTGTCGCCGGTCGTGAGCACCGCTTTCAAAGAAACACCCAGAATCTCGCGCAGCGTTGCGATGACTTGAGTGCCGGTTTCGCCGTCATTCAGATGATAGTCACTGATCAAGAAATCGACACCATGGCCTTGTTCAAGCGACGCTTCGCTTGGTGCTCAGCTCTGAAGGCTCATACCGCTGTCTCCGGCGTATAAATCGATCTTTCTTGCATCCAGACGGCGATTCTGTCGATTGCCCATCTTCTGCGCATACATTCTTCGATCCGCCTGATCCAGAAGGGACTCGAATTGCAAACCCTGCATCGGGCACAGACTGACTCCGATGCTGCATGATGCGGAGAGTCGGTGGCCTTGAATCATCATCGGCCGCTCGATGATTGACTTGAGGCGCGCATCTATGGCCTGTTCCGACGCATCGCCATGCGTCGGCTGAATGAGGACGGCGAATTCGTCTCCCCCCAGCCGGGCAACGGTGTCCTCGGCGCGCAGTTCCCGCGTTAGGCGCGTACCAACGGTACGCAACAAATCGTCCCCCGCGCGATGTCCGAACGTGTCGTTGACGAGCTTGAAGTCGTTGAGGTCGACGAGCGCGAGAGCGAATTCGTGACCGTCGCGACGCGCGTGGTCTACCGCCTGCCCAAAGTGATCGATGAGAAGACGGCGATTCGGCAAACCTGTCAGGGCATCGTGGAATGCATTGTGGGCGAGTTCATCGAGCTGATCGCGCTCGTCGCTGATGTCTCGCAGCACGCCGACATAATACTGTTGCGTGCCACCCTCGTCGATCAGCGGCGCCATATTCAAATGGCTCCAGAACCAGGAATCGTCCGTCTTGGAATGACTGCGCAGTTCGATTTGCAGCTCGCTGCCACGGCGCATAGCCTCCCGAAGGTCGGCCAATGCGCGCTCATTGTCTCTGCCCTCATGCAGTGCCCACCAGTCGGCATGGCGGATCTCATCTACCGCATAGCCGGTGCGTTTGGAAAATGCCCGATTGACGAATCGAATGGACGGGTCGCGATTACCACATGCGAAAACGATGATCGGCGCTGCGCTTGCCTCGATGATCTGCCGACAAAGCTGAGGCGATAGCCCGGCGCCGTCTCCATGAGTTGCACCTTTAGCGCGAATATCGAACGTAAGCTGCTCCATTTCTCATGCCCTCATTGGCTTCAGAAAATCACGACGCCACGTTATGTTCGCCGTTTGCAGTGCAGTATTCGTAATTACCCTTATGGCGTCCCGAATCTATTGGAACTGCGTCACAGTTTTAGAGTTTGAGACTAGCCCGCATCCCGCGCGGCGGCCTCTGTCACTCCAAATTGAACGCTATAGAAACCCGCCTCCATCGTCCGCGCCCCAGTGGGCGAGTCAGAGCCCGGTAGCGCGCTGTGATCCGGCATCGGCCACCGCGACGGCGGCCATGTTGACGATGCGCCGAACCGTGGACGATGGCGTCAGGATGTGCACGGGCTGAGCTAGACCCAGCAGGAAGCCACCCACCGTCACGCCTTCGCCAGCCGCCATCCGCAATGCGTTGTAAGTGATGTTGGCGGCATCCACGTTGGGCATGATCAGCAGGTTCGCGTCGCAGGTGAGCCGCGCGTCAGGAAGTTCGTTGCCGCGCACCCCGGCCGACAGCGCCGAATCGGCCCGCATCTCCCCCTCGACGGCCAGATCCGGCGCCCGGGCGATGATCAGCTGCAGGGCCTCGCGCATCTTTTGCGCCGACGGGGCATCCGAGCTGCCGAAGCTCGAATGCGAGACCAGGGCGACACTCGGTGTCAGGCCGAGCCGGCGCACCTGCTCGGCGGCGAGCAGCGTCATTTCGGCAATCTGCCCCGCATCCGGATCATGGTTGACGTGTGTGTCGCAGATAAACAGCTGCCGGTTCGGCAGGATCAGCATCTGCATCGTCGCCAGCGTATGGGCCCCCGCACGCAGGCCGATCACGCGCTTGACGTAGCGCAGATGATCCAAGTAATTGCCCACCGTGCCACACAGCATCGCGTCCGCATCTCCGCGACGAACCAGGATCGCGCCAATCAGCGTCGTGCGGGTGCGCATCTCCTCCATGGCCTGGCCCCTGGAGACGCCCACCCGCTTGGCGAGCTGGTAATACTCCTTCCAGACCTCGCCGTACCGGGGATCGCTCAGCACGTTGACCGCATCGGCGTTCTCGCCAAGCTTCAGGCGCAGTCCAAGCTTGGCGATGCGCGCCCCGATCAGTTCGGCGCGTCCGACGAGTACCGGGCGGGCCAAGCCTTCATCGACTACCTCCTGCGCGGCCTGCAGGACTCGATGATCTTCACCCTCGGCGAAGATGACCTTCTTGGGCCGGTGCTTGGCGGCGGCAAAGACCGGCTGCATCGCCGAGGCCGACTGGTAGACAAACTGGGTCAGGCGGCGCCGATAGGCCTCAAGGTCGGCAATCGGCCGCGTTGCCACGCCGCTGTCCATTGCGGCCTTGGCAACCGCTGGGGCTATGCGCACGAGCAGCCGCGGATCGAACGCGCGCGGAATGAGAAAATCCGGTCCAAAGCCTTCGCTGGCGGTGCCGTAGGCGGCGGTGGCGACGTCGGATTGCTCGGCCTGCGCGAGGTCGGCGAGCGCATAGACCGTCGCGAGCTTCATCGGCTCGTTGATCGTGGTCGCACCCACGTCGAGCGCGCCGCGGAATATGAACGGGAAGCACAGTGAATTGTTGACCTGATTGACGTAATCCGAGCGCCCGGTGCACACGATGCAATCGGGCCGCGCGGCCTTGGCCACCTCCGGACGGATTTCCGGCTCCGGATTGGCCAGCGCCAGAATCAGCGGACGCGCCGCCATCTGCATGAGCATCTCGGGTTTGAGCACGCCGGGACCTGACAGACCGAGAAAGATATCCGCACCGGTCGTGATGTCCCCGAGCGTGCGCGCCGCGGTGCGCTGCGCGTAGCGCAGCTTGTCCGGATCGGTTGTGCCGGCGCGGCCCTGATAGACGACGCCGCTGCGGTCAGCGATCAGCACGTTCTCACGCTTCAGGCCCACGGCGGCGAGCAAATCGAGGCAAGCGATCGCCGCCGCTCCTGCGCCGGAGGCTGCAACCTTAACCTGGCTGATGTCCTTGCCGATGATTTTGAGGCCATTGAGCACGGCGGCGGTGACGATGATTGCAGTGCCGTGCTGATCGTCGTGGAACACCGGGATCTTCATCCGCTCGCGCAGTTGTCGTTCGATGTAGAAGCACTCCGGCGCCTTGATGTCCTCCAGATTGATGCCGCCGAAGGTCGGTTCCAGCGCCGCCACGATGGCCACTAGCTTGTCCGGGTCAGTCTCGCTTACCTCGATGTCAAACACATCGATGCCGGCAAATTTCTTGAACAGGCAGCCCTTGCCTTCCATCACGGGTTTCCCCGCCAGCGGCCCGATGTTGCCGAGCCCCAGGACAGCCGTGCCGTTGGTGATCACGCCAACCAGGTTGGCCCGCGCAGTCATCGTGGCCGCTTGCATCGGATCGTCCTTGATGGCCAGACTCGCGTAGGCCACGCCCGGCGAATAGGCAAGTGACAGGTCGCGCTGGTTGGCCAGCGCCTTGGTGGGAGTCAGGCTAATCTTGCCCGGCGTCGGTAGCCGGTGGTAATCGAGAGCAGCTTGCTTGAGTTCTTCTTCCATGGGGCAGCCTCACTAGGCGCGCAGCAGCCGTCCACCGATCATGATCCCCTGCACCCGGGTAGTACCTGCGCTGCGTTGAGTTGAACTGCAGTGCATCAGGTGCCTCCTGCATCCTCGCGGAACGCCTCGACCTTACCATTCTTGAGCTGCAGATCCAACCGCCCTATTTCGGCGACTCGTAAGTCTCGCAGTGTCTTGCCTGCTTAATTGGCCGGCGTGCGTCCGATCAGGCGCCGCTCGGTAAACTCGAGGTTCGGGCGCGACCCATACGGTTCAGCAGCGGCTTCGTTCCGCTCGCGTTGCAATAAATTCGCCAGATCATCCTTCGCAACCGGCCGGCTGAAGAGATAGCCTTGCATCTGATCGCATCGCAAGAGCCGCAGAAGTTTCCGCTGTTCCTCGGTCTCGACGCCCTCGGCAACGACAGTCATATCGAGCCCGTGCGCGAGGGAGATGATGCTGGACACTATCGCCATATCATCAGCGTTCTCTGTCATCGCCATAACGAAAGAGCGATCTATCTTCAGCGTATCGATTGGCAAGCGCGCAAGGTAGCGCAACGAAGAATATCCCGTCCCAAAGTCATCGATCGCCACGCGCACGCCCATTTGGCGAATTCTGGTCAACTTCTGGATGACCTCGTCGGTCTTTTCCATCAAGACCCCTTCCGTAATCTCGATATCGAGCGGGGCGCAGTGATCGCCGTTCGAACCCACGGCCTGCTCCAGCACCGCGATAAAGTCGGAATGTCTTAACTGCAAAGGCGAGACGTTGACGGCAATTCGCGGTGGGCTGAGCCCTTTTTGCAGCCAGTCTCGATAATCGGCCGCCGACTGACGCAGTACCCAGGCGCCGACCTCGAGAATCAAGCCGGACTCCTCCAGCAGCGGAACAAAATTCGCGGGGGTGATGAGTCCATGGCCCGGCCGGTTCCAGCGGATAAGGGCTTCGACCCCCGCAATCCGTCCGCAGCGTATGTCCACTTTCGGTTGATAGTGAAGAGAAAATTCGCCCGCATCGATAGCGTGGCGAAGCGCCGTGATCGCCTGTCGGCGCGGCGCATCGCCGCGCGTAAATTCGGCGAGTCGCCGGCGTAGCTCCAGCTGCGCCATGACGTGGCGGCTCAGGATCTGCAGTGCCTCGTTCTGCTCCAAGGTGAGTTCGCGCGGGACATAGTCGATTACGCAAAGCGTGCCGAGAGCGTGACCTTCGGACGTGATCAACGGCGCACCGGCGTAGAAACGGATCTTGGGTGCGTCGGTGACAAGAGGATTGTTGACAAAGCGCTCATCTTTCAGCGCGTCAGGAATCACAAAAACATCGACGCTTCCAATGGCATGTGCACAAAACGCCACATCGCGCGGAGTTTCCGTGACTGTGATGCCTACCTTGGCCTTGAACCACTGGCGATTGCCGTCCACCAGGCTCACTAGCGCGACGGGCGTCCCGACGATGGACGCGGCCAGACGCGCGAATTCATCGAAGACGTCTTCTTCAGGAGTATCGAGAATGTCATATGAGTTCAGCGCGAGAAGGCGAGCGCGCTCCTTCTCCGATAACGTCACATCATTCATGAGTGTTTTAATCATCGGCCCCGGTCGTCACTATTGAAGTTCGACAATAGACTCGAATTCAACGCTCGCATACCGACGCCGATCACGACAATTCACTCCAATGTGGCCACCCGCCCACAGATCTGCGTTGGTGCAAAGCCGCATTGACTTGATAATTCATCGCGGAGTCATGCGAATGCGTCAATACGACTGCGCACCCCGATGCAAACGGACACTGTCACCTGCAGCGCCCGCGTATCTGTGGCGATCAGCTGCAAGTGAGGCTTTGCCGCCACAGGATTAGAACCGCTGTGTGGCGTCGCGCCGCGTGGGACGCGTCTATGCGATGCCGCTAAGGTCCACTGTGGTTGTCCTTGGGAGGCACAGGTAACAGGCTGGTCGTCTCGCGGGCCGCCTCAGGAACCGTCACGGGCCCCACGGCGTTGCCGATGCGAGCTCGTTCGTCGCTGGCCAACAAGGCGAGACGCTCGGCCAACGCGCGGCGAGCTACGCGGAGAGCCGCTGCAAATCCGGGATCTTGTGATGTCATCGTGATTCCTATGGTGATGATTCCCTGTTCATATGTCGGACGCTGGTGCCACCGTACACTCATTCCGCACCGATTGATGCTCGAGAAAGCCCATCATGTGGGGTTCGGGGCACGGGCGCAGCAATTATGCGGCGCATCGCAGCGCCCATGGTCGGCGGTATGATGACTGCACCCGGTCGGTTGTCATCTCAGGTCAAGGTTTACCATGGAGTTAAAATTTATGATCACGACGAAGACCCTACGGCGCGCAGCGGCGCTGGCCGGCGTCGCCGCAACATTGTTGGTTGCGGCCTCCCAGGCCAGCGCCCAGGCCAAACTCGAAAGCACGACGCCCAAGGCCGAGTCGACCGTCAGCTCACCGGATATGATCATGGTGCACTTCAGTGAAGGCATCAAGACCAAGCTTTCCAGTCTGAAGCTGACCATGGGCGATGGCACCGCCGTTTCGGTAATGTCCATGAATGATACGAAGGACCCCGCGACGTTATCGATCATGCCGAATACGACGCTAAAGGCGGGCATATACAAAGTGACTTGGAGCGTGGTGTCGGACGATGGACACAGGACGCAGGGCACGTTTAGCTTCACGGTCCAATAGCACGACTCTGGCAGGATATAGCAGCTGTTAATTGATACCGGTTCACTTCTCTCGCAATCGCCGGCGGATTTCCACGAACTGCCAACTGAGCAGCATCGGCACGCCGATGCCATGCGATGGACCAGGGCGTCAATGATCCGCGAGCCCCACTTTTCGACCGCGATGAAACCGCCGACCAGGCACGCGGTGATGGCGAGGCCGACCAGCAGGGAATGCAGGAGCGGATTGTCCCCCCGTGAAATGCCGGTCTTACTGCATGTGCTGACCGCCGTTGATCGCAATATTGGCGCCGGTCACAAACGCGGCCTCTTCACTCGCCAGATATGCAACCAGCCCGGCCACTTCTTCGGGCTTGCCGAGCCGCCCCATGGGTATCTGCGGAATGATCTTCGAATCCAGCACTTCCTTCGGAATCGCCATGACCATTTTCGTGCCGATGTAGCCGCCCATCCCCACGTAGATCGAGTTTGGTGAGAAGCTGGAGAATTGGGCGGATGCGCCGTGCATTGCGAGACAGGATCTCGCGCACATCGGCGGCTCGACTGCGTAGTGTGCTCGGCTGGTCGGCGAGTAGCAGGGTATTGGCCTTCGCCCGAAAGGCCTCATCGGTGCGTGTCTTGTCCGTCACTAGGCGCCGCAGTTCGGCCAATATCTCCGATTTCTTGCGGACCCGGGCCGGAATCAACCGATCGGCGACAACCTTGTGGCCCCAGGTCCAGATCGAGGTGATGCGAATCTCCAAGAGCCGCAACATGTCGTCGGCAAGCGTTCCGAGACACACGGCTGCGAAGCACATAGTCTCAAGTTCTTGGCGAAATGGCGGTAACTCCGCGATGTGTGCAGAGCGACGAAGACGCAGTCGCCGGGCATAGACTTGCTGACGCTCCTTCGAGATCGGTATCGGAAGCCCACGCCCAATGCGCTCTTCCAGCCATTGGTACTTCGCGACAACTCGAGCAGCGTCTTCATCGACCGCCGACGGGGTGGCCGGCGCAGCCATTCCAGGTGAGTCATGGCGTCGCCGGGGCCGTGGGACAGAAGTTCCTTGATGAAACCTTGTACGGTCGCTCCGGTCATGTATCGCCGCAAATCGCGATGATCTTGGTGCGCAACGGATTGAACGACGCCGCGAACAAGAACCGTAATCGCACGACGACGCGGAATGGCCACGTACGCCCGATACAACCAGTCGCCGCCGAGGCCATCATCGCACGGGCTTTCACAACTCTCGGGATTTCCGGCCTATACGCCGGACATCATCCAAGAAACGTGGGATCCCGGCGCCTCCTAGAGGGACTCGAGTTCCGCTATACGCACGACGACCACCGACGGGACAGGTCGAGCCCTGCTATCTGCTGCGAAATGATGATTTGTCCCAGACCCCGCGTCGTGATCGCTCGTGATGTGCGGCCAATGTGGAGAATCCCTCTGTCTGGCAACGGTCACCGACGGGTCGTCGCCCGCGGCCGGGGACAGCAATGCCTTGATTGCTGAGCGTACTTTATTTTCCCTTTCGTCAAGTCACCCCTATATCGGAGAGCACAGATCGATCTCACAAACTACCGTCCCAGGACGTAGAGTCCGGGTGCGTCTGCGATTGGCGCGTAGCCTGCCACGGCGCTGCCAATGGTGGGCGGTGCCACCCGGTCCCCGGAGTGCGTGTCCAACCACCCGGCCCACTCCGGCCACCATGAGCCCTGCTTCTGTGGTGCCGCAGCCGCCCACGCTGTGGGGTCCAGATACCGGCCGCCCTTCGGTTTCGTCATGATCTGGTAGCTATGCCCCACGTGTCCAGGCTCGGACACGATGCCGGCGTTATGGCCTCCGGAG
>Ga0224558_1004663_pt1 | contig 10532 bp, 7 predicted proteins | sample 714S32024metaG_FD_180682 | JGI IMG/M metagenome (GOLD analysis project Ga0224558, IMG submission 180682) | Peat soil microbial communities from Stordalen Mire, Sweden - 717 S3 20-24 | ecosystem: Environmental > Terrestrial > Soil > Wetlands > Peat | place: Sweden: Norrbotten County, Stordalen... | reverse complement strand
ATAAGCACCGCGGTTCTCCGCATAGACAGCGCTGATATGAACCAACCGTGCCGCGTCGCTCAGGTGGCGGCGCTGGGCAATATGCACGCGCTGCGCGAGATGTTGATGATAATCAGAAACGTTCACCAGTAGCACTCGGCACTGCACCGAGATCGGCCAAACCTGCTTATGGCGTTGAATAAAGGCGTACTTCATTTCTGGCACTTCGCAAAATACGCCGTGGCTTTTCCCAGGACGGGGTCCCCACGGACAGGTCTTTGTCCGTGGGGTGGAGGATGTCGCGCTCCATCGTTACCCGCGCCAACTCTGCACGCAGGCGGCTGTTCTCCATTTGCTCGGCCGTCACCTGTGGCTTGTTGCTGGCGCCCTTCAGCGTCCCGGCTCGATGTTCGCGAACCCAGTTGCCCAAGGTCTACTCAACCACTCCTAGGAGCATTTGGGAATACATATAGACTTTTCAATAGTGTAGAAGGTGGCTTTTTCTTGAGGAAAAAGCCACTTATTGATCCGGCAACTAAATACTGTCAGGGTGCCCCATCCATTTCCGCGTCTTTTGCGGAAATGGGTGGGAATACGATGTCACTGTTTTCTTGCCGGATCAATAGCAGCACAGATTCGGTCTACACAAATTCCTAAAATGCTCTAAGCTGCGTGCCGCTGCCGCCTGGCTCTGGCCCGACTCTACAAGCCGTGCCACCTCTTGCTTGAACTCAAGCGTGTACTTCTTTCGCGTCGCCTTCGTCATCCTTGCTACCCTTTCGCAGTAGAACAGCTCGCTAAGGGATACGTTTTGCGAGGGCAAGGTCATCTTTATAAGTGATTGATAAGCGAAGCGATGGAAGCCGCGCCGAAACCGTTGTCGATGTTGACAACGGAGACATTGGGCGAGCAGGTATTCAACATCCCCAGCAGGGCCGCGACGCCGCCAAACGAAGCGCCGTAACCGACACTGGTTGGCACGGCCACGACTGGCGCGTTCACCAAGCCGCCGACGACCGTGGGCAGCGCGCCCTCCATGCCGGCACAGACAATCAGCACGCGCGCCGATTGCAGGGAAACCCTTTGCGCAAAGAGGCGGTGAATGCCAGCGACGCCCACATCGGCAATCAATTCGACCGTATTGCCCATCAGCCGCGCCGTGACCGCAGCTTCCTCGGCCACCGGCAGGTCGCTGGTTCCGGCGCAGACCACGGCGACAGTTCCCTTCCCCGGAACGGTGGGCGACTGGGTGAGCGTAATGGCGTGGGCCGTCTCATGAAACTCTGCGCGCGGCTCCCGATTGTTCGGTTCCAGGGCGTGAACCGCCGCGAACATTTCGGCCGTGGCGCGCGTGGCCAGCACATTGCCGCCAGCCTGAGCCATGTGAGCAAAAATCGCCGCCACCTGCGCGGCCGTCTTGCCGGCGGCAAAGATGACTTCAGGCATTCCGGTGCGCAACTCGCGGTGATGGTCGACCTTGGCAAAACCAAGATCCTCGAAGGGCAGATCCTTCAAACTCGCAATTGCGTCGTCAACCGTGGTGCGGCCCGCGCGCACTTCCTTGAGCAGTGCTTCGATTTGAGCGCGCCCCATCAGTATTTCTCCTTTGTGGCCGCATAGGCCCGCATGGCTTCTTCCATCACCTGCTTGAGCGGAACCGCATGATCCGCGGCAATCCTGCGGCAGTCCTCGAACTCCGGCGCGACATTGGCCGCCTCGCCGTTGGGCAAGCGGGCGATCTTGATGTTCACCCTGCCCCATGCCGTTTCGACGGCAACGAACTCGCGCGCGAGGGCGATTTTGTTCTCCAGCCGCCAGCGCAGGCCGATGGTCGTGGTTTCGCGAAAGAGCAGGTCGCCAAGCGCGGGCACCAGATCGGGACGGCAGAGCACGGTCATCTGCACGCCGGTGCGCCCTTTTTTCATCTGCATGGCGGCTCGATAGACATCCCACGCGCCAGCCGCGAGCAGCTTCTCGCTCACGTAGGCGATTACCTGCGGGTTGGAATCGTCGATCACCGTTTCAATCACGGCAATCGGTTCGGTTGTGGTGATTTCGGCGGCGTCTTCCTCGCCCACGAGCAAACGCAGCAGGTTGGGGCCGCCCGGCGTCTCGTGCCCACCCGCGCCATAGCCTGTTTTCAGGATGCGCATCGGCGGCAGCTTGGCATAATGCACATCCAGCATCCGCAGCACCACGGCGCCGGTCGGAGTCACACGCTCCATCGGCGGGCCAGCCGCGTAAACCGGAGCATCGCCCAGAAGAGCCACCGTTGCCGGAGCGGGAACGGGAAGCGTGCCGTGCTGGCAAACGACGGTTCCGCTGCCCACGTTGAGCGGCGAGGACAACCAGCGATCCACGCCGAGTGTCTCAACGCCCGCGGCGGAGCAGACAATGTCGACGATGGTGTCCACCGCGCCCACCTCGTGAAAATGCACCTTTTCGACGGGAATGGAATGGATGGCGGCCTCGGCCTCGCCCAGCAGTTGGAAGGCGCGCGTTGAGCGCTGCTTCACCACATCAGAAAGCGGCGCGGAACGAATGATTTCAAGAATCGCGGAAAGCGGCCGATGCGCGGCATGGTGGTGCTCTTCATGCGAATGCACGTGCTCGTGGTGCGTGTGTTCCGGCTCCGCTGGCGGAGTGTCGGGCGTGATCACGTCCACTTTGGTTGCAGCCAAGCCGCCGCGGCTCACCTTGCCCATTTCCAGGCGCGCGCCCACGCCAAGCGCCATCGCCGTTTCTTCAAGACAAGCGAAGGGAACGCCCGCATCCACCAAGGCTCCCAGCAGCATGTCGCCGCTTATGCCGGAAAAACACTCAAGATAACCAATACGCATCGCAGTGTGATTCTAAATCGTCGCCTATGCGCCGCGCCGCATCAGCACTTCCACGGGCAAAACGGCGTTCATGGAACCGGAGCGGAAACCGGCGCAATCGAGCGTAACATACTGGAATCCGGCCTGTTTGAGCGCGGCCGTGATGGCGTCGAGCATCTCCATCGTCAGGGCGCGCGGCATCTCGTCGCGGGCCAGCTCCACGCGGGCCAGTTCGCCGTGATGGCGCACGCGCAGTTCGTGAAAGCCCAACTGTCGCAGGCTTTCCTCGCCCTTCTCCACCTGTTCGAGGACTTCGCGGGTCACGGTGCGGCCATACTCGACGCGCGAGGCCAAGCACGGCGCCGCCGGACGATTCCAGAGCGGGAAGCCCGCGGCCTTGGCCAGCGCGCGGATTTCGGCTTTCTTCAACCCCACCTCGGCCAGCGGCGCCAGCACGGCGTGCTCCTGGGCCGCGCGCTGTCCGGGACGATAATCCGCGCGGTCGTCGGCATTCATTCCAAAGGCGATGCGGTCAAATCCGAGCTTTCCGCCCAGCGCCTCCATCACCTGGAAGAGCGTGTCCTTGCAGTAGAAGCAGCGGTTGGCGTCGTTGCGCCGGTACTCAGGCCGCCCCAGCTCTTCGGTTGCCAGGATGTGCAGCGGAATTCCTTGCGCGCGCGCAAAGGCGCAGGCCTGCTCGAAGTCGCGCCGGGCCAGGCTGGGAGAGTCGGCCAGCACGGCCAACATGCGGCTGCCCAAAACGCGATGCGCCGTGGCCGCCAGAAACGCGGAATCCACACCTCCAGAGTAGGCCACCATTAGGTTGCCCAACTGTCCCAGGCGCTCTTCCAGTGCATGAAGCTTTTGCCCTGCGTCTGCGCCATCGCCGGGGATGCTGCCCGATTCGGCTTTCGCGCCTTCTGTCTCCGGTAAATTCGTGTTGATATGTACCGCCATGGAGCCGATTATATCTTGGGAGTGTGTAAAAACAGTGGTTCAGCGCAACGGCATCACTTTCGACGTCAACAAAGCGGAATGCGCCTAAGCGCTTGAAAATGCTGAAAGTCGTCTCATGATGCTAGAAATGGCGGCCTCGCGGAACCGCATCGCCTTTGCAACTATACTTTGAGCAAAGGCTCCCGCCTTCTGCCGCAACGTCGGTTTTTTATTTGTTTCGCGGATCAGAGTCCATCCATCCCGAAACTTGAAAGGGGCACAATGCCATTTCCGAGTCTGCACTGGTGCATCCCCATTCTTATGGGCATGGGCTATGGTCTGGCGGCTATGGCATTTCATGAAGCCGCTCATATCGTTGCGGCCCTGACTTTGGGTGTAAGGGTCAAGAAGATCGGGCTGGCATGGAAAGGGATGTACACGGTGCGGGAGCCAGGCACCCCGAAGAAAAACCTGTTTATTTCTCTGGCGGGTCCCTTGATGAATCTCGCGCTGACTCTGTCCTGGAACTGGCTGCCGATCTTTGGCCTGGCCAACGTGGTTTGCGTCGTCGCCAACATCCTGCCCGTCGAAGGTTCAGATGGCGCACGCGTTCGAGCCTGCTGGCGGCAGATGCACGGAAAAGATCTGCCAAACTGACCTTGTAACGGGCCTTTTTCGTCTCCAGTGCCGGCCATCACTGCAACTCCCTTCAAGTTGACCTAAGCCTCTGACTGAGGCGTTATAGCATTTTCGGAATTGGTGTAGACCGAAGCCAGGCTGCTAAGTAGCTTTTTCCTCAAGAAAAAGCCACCTTCCAACGCCATTGAAAAGTCTATGTGGATTCCTAAAATGCTCTGATGCCCGCGGAAGTCAGCGGAGGACGCAAATGAGCACCGCGCACAATAGCAGCCGGAGAAATTTTCTGAAAGCATCTCTGACGGGCGCCGCACTTTTATGCGCGGGCGGCAAAACGCAGCGACTGGCAGCGGCGGAATCGATTGGCGCGAAATCCAGAGTGGTCGTCGCGCGCGATCCAATGCTGCGCGGCACAGGCTCCACTGTGGATTCGCGCCGCATGTTGGCCCTGTTGGATCGAGCCATGCTGACGCTCTCCGGCCGCGATCGTCCCATCGAGGCATGGAAACTGCTGGTTCGTCCAGGCGACACGGTGGGTCTGAAGGTGAACACCCTGGGAGGTCGCGGAATCTCCACCAACGTTCAACTCGTCGCGGCCCTCTGCGAGCGCTTGCAGGAGGCCGGAATCAAGGCCAGCGACATCGTGATCTGGGACCGCACCAGCGACGAACTGGAACGCGTCGGCTTTCACATCGCAGTTGGCGGAGACCGCGTGCAGTGCTTCGGCACCGACCACGTCGGCTACGAGCCGGAGTTGTCGGCCTGGGGCAACGTGGGCAGTTGCCTGTCAAAGATCCTCACACGGCGCTCGAACGTGCTCATCAATCTGCCTGTGCTGAAGGATCACGACGGAGCCGGCGTCACCATCGCTCTCAAGAACATGTACGGCGTGATTCACAATCCGAACAAGTACCATCCCGACGGCTGCAATCCATTCGTAGCGGACGTGAATATGCTGCCGGAAATTCGGAGCCGTATGCGGCTGACGATTTGCGATGCGACCACCGCAATGTACGAGGGCGGACCGGGCTTCAAACCGGAGCACAGTTGGAACGCCAATGCCCTGCTGGTCTCCACCGATCCGGTTGCACTCGACCAGACCGGCTGGCGCATGATCGAGCGCAAGCGCGCTGAAAAGGGGTTGAAGACGTTGGAAGCCGAGGGCCGTCCGCCGCGCTACATCGCCACTGCGGCTGATGCCGCGCACCGGCTAGGCACGAATGACCCCAAAAGAATTTCGGTCGTTGAGGTGTAGTTGGAAGCGCGATGGGGAGGTTCAATATGTTTGGTAATCCGAATGCGCAGGAATTCGTGAAAGGCCCGCTCGACCGGCGCTCGTTTCTGAAGTGCGCGCTGGCCTCGGGCGCGGCGCTTGGAATAGGCGGCGCGACAGAGCCCGCCACCGGAATGCCCTCAGGCGCGGCTTCCGGCTCCGAGGACGATGGGCACTATATTGTCGAAGCACGGTTCTACCAGAAGCTTCCCAACCGCAAGATAAAATGCAAGCTCTGCCCGCACGAATGCACGGTGGGAGACAAGGAGCGCGGCTACTGCGGCGTGCGCGAGAATCGCGGCGGCACTTACTACACACTGGTTCACTCGCGGGTCTGCGCGGCGCACGTCGATCCCATCGAGAAGAAGCCGCTCTTCCACTATCTTCCTGGAACGGTCGCCTTCTCGCTGGGCACGGCCGGCTGCAATGTCAACTGCAAATTCTGCCAGAACTGGGAGATCTCGCAGGTGCGCCCGGAACAGATTCCCGCCCAGTATCTTCCTCCGCGACGCGTCGCCGAACTCGCCAAGGAATATAGCTGTCCCACGATTGCCTACACCTACAACGAGCCGGTCATCTTTGCCGAATACCTGATGGATACTGCCGATGCGGGTCACGCGGCCGGAGTGCGCAGCATCGTGGTCTCGAACGGCTACATGCAGCAGGAGGCGCTGAAGGCGGCTTACGGCAAGATGGACGCCGTCAAGATCGATCTGAAGTCCTTCACCGAGTCGTTCTATCATAATGTTGTTTCGGGCCAGATGAAGCCGGTGCTGGAGACGCTGGTTACTTTGCGCAAGATGGGTAAGTGGACAGAGATCGTCTATCTGGTCCTGCCCACGCTCAACGACAGCGACGCGGAATTTCACGGCCTGGCGAAATGGATCAAGACGAATCTGGGCGCGGATGTTCCTCTGCATTTCACGCAGTATCATCCCGAATATCTGCTGAAGAATCTGCCCATCACGCCGGTCTCAACCCTGGAACGCGCCAAGGCGATTGCCGACGCTGCGGGGCTGCACTACGTCTACATCGGCAATGTGCCGGGACACAAGGCGCAGAATACTTATTGTCCCAAATGCCACAAGATGCTGGTCGAGCGCGTGGGATTCACGGCCAGCAAGGTTCTGATTCGCAAGAACAAGTGCCCATTCTGCCAGGAGCCGATTCCTGGCATCTGGCACGCATGAGGAGGGTTCGCAGATGATGAGTATCGCCCTGACCGCAAACGCCGCTTGGCTGGCCGCACCGCTTCTCGCATTCGCGGTGTGTGCACCGATTGAGCACGTTCATGATGGAAATCCGCAGAAGGTGCGGCAAGCGGCCGTTGCCGGCGGCTTTTATCCCGCCGACCCGAAGGAGATTTCCGCCATGATCGACGACCTGCTGGCCAAGGTCTCCGGGCCGCCGGTAACCGATCCGATTCTCGCCGCGGTTGCGCCTCACGCCGGCTATCAATACTCCGGCCCCGTCGCCGCCTACACTTATGCCGCGTTGAAGGGACACAAATACTCGCGCGTCGTTGTCATTGCGCCCTCGCACTACGAGGCCTTCGACTACACCTCTGTCTACGATGGCGACGCCTACGCGACGCCACTCGGGACCATTCCAGTGGACAAGGCCTTCGCAAAAAAGCTTGTGAAAATGAGCTCGACCATGAAGCTCTCCGGCCATGGACATGAGTCCACATCGCAAGGCGGCGAACATGCGATTGAGGTCGAGTTACCGTGGCTGCAAAAGGTGCTTGGTAGCTTCGAGTTAGTCCCGATTGTTATGGGAGATCAGAGTTACGAAAGCAGCCGCGCCCTCGGATTGGCCCTGACAAAGCTGATTAAGTCCGAAGGCAAGGACGGCGACACGCTGGTTCTCGCCAGCTCCGACCTGTCTCACTATCACACTTACGATGACGCGGTCAGGATGGACCACAAGACGCTCGATGCGCTGGCTGCGTGGGACTACTTCAGCATGTCGCGCAACTTCCAGCAGCGCATATGGGAAGCTTGCGGTGGCGCGCCCATCGTGGCCGCCATGATTTATGCCGAGCGCATGGGAGCCAATCAGGCCCGTGTGCTGAAGTACGAAAATTCCGGCGACGTGACCGGCGATCACTCGCGCGTAGTCGGATACAGCGCAGACGTTTTTGTGAAAACTTCCGGCAAGAAAACCGTGGAGACTCCGTTCTCGCTAAATGAGCAAGAAAAGAGCGAGTTACTCGCCCTGGCGCGTAAGTCCGTGGAGTATGTGGTCACGCAGAAGGAAATCTATGTGCCACCCGCAAGCTCCAGCGTGACTTTAAATCAGGAGCGCGGCGCTTTTGTCACTCTGACCGAGTCCGGCAATCTGCGCGGCTGCATCGGTTACACCTCCGCCATCAAGCCGCTTTACCTGACCGTGCGCGACACGGCCACACATGCCGCGTTGCACGATCCCCGCTTCCGGCCTGTGTCGGATGCGGAGTTGCCGCGCCTCGAATATGAAATTTCCGTGCTCTCGCCGCTGCGCCGCGTGACAGACATTCAGCAAATCAAAATTGGAGAGCACGGCTTGCTGATGAAGAACGGCGACAGCGAAGGACTTCTGCTTCCGCAGGTACCCGTGGAGCAGAAGTGGGACTTACAAACGTTCCTGGAGCAGACTTGCGCCAAGGCACGAATGCCCTCCGGCTGCTGGAAGGATGAGGACACTGACATCTTCAGTTTCACCGCGGTTGTCTTCCACGAGCACAAGTCGTGAGCGCATAAGACAATCTCTGCATAAGTCAGCCTCTTGAAGGGTACGGGCTTTAGCCCGTACATAGAATCTGCGAAATTAACAGGGCTTTAGCCCCCGAGGGAATGTCGGTCGTTGCAATTGGACCTATTCAGCGCATTCTTTGCTGACCCCCATCCCTTTCGCGCTTTTTGCGAAAAGGATGGGATTCCATGCTCACGCGCATAACCAGCAGCGCCGCTGGCAAGTTCACCGCCGCGCAAAGCCATGCTGTCCGCCAGAATCCGAAGACCGGAATCAGATAGCCGCTCAAGACCAGAGCGCCCGCACAGCCGCCCAACAGCTCGACGCCATAGAGCACGCCGAGCTTTCGCTCGCCGCTGTTGTCCTTGAGAAACATTACGGTCGCCATTGGGAATTGGTAGCCGCCCAGCACGCCGGTAAGCGCGGCCAACGCCGGAAAGACGCACTGCGCGGCCAACCATGTCGCCGTTGCGCCGGAGATCTTCGCCAACAGACTAACCAGCAGCATCAGCAAAGGAACGGAAAGCGCAAGAAAAAACTGTGTGGCTGCAACGGCAAGGCATGAGTGATTTCCGTCGCGGCGCATGCCGAGCCAGCTTCCCACGGCGATGCCAGCCATGCAGAGAGCAATCAGAATCGCAAGTTGGTGGTAGACGTAGCCGTAGATGGATTGAAAGGCCAACAGCAGAAAAATCTGCAACGCCATCAGCGTGAAGCCTGTCGCGCCCATTACGCAAACAGCCGCTGAACGAGCGCGCAGTTCGCGAGCCGACACAAACCCGAGAAACGCCGCCACAAGAAGCAGGACAATCAGAACCGCGCCGAGAAGACGTGTGAAATCCAGACGCGCCGCAGCACGCAGCCAGCCCGCATAATCCGGCTTGAACTGCGCGCTCCAGAGGACCGTGTTGAAGTAGTAGGCGATGGGCGAGAAATCGCGATTGACGGCGGTCGTGGCTGTTGGCTGCAACTGGTCGCGCACCTCGGCCATGCGGTCGGGCATCATGCGATAAGGAATGAAATATTCGCTCACATATTGCGTGTGTAGATTGCGCTTTTGCAACCGCGCCACCAGCACGCTGGGATCGTCCGTCAAAAGATCCGGTTGCACGGCGGCGAAAAAGTGAATTGTCTCGCCTGGGATGGCAACGACCGAGGGAAAAACTTCGCGCAGCGTGCGGCGAATGCAGCGCAGAAACTCCGCCAGATCCGGGCTGATGGTTTCCTCCGACGAGCGCAACTGAAGCGCCAGCACTCCGCCCGGGGCCAGATGCTCGCGCGCTGTGCGGAAGAACTCGGCGGTGTAGAAGCGGTTCAACTGCGCGGTCTGCGGGTCGGGCACATTCACGATGATGACGTCGAAGGTTTCGCGCACTGACCGCAAATACGCTCGCCCGTCTGCATAGTGCAGATGCACTCGAGCGTCGGATGTAAGTGGCGCGGACTCGGACGGAAAGAATTCGCGCGCCATGGAGATCAGCGCCGGGTCCAGCTCGACCACGTCGATGCGCTCGACGGTGGGATGCCGCAGCGTCTGCGCGATGCTGCCGCTGGCGCCGCCGCCGATGAGCAGAACGCGCCGTGGCGATGGATGCTCCAGCAGCGCGTAGTGAACCGATTCTTCAGCGGCGGCTTCGTCCGGCGAGTTGGCAAGGATGAGGCCATTGTCGTACAGGCTGCGAATCTCGCCCGTTTCGATCACCGCCAGATTGCCGTAAATCGAGTCGCGCGACTGGAGCAGATGGAAGCCGCGCCACTGCCGCGCCTGCGCTTGCCCGTCCAGCCAGGGAGCAATCTTGGCGATAAGAACAATTGCCAGCAGCACAGCCGTCGTCGACGCAACCACAAGCTGCTTGCGGCCCATCCGCAAGATGAGAACGCTGGCCATCAAAAAATTCAGAATGAGCACGAGACCGGCAATCTGAAACGGCTCCAGAAAGCGCAGCAGCACCAGGCTGGCAAGGATTCCTCCCACGGCGGAGCCAGCCGCCTCCAGCAGATAAGCCGAACTGACAGCGGCGCGCGCGGCCACATTCAACATGCGCGCCGCAGCCACAAACAGCGCACCCGCGACAATGCAGAAGGCGCTCAGACAAACCAGCGATGCCATGAGCGCCGGAACCGGACCAACCAGCTCACCCGGCACAGTTTGGAAA
>Ga0224558_1004661_pt1 | contig 10537 bp, 10 predicted proteins | sample 714S32024metaG_FD_180682 | JGI IMG/M metagenome (GOLD analysis project Ga0224558, IMG submission 180682) | Peat soil microbial communities from Stordalen Mire, Sweden - 717 S3 20-24 | ecosystem: Environmental > Terrestrial > Soil > Wetlands > Peat | place: Sweden: Norrbotten County, Stordalen... | reverse complement strand
CCGCTGGATGTGCGAGTACACCCGGGTCCGGAGGTCGTAGATGAGCCCCTGGGCGACGCGCGCCGAGCAGACCTGCTCGCTGATCGACAGCGCCGCGTCGAGGACCGCCAGGCCGGCGATGACCAGTGCCAGGGTCACGATGAGGTGGGCGCTGTGACCCAGGATGCCGTTGTCGATGATGGCCCGGTAGATGAGCGGGTTCGCCACCCCGATGGAGGAGTCGACGATGGTCAGCCCAAAGAAGAGGGCGAGGATCCCCCGGTAGGGCTTAAGGCAGCGCAGGATCCTGCGGAACGTGCCCTTGGGCACCTTGGTGCCCACCACCGAGGGGTCGCGGATGAGCGACCGCATGGGACCCCCACGACCACCGCCCATGCCACCACCGCCGCCGAAGCCACCGCCGGGACGCATCATCGGATCAATTCTCCCTCTCCCCGGCGGGGCATCCGCCCGGACGGAGCCACGGTAGCTGAGGGGAGCGTCCGCACCATCCTCACCAGAGCCGGGCTCGGACAGGGGCGGCGGGACTCCGAGAACCTAGCCCCTGGCCGCGAACGCCTGGCGGGCCCTGCCCGCGATCTCCTCGGCCAGTCGCGCGGTGTGGGGGATGTTCTCCACCACATCGGCGAGCTCACGCCGCCCCACGCAGAACGCCCAGCAGTCGAAGATGAGCGGCCTCGTCCGCATTGCCGATGCCAGGCGCTCGAGCTCCTCCGGCTCGGGGGGCAGATGCCGGCGGTAGTGGGAGACGGCCACGTCGACGAGCCTCAGGTCGCGGCCGCCCGCGGCCCAGAGCAGGAAGGCGAGTGACCAGAGCCGGGAGCCGCGCCCGGCCCCCGTCCAATCGACCATCATCAGACTGTCCTCCGGCGTCCGGATGGCGTTGACGGGCACGAAATCAGGGTGAATCAACGCCTGAGGCAGGCCGTCGCACCCATCGGCCCGCTGCAGCTCCTCCCGCAGGGTGGCGTGGAGAGCGGCGTCCGAGGGCGGCACGCGCGGTCGCGCCGCATCGAGGAGGGCGATGGCGGCACCGATCTCCTCCCGGGGCCCGCCCTCCGAGATCAGGTGGTGCCACGCACCTCCGGGACGCATGGTCGCCCCCACCGCCCCCGTGCGCGCATGCAGGGCACCGAGCAGCGCCCCCAGGACGCCGAAGGTGCGCCCCCGTCCGTCGGGGCGGGTGCCCGGGATCAGCTCCGTCACCAGCACCCCCTGGCCCTCATGGACCGACATCGGATCCGCGGTCGCGCAGCGCTCGGCGGGGAAGCCCTGCCGCTCCAGGGCCTGGAGAATCCGGGCATCACCCTTCGCCGCGGCGAGCGGCCGTGCCGCCGGGAAGATGCGGGCCACCCAGCTCGGGCCGTCGTGCCGGTCGACGCGGACCACCCCGACGTCGAGGTCGGTCGTGCTCGCCACCCGGATGCCGTACCTGCCCTCGAGGTGGGCCGCGAGGCGGTCACCGCTGGAGCGGTGAAAGGTCTGCTCGATGTACCCGTCGATGTCCATCTGTCCAGCTCCGAGACGGGGTTGGCCGGACGCCACCAGGGTAGCGTCCGTAACGCCAAGGTCGCGGTGCGATCTGATCCAGGTACCGCGCCCCGGGGGCGGACCGGCCATCGGACAGGCCCTCATCTGACAGCGAGTTCACGGATGCGTTCCTGGCGTCACTCGGGTGATGGTCAGGTGACGTCGAGGACGCGGGCTCTCAACGCTGCGATGGGACGCTCTGATGCGGATGCACCATCGCCCCGTGACCGACCTGCCCCATCGGGTGCAGTGCCGCTTCACACATCACCCACTCACACCAGGGAGAAGCAGAGCGGCTCGCCGCCCACGGTCTCCAAGGAGAATCAAGATCATGGAAGACGGCAAGAACCCTGAAAACCCCCGGCGCACCACCGTCAAGCGCGTGGTCCTCACCGTCGCCGTCATGCTGGCGGGCACCGGGGCGATCCTCGGCAGCGCCTTCGCCACCTTCACCGAGACCACCAACGCCGGTCCTCAGGCGATCACCTCCGGCAAGGTCGTCCTGAACGTGGGACCGACCAACGATTCGACGACCGGTGCCACCGGCATCGCGCCCGGGGACACCATCGCCCGTGAGGTCGACCTGAACTCGATCTCGACGGGCGCGGTCCTCAACGACGCCAGCATCACGCTCGCGATCTCGGCGACCACCAGCTCCCTTCTCGACACCGACCCGACCAACGGCCTGCAGGTGCAGGTGCAGACCTGCTCGGTGGCCTGGACCCGATATGCGGGACCGCCTCTGACCTACAGCTGCATTGGTGGAACGACGACCACGGTACTGACCACCTCCGTCAAGGCGCTGGAAGGCACTCCGGCCATCCTCGCCGGGCTCAACTCGCTGGCGCCCGGCGGCCAGGACTACGTGGTGATGACCCTCACCTTCCCGACGGCGGCTCCCGGCAACATGTCCCTGCTTTCGGCGTGCAGCGGCACGGCCGGTAGCACCCTCGCGACGGCCGAGAACCTCGAGGGGTGCGCCTCGACCCTGACCTACACCTTCACCGCCACGCAGCGGGCTGGGACCAACAAGTAACCGAGCTAGAACGGACGCTTGAGGGGAGCGGGTCCACCGCTCCCCTCAACGTGTTTCCAGAGGCTGAAGGACATGAACGCTGAGACCCCGCGGGAGGGGGACGAGCCGCAGGGGCAAGGACCCGGAGGCGCGTTCCGTTCGACCGCGGTCACCCAGATGGTCAGGCGTGCCGGGTACCTCAGGTCACGGGCACGCGTGGCCGGCGAAGGCCTCCTGCTCGTCTGTCTCGGCCTCGCCGTGCTGGCCGTCGTCGGCACGGCCTTCAACTGGTGCCGGCTGGATGTGGTGCTGAGCGGGTCGATGGCACCCACGCTGCGGCCGGGGGACGTCATCCTCGCCGTGTCGGAGCCCGACTCCCAGGTCTTGGCCGGACAGGTGCTCGCCTTCCACCCCCCCTCGGACTCGAGCCTCGTCGTGGTCCACCGGGTCATCCAGGTGGTCCACAAGGGTGACAAGGTGGAGATCCGGACCCAGGGTGACGACAACAACGCCCCTGACCAGTGGACGGCCGCGCTCAAGGGCACCTCAGCCTGGAAGGTGAGATGGGTCCTCCCCTCGGTGGGGTACGTCGCCATCTGGGTCACCTACCCCTGGATCCACCTCCTGGCGCTCCTGATCGTCATCGGGATCGTGGTCTGGGAGGTGCTCCGGCGCGTCTGGCGGGCGGAGCCGAGATGATCCCTCTGGTCGGGAACCCTCGGCGAGCGTGGCTGCTCGGAGCGGCCGTGGCCGTGCTCGCCCTCGGCGAGTCGGGCGCAGCCTTCGCGATGTTCACCGTTTCCACCACGGCGGGACCGGGGAGCTTCCAGACGGGAAGCCTCCCGACCCCGGGCGGCCTCGCGGTGAGCAACGGCGGCTGCTCCGGCGGAACCGGTCAGAGCACCGTCACCAGCAGCTGGAACGCCTCCTCGGCCCCCGACGCCAGCGGCAACTACCTGGTGAGTGGCTACGACGTGCTGCGCTCCGCCAGCTCGTCCGGCCCCTACAGCTCGGCGGGGACGGTGAGCGGCAATCCACCGGCGACGACGTACACGGACGCCAGCCCTTCGGGCGCGGCGACCCCGCTCGCCTACGTGTCCTCGGGAAGCGGCAGCAACGCCCTGAGCATCAACACGTCGAGCTACGCGACAGCGCCAGTAACCCTCTCGGGAGCGGTCGGCATCGAGCCCAACGCGCTGCAGGTGACCCCGGACGGCAGCAAGCTGATCGCGGCCGAGGGAGCCGGGCACCAGGTGCAGATCGTCTCCACCGCCACCGGGGCGGTCACCAACACGGTGAGCATCCCCGCGTTGAACGGCACCGCCTCGAAGCCGGTGGCCGTGGCGGTCAGCCCGGACGGCAGCACCGCCTGGATCGTGGACGCGGCCAACAACCTCGTCTATCCCCTGAGCCTGGCCACCTCCACCCTGGGAGGCGCGATCACGGTGGGGGCCCAGGGCGACCCCACCGCCATGGTGGTGACCCCCAACGGCGCCCAGGTGTTCGTCGCCGACTACGGGTCGCACCAGGTGAGCGCGATCAACACCTCCACCGGGGCGGTCACCAACATCGCCGTCGGAGGCACGACCGGGGCCCCGATCGCCCTGGCGGCGACTCCCAACTCCGGTCACGTCTACGTGGCGGACCAGGGCAACAACCAGATCGACGACATCACCACCTCGACGGACACCGTGAGCGCGCCGATCGCGGTGCCCAGTCTGGCCGACAGCTACGTCACCGGCGGCGGCGATCCCAACATCCTGGCGGTGACCCCGGATGGTGGCAAGCTCTACGTGGCCAGCTTCGGGGGTGGGTCGGTGGAGGACATCACCACCAGCAACGACTCGGTGGCCCCCCCCATCGCGCTGCCCCCCGGCGGCGTCCTCGTCACCCCTGCGCCCAACGCCCTGGCGCTGACGCCCAACGGTTGTCAGCTGTACGTCAACGACTACGACAACAACAAGGTGGATCTGATCAACGTGAGCACCGACACGCTCGCGTCCACGACCACGACGGTCGGCCAGACCGGAGACCCGACCGGGATGGCGATCACCCCGAACGGCGCGGCGGTGTACGTGGCCAACTACTACGACCCCAGCGTGAGCGTCATCGCCACCAGCAGCTACACGCTGGCCGACACCGTCAACATGGCGGGCGGCAGCGCTCCGTACGCCATCGCCATCACCCCGAGCTCCTACTACTACGAGGTCACCGGCACCCACGGCGGCTGGACCAGCCCTCCCAGCTCGGCGGCCATGTACGTGCTCGGCTGGAACGTCGGCGGCTGGCAGTGATGGGACGGTTGGTCCGCTCTAGCTGAGATCGCGCTCGCTGTCGTCGCCGCGGGCCCGAGCCTCGGCCGCGACCATCTCGAGCGTGCCGGCATCCCCGGCGAAGGGGGCGCTGGCCCGTGGCCAGGAGATGACGAGGTCGGTCAAACCGAGCTGAGCCAAGCGGCCCACCGCGTCCCGGAACGTCTCCGGTGAGGCCGTGACGCCGCCGATCCGCATCCCGACGTAGAGGAGGCGCCCCAGGCTCGCTAGATCGCGGCCCACCTCGGTGCAGGCTGCGTCGACCCGCTCCAGCTCGGCCGCGAGCGCGGGCAGGGCAGCGGTGACAGAGGAGACGCCACCGTCCGCTGCGAGCGGTCCCTCGGTCACCCAGGTGCTCCCGAAGCGTGCTGCCAGGCGCATGCCCCGTGGGCCGCGGGCAGCGACGGCAAAGGGCAGGCGGGGTTGTTGCAGGCACCCGGGGTACATCCGGGCTCCGAACGCCTGGTAGAAGCGGCCCTCGTGGGTGGTCACCGGCTCGGTGAGCAGCTGATCGAGGAGGGTCAGGAACTCCGCGAAGCGATCAACTCGCTCGCGGGCACTCCAGGGCTCGCGCCGGGTGGTGGTGGCGTCGAAGCCGCTCCCCCCCGCCCCGATCCCGAGGGTAACCGGCCGGCGGAGATGTGATCGAGCGTCATCAGCTCCCGGGCGAAGGGCACGGGGTGGCGGAAGTTGGGCGACGCGACCAGGGTGCCGAGGCGGATCCGCGAGGTGACCGCGGCCGCAGCGGCCAGGGTGGGCACGGCCCCGAACCAGGGGGAGTCCCGGAATGATCGCCATGCCAGATGGTCGAAGGTCCAGGCATGGTCAAAGCCGAGAGCCTCAGCGCGTTGCCAGCTCGAGCTCTGCGAGGCCCAGCCTTCTGCAGGGAGGATCAGCACTCCGAACCGCACGAGGTGGAAGTCTCTCACTCCTGGCAGGCCGTCTCCGGTCTTCCACACGGTAACCTCCCGGCATGACCGAGCCCGCCATCTCCGCCCGCCACCTCGCGCGCTCCTTCGGCCCCACCAAGGCCCTGGTTGACGTCAGCCTGGACGTGGTGCCGGGCAGCGTGTGCGCCCTGCTGGGGCGCAACGGTGCCGGCAAGACCACCACCGTCCGCATCCTGACCACCCTGCTCGCCGCCGACGCGGGGCACGCCCAGGTGGCGGGGTTCGATGTCCATGACCAGGCCAACGAGGTGCGGGCCAGGATCGGCGTCACCGGCCAGACCGCGACCATGGACGAGCTGCTCAACGGGGCGGAGAACCTGGAGACCATCGGGCGCTTCTGTCACCTCGGAGCGGCCACGTCGCGCCGGCGTGCGCGGGAGCTGCTCGAGCAGTTCGATCTCGTCGACGCGACGAAGCTGCTGGTCAAGCAGTACTCGGGCGGGATGCGCCGCCGCCTCGACCTCGCCGCCAGCCTGATCCACGGCCCCGAGATCCTCTTCCTCGACGAGCCCACCACGGGCCTGGACCCGGTCAGCCGCGCCGAGATGTGGACGTCGATCCGCACCCTGGTCGCCGGGGGGACGACGGTGCTGCTGACCACCCAGTACCTCGACGAGGCCGACCGCCTCGCCGACACCATCGTGGTCGTCGACCGCGGGCTGGTGGTGGCGGAGGGCACTCCGGAGCAGCTCAAGGCCTCGATCGGCCGGCCCTTCGTCCGGGTCACCTTGCCCGACGTGGACCCGGCGACCCTGGAGAAGGTGCGGCGGCTGCTCGGCGAGGAGGCGGAGGTGAGTGGGCGGTCGGTGAGCGCGCCCGCACCCCAGGGCCTGACCACCCTGGAGGAGGTCGTGGGTCAGCTCCGCGAGCTGGGGGTGCCGGTCCACGAGGTCGGGCTGGAGCACCCGAGCCTCGATGAGGTGTTCAGCGCCGTGACCGACCACTCGCAGCATGCGGTGGCGCCGGCGGCGAGCACGGCGGGCGCAGCATGACCGCGAGGGTGGCAGTGCAGGCCGAGCGGCAGCTGCGCGGCGGCCTGCTCGACGCCTACACGGCGACCCGGCGGTTCCTCATCCGGGGGATGCGCCAGCCCGACGTGATCTTCGGCAGCGTGCTGATTCCGGTCATCTTCGTGGTCCTCTTTGGCTACGTCTTCGGCAGCTCCATCCGCCTCCCGGGCGGCGGCAATTACCGCTCCTACCTGATGCCGGGCCTCTTTGCGATGTCCGTCCTCTTCAACTCGAACAACGTGGCGGTGGCCGTCGCCACCGACATGAGCGAGGGGGTCGTCGATCGGTTTCGGACGCTTCCGATCGCGCGCTCCGCGATCGTGGTCGGGCGCTCGCTGTCCAGCCTGGTTCTGGGGATCCCGGTCCTGGTGGTGATGATCCTCTGCGGCCTGGCGGTGGGCTGGCGTCCTGAGGATGGCCTCGGCAACGCGGTGCTCGCCTTTCTCCTCTTCGAGCTGTTCGGCTACGCCATCGGCTGGCTGGGCGTGCTGGTGGGGTTGCTCGCCGGCGGGCCTCAGGCTGCCGACGTCATCATCAGCATCCCCACCTTCCTGCTCGGCTTCATCTCCAGTGTCTTCGTCGACCCGGCGCTGATGCCTGCCTGGTTGCGGGTGATCGCGTACTGGAACCCGGTGTCAGCGGTGGTGACGGCGGGCCGTCAGCTCTTCGGCAACACCATCGGACCGCCGCCCTCGGGGGTGTGGTCGCTCGACCATCCGATCGCGACCACCATCGTCCTGGCGGTGGTGATCATGATCGTCGCCATCCCGATCTGCGTGCGCCGGTACAGCCACAGCACCCGCTGAGGCGGGGGCCGGACCGCGCCCTGCTCGGTCAGAAACCGGGGAAGACGCTCCGCAGATCGTCCAGGGTGACGGTGGGGGAGTCGAGCTGCAGCGGTGGGGTGTGGATCGGGTCGAGCCGTCCGTACACCAGCCGGAAGAGCGCCTCCGCCGGCAGCCGGAGCGAGCCGCCTGTCACCGCGTCGGTCCGTGGTTCGAGGCGGACACCGCCGGTGGAGAGGGTGAAGCGGCGCTCGGGATGGGTGGTCGACACCGAGAGTGTCGCCGGCCGGGCGGCGGGCTTGCCGACACGGGCGGCCATCTCCGGCAGGTAGTCGACGAGAAGCGCCGCGGCGTCGGCGGCGAGGAGGGCCTCCGGATCGAGCGCCACGGCGACATCCCACGTGTGCACAGCATGCTCGGACAGCCGCGCGCCCAACAGACCGACGAAGTCAAGCTCTCTGCCGAATGCGGAGACGCGAAAGGCGGTTGCCAGGGTGGCATCGAGCTTCTCCAGACGCCGCACCAGCCGTTCGTTGGCGTCGACGCTGGTGGTGACCTGGGCCTCAGGCGGCAGGGCATCCCACCTCTGCCAGATCGGCAGCATGGCCGCCTGTCCCGGTGCCGGGCCCCCGGAGAGGCCGGCATCGAGGAGCAGCCAGAAGAGCTCGGCCTGGCTGCCGAGGTGCGAGAGCACCTGGGCCAGGGTCCACTCGCTGGCATACGAGGGGGCGGTGACCTGGCCTGGCGACAGGCCGGCCACGAGTGTCCTCAGCCGGTCGTGCGAGCTGCGCACGGCGGCGAGCCAGGCTTGGGATTCCGGCATGTCAGCTTCCCCCGTTCATGAGTTGGTGCCGCCCATCGTCGTGCGATCACCCCGGGGCGTCAGCCTGAGCGCGGCACCGTCCGTGCCCGTCGCCGTCTCTGTCGCGCCCTCGGAGTATCCGAAACTTTCGTCAACGCCCTCGAGCACCGGGGTGACTCGGGTGCGCAGCGGGACCTCCTTGATCAGGCAGACGAGCACGAGGGCGATGACCGCAAAGGGTACGCCGGCGAGGAAGACCGAGCCGAGCGACTGGGAGAAGGCGTGCACGACGCCGCTGTGGATGACGGCAGGCAGCTTGTCCAGGACCTGCGGGCTGGCGTTGCCGATGCCCCCCGACAGCCCGCCGAGGTGGACTCCCTTGGGAAGATCCGTGACCAGCTTGGCGATCAGCACGTTGCTGAAGATGGCGCCGAAGATCGGGACGCCGATCGAGCCACCCATGGAGCGGAAGAAGGTCGCCGTCGACGTTGCCGTGCCCAGGTCCTTCTGGGCGACGCTGTTCTGCACCACGACCACCAGGACCTGCATGACGCCGCCGAGGCCGAGGCCCAGCACCACCATGTAGGCAGCGGTGACGATCGGCGGGGTGGCCGCGCCCATGGTGGAGAGGAGAAAGAGGCCGATGACGGTGACCGCCGTGCCCAGGATCGGCCAGATCTTGTACCGCCCGGTGCGGCTGATCAGCTGGCCGCTCACGATGGAGGTGATGAGCAGGCCGACCATCATCGGGACCAGCAGCAGGCCGGAGTTGGTGGCCCCGTCGCCCTTGACGATCTGCAGGTACTGAGGCAGGAAGACGATTGACCCGAAGAGGGCGAGGCCGATGATGAAGCCGGCCGCGTTGGTCACCGCGAAGACGGAATTGCGGAACAGCTGGAGCGGCAGGATGGGCTCGACCGCCCGTCGCTCGACCTGGATGAACGCTCCCAGCAGCACCACCGAGGCCAGGCTGAGCCCGAGGGTCTGAGCCGACGCCCACGGATACTCGGTCCCTCCCCAGGTGGTGAGCAGGACGATGCAGGTGACCCCGGCCCCCAGCAGGCTGGCCCCCAGGTAGTCGATGCGGTGCTCCCGTCGCTGGCGGGGCAGGTGGAGGACCAGGCCGGTCGCGACCAGGGCGGCGATGCCGATGGGGACGTTGATGTAGAAGACCCAGCGCCAGGTGGCGTGGTCGACGAGGAAGCCGCCGAGCAGGGGCCCGGCCACCGTGGCCAGCCCAAAGACGGCGCCGAAGTACCCCATGTAGCGGCCGCGCTCGCGGGGGGAGACGATGTCGCCGATGATCGCCTGGGAACCGACCATCAGGCCCCCGGCACCGATGCCCTGGAGGGCCCGGAAGCCGATCAGCTCGGCCATGTTCTGGGAGAGCCCGCAGAGCATCGATCCGACCAGAAAGATGACGATCGCGCCCTGGAAGATGCGCTTGCGCCCGTACAGGTCTCCGATCTTCCCGTAGAGCGGCGTCGAGATCGTCGAGGTGAGGATGTAGGCCGTCACCACCCAGGAGAGCTGGGTGAGGCCGCCCAGGTCGCCCACGATGGTGGGCAGCGCGGTGGAGACGATGGTCTGGTCGAGGGCGGCGATCAGCATCGCCAGCATCAGAGCGCCGAACACGACCATGAGCCGCCGCCTCTCGGCGACGCTCCGGCGCTCGATCTTCAGCGAGGAGATCTGGGAGCTCAAGCGGCTTGCTCCTCAGCGGCAACGAGCTGGGAGTGCCGCCGGTAGAGGCGGGATGGCCACCAGGTCCAGCGACCCACCAGCACCACGAACGCGGGCACCATGATGGTGCGGACGAAGAAGGTGTCCATCAGGACCCCGGCGGCGATGCCGAAGCCCACCTGCTGGATCTCTCCGGACTGCGCTGAGCCTCCGGCCGCGAAGCCGAGCACGGCGAAGGTGCCACCGAGCACCAGTCCGGCGGTGGTGACGGTCGTTCCGGTGACCCCGATGGCCTTCTTCACCGCATCCCGAAGGGGGAGCCGATGGGACTCCTCACGGATCCTCGTCATCACCAGCACGTTGTAGTCCGAGCCCAGAGCCATCAGGAACACGAACATGAGGAAGGGCAGGATGAACTGGACTCCGCTCTGGCCCCCGAGGTGGACAAAG
>Ga0224558_1004657_pt1 | contig 10542 bp, 9 predicted proteins | sample 714S32024metaG_FD_180682 | JGI IMG/M metagenome (GOLD analysis project Ga0224558, IMG submission 180682) | Peat soil microbial communities from Stordalen Mire, Sweden - 717 S3 20-24 | ecosystem: Environmental > Terrestrial > Soil > Wetlands > Peat | place: Sweden: Norrbotten County, Stordalen... | reverse complement strand
GCCTCGTCCTCATCCAATGACAGATGACAACGGCGGCAGAGGCTATTTGATGTGCGGAATTGCACCAAAAGACAATGATCGCATCGTACAACTTCCCGTGAGTCCACGGGGGTAAGTGTGGTAGCCATTCAGGTTTTGCGAGTGCCAGAGCGGGGGGCTACTCTCAAAGCCAACTAGAGCGTAATCTGCTGGATTGGGCCTGTGGAAGTCAAGACAAAAGTGCGAGAAGCAAATATATTTATGGAAACAAACCATGGCTAAGCGGCGGAAATCGCCAGGAAACGGGGAAAAAGCATGAATCAACGCGATACCGCATGGTGTTTACTAACTGAGTTCACTTCATCGGAAAGTCTTCGAAAACATGCCCTCGCAGTTGAGGCCTGCATGCGCGCCTACGCCCGCAAAGCCGGAGCCGGCGAAGAATTGTGGGGCCTGGTCGGCCTTCTCCATGACTTCGACTACGAGAAATATCCGACCGCCGACGACCACCCCTACAAAGGCTCGGAGATTCTGAAGGAACGCGGCTATTCAGAAGAAGTGCGCCGCGCCATCATGTCGCACGCTCAGTACAGCGGCGTGGCGCGCCTCTCGCCGATGGAAAAGACCCTCTTCGCCTGCGATGAACTCGCCGGCTTCATCACTGCCTGCGCTCTCGTCAAGCCGGGAAAATCGCTCGCCGAAGTCGAAGCCAAGTGCGTGCGCAAGAAAATGAAGGACAAAGCCTTCGCCCGCAGCGTCCACCGCGAAGACATCATCGAAGGCGCGGCCGACCTCAGCGTGGATCTCGAAGCGCACATCGCTTTCTGCATCGAAGCCATGAAAGCGATTGCCCGCGAACTGGGGTTGGATGGGTCGGCAGCCAAGCCGCCTAGGCAAGACCTTTGTCGGATGAGAGAACCTCCTTTATCGCACCACCTCGGCCACTTTTCCGCTGGCGATCAACTCCGCGATGCGCGCGAAATCCTGGTACATCACGCGGTCCCTGTCCATGGTCGCACACACCGCGCGGATCGCCGCGTGCGCCTGCTGCAAAGGCTTGGAAGTCTTTAGCGGCGCGAGGAAATCAATCGCCTGTGCCGCCGCCATGGCCTCGATGGCCAGCGTGTTGCGCGTGTTCTCCACCACCTTCTTCAGCTTGTTAGCCGCGATCATGCCCATGGAGACGTAGTCTTCTTTATTCCCCGAGGTCGTAATCGAATCGACCGACGCGGGATGCGCCAGCACTTTGTTCTCACTCACCAGCGCGGCGGCGGTCACTTGCGCCATCATGAAGCCCGAGTTCATTCCCGCACCCGGGGCGAGAAATGGTGGCAGCCCTTCACTGAGCGCGGGGTTCACCATGCGCTCCAGTCGGCGCTCGCTGATGCCGGCCAGCGCGCTCAACGCAATCGCCAGAAAGTCGAGCGCGAACGCAAGCGGCTCGCCGTGAAAGTTTCCGCCGGAGATGACGTCGCCTTCGCCGTCGCCATCCGCTGCCTTCGGATTTTTCACGAACACCAGCGGGTTATCGACGGCCGAATTCGCCTCGGTCTCAAACACCGTGCGGCAATGGGCGAGCGTGTCACGCACCGCGCCATGCACCTGCGGGATGCAACGCAACGAATAGGAATCCTGCACGCGGCCGCAGTCGCGATGCGAATCGCGGATCTCACTCTGTTCGAGCAGACGGCGCAGGTTCGCGGCGGTCCTGATTTGTCCGGGATGGGGTCGAGCCTTTTGAATGCGCTCGTCGAAAGCGACGTTGGTTCCCTTGAGGGCATCGCACGCCATCGCGCCGATGACGTCGGCTGTGTCGACCAGCGTCTCCGCCTCAAGCAGCATGAGGGCGCCGATGGCGAGCATAGCTTGTGTGCCATTGATGAGCGATACCGCTTCTTTCGCTCCGAGCACCAGCGGTTTGATTTGTGCGCGCTTCAACGCTTCGGCACTGGCGATACGCTCACCTTTTTCGTCAAAACATTCGCCTTCACCAATCATTGCCAGGGCCAGGTGTGCCAGCGGCGCAAGATCTCCGCTCGCTCCTACGCTGCCCTGCGATGGCACCCTCGGCGTCACACCGCGATTGAGCATCTCGCAAATGGTGTCGATGGTGATGGCGCGAACGCCCGAGTTGCCTTTCGCGAGCGAGTTGGCGCGCAGCAGCATCATGGCGCGTGTGTCGGCAATCGAAAGAGGTTCGCCCACCCCGACAGCGTGCGAGCGCACGAGGTTGACTTGCAGCTCGCGGAGCTGATCGCCGGCGATGTGCACATCGCTCAGCTTGCCAACGCCAGTCGTGATCGCATAAGAAATTTTCTTATTGGCGACGAGCGCGTCGACGACGGCGCGGGCGCGGTTGACGGCATCGCGTGCGTCGGGATCGAGCAGGGCGGGTCGGCGCGCGCCGCTCTGCGCCACTTCGCGCACGGCTTCAAGCGTAAGATCGTTTCCGTTGATGTGCAGAGCTTTCAAGTGTAGTTCTCAGTTCCCGGTTCTCAGTTCTCAGTTGTTGTTCGTTCGCAGTTGTTGTTCATTTATCGGGCCGTCGTGTTTCGTATCAGGGCATCGCTTTAGCGATGCCGCAAGTTCTCGAAATCAGATGCCGCTCTAGGGGCTGCACACCGCGGCCCGGAACACCTTCAGATACTTCTCCGGCAGCGCACGGGGTTTCATTGTCGAATCGGCGACGATGTGCGTGGTTTCGCCTTCGGCCAGCAACTCGCCTGTTTCCGCCCGTCGCAGTTCGTATCCGAAGCGGATCACTTTCTCCCGCACATGTTTCAGGTACGTGCGCACGATCACCTCGTCATCATAGTGCACGGGAGCCATGTAGCGGCAGTGGGCGTCGACAACTGCGATGAAGCAGCCGTCTTCGCGCTCCATATTCTTATAGTTGAAGCCGAACTGGCGGAGGAGTTCCACACGTCCCACTTCGAACCAAATGAAATGATTGGCGTGATAGACGACGCCCATCTGGTCGGTTTCGGCGTAGCGCACGCGGATGCGACTTTCATTCACGGTCGCCGCCCGTTTTACATTGACAGGCATCGATGTATGGAGCCGGCTCATCGGCCCGTCCACTTTGGCTTGCGCTTCTCCAGGAACGACGTGATTCCTTCGCGGAAATCGGCGCTTTCGCGGATGCCGGCATTTTCGCGGATGGCGGCTTCAATTTGCGCATCGAGCTCGGCGCGCGCGTGATCGGTGAGCAGGCGCTTGGTACAGAAAAGCGAGAGTGGACTGCCCTCCGCCAACTGCGCGGCGAGTTCGCGGGCACGGTCAAGCAACTTTTCCGGAGCAACGATTTCATTGATTAGGCCCATTTTCAGGGCTTCCGCCGCGTCAAAGATGCGGCCGGTAAGCAGCAAGTCGCGAGCGATTTTTTCGCCGACCTGGCGTAGCAGAAAAGTTGCGACGATGGCGGGCACGAATCCGATCCGGACCTCGGTGTAGCCAAACTTGGCTTCCGGCACGGCGAGCGTGAAATCGCAGAGCAGGGCGAGACCGGTGCCGCCGGCGATGGCCGCTCCGTTGACCGCAGCAATCGTCGGTTTGGGAAATTCATAGAGCGAACGGAACAGGCTGACCATGGTTCGCGAGTCTTCGAGATTTTGTTCCCGCGTACGGCCGATCAGCGACTTCAGAGTGTCGAGGTCCAGCCCGGAGCAGAAAGCCTTCCCTGCCCCGGTCAAGATCAGGATGCCGGCGGAGGAATTTCTCACTTCCTCCAGAGCACGGATCAGATCGTCAATGAGTTCGTAACTGACGGCGTTGCGCTTTTCCGGGCGGTTGAGGGTGAGGGTGGCGACGCCAGAGTCGAACTCGAGTTGGAGCGTTTTGTACTTCATGCGTGAGCCTGGAACGGGGGTTCGGGCACTGCTCTTTAATTGTTCGTCCTGAATAAAGAATTTGTCATCCTGAGCGAAGCGAAGGACCTGCTTTCCGTCGAACCACGATTCACTCAGGTCTTCCCATGTTGGATCTGTTGACCGGATGAGCGCAACCTTCTTGCTCCGCAGCCAGCCCTTGATAGTTTTTTCGCGGGCAATGGCATTCTTCACGTACTTGAACGTTTCATAGTAAACGAGACGATGAACTCTGTAATCTCGGGTGAACCCGGGATTGACATCGTTTTTGTGCTCCCACGTGCGGCGATAAATGTTGTCGGTGATGCCAGTGTAAAGCACTCGCGATTTGCTGGACAGGATGTAAACGTAGAAATTGCGCATGGGACCGCAGGTGCTTCGCTCAGCATGACAATTCTGCCGGGAGTTTGTTGCGCGGCATGTCACAGGGAATTTGGTCGGTTTCGGAGAACGCTTTGCGGATTGCGCGCGTTGAGCAACTGGTGGCGCGGGCGAAAGCAGGTCCTTCGCTTCGCTCAGGATGACAAGTTCGTGTGGAACATCAGCGCCTTTCCACGATGGATTTCCTGTACCTCGCGCCGATCTCGGCCGTTGCTCTCAGCAATGCGTCCAATGGCTTCAGCACGGGCAATTGCGCGCCACGTTTGCGCAGGGCTTCGATTACGGTTTCTGTCGAAATATTCCCGACCAATTCATCCTGCGCGAAGGGACATCCGCCGAGACCGCCGATGGCGGAATCGAAGCGGCGACAGCCGGCCTCATAGGCTGCGATGATTTTGGCGGCGGCCTGGTCGGGGCGGCTGTGCAAGTGGACTCCGATTTCGAGATAACCGTATTCGGCCATTACGGCGGAGACGACCTCCTGAATTTTCTCGGGCGGCGCCACGCCTACAGTATCGGCGAGGGAGATCATGCGAATCTCCTGCAACTCGAGCAAGCCCACGGCTTCGACGACCTCATCTACGCTCCAGCCATCGCCGTAGGGATTGCCGAAGGCCATCGAGATGTACACAACGGTTTCGAGTCCGGCCTCGTCGGCCTTCTTCTCGATCTTTTCCAGTTCCTCGATAGCGTCCTCCAAAGTCTGCCGTTGATTGTTCTGCAGAAATGTGGGCGAGATGGAATACGGAAAACCCAGGGTCCGCACGGCCTCGGTCGCGATCGCTCGCTGCGCACCTTTTTCGTTGACCACGATGCCGATGATTTCCACGTCGTCGGGCGGATCGAGTTCTTTCAGAACCTCTTCGGAGTCGGCCATCTGTGGGACAGCGTTGGGCGAGACAAAGCTGACGGCGTCAATGTGCTTGAAGCCGGCGGAGATCAATGCCTGGAGATAGTTGGTCTTAAGATCGGCAGGAATCTGCCCCTTGAGGCCTTGCCAGGCATCGCGTGGGCATTCGATTAGCTTGATGGAATCAGCAGCTGGCATTTAGCACTTAGCATTTAGCACTTGGTAAATCATCTTGTCATCCTGAGCGAAGCGGAGGACCTGCTTTCGCCCGCGCGAATCCGCGGAAATAGAATTACGTTTGCAGAACCCCCACCTTAAACTCCGGCACATCCGGGTTCAGCGACGCCGCCTCTAACGCCTGCGTAATCGCCTGCCGCGTTTCCATGGGATCGATGATTTTATCGATCCAGAGCCGCGCAGCACCATAGCGGGGATCTGTTTGCTCTTCGTATGTTTTCTTCGTTGAATCAAAAAGTTCTTTTCTTTCTTCTTCGCTCAACTTCTTGCCGCTGCGCTCCAGTTGCTTCACTTTGATTTCCACCAGCGTGCCAGCGGCGGCGTCTCCGCTCATCACCGCGTATTTCGCGGTGGGCCAGGCGAAGACGAAACGGGGATCGAAGGCTTTGCCGCACATGGCATAGTGTCCGGCGCCAAAAGAACCGCCGACGATCACCGCAATCTTGGGCACGACGGAGTTCGACACCGCGTTCACCATTTTTGCTCCCGCCTTGATGATGCCGCTCCACTCGGCATCGCGTCCCACCATGAAGCCGTTGACGTCGTGGAAAAAGACGAGCGGGATCAGGTCCTGGTTGCAGTCCATGATGAAGCGGGCGGCTTTCTCCGCGGACTCGGTGTAGATGACGCCACCAAACTCGACGCGTTTGTGGCCTTCGTGGTCGATCTGCTGCGCGTGCAGTTTCTGGTTGGCGACGATGCCCACGGCGAAGCCTCCTATGCGAGCGTAGCCACAGATCAGCGTCTTGCCGTACTCGGGCTTGTACTCGTCGAAACGGCTTTCATCCACGATGCGCGCAAGAATTTCTTTCATGTCGTAGGGGCGCGCGGGCGAGGCATCGTAGACGCCGTAGATTTCTTCGGCCGACATTGCCGGGTCTACGGGCTGTTTGCGATCCCAGAGCGACTGGCGCCGGTATCCCCACTTTTCGATGAGCGAGCGGATGCGGGCGAGGCAGGCTTCGTCGTTGGGTTCACGGAAGTCGACGGTGCCGCTGATGGCGGAGTGCATGGCGGCGCCGCCTAATTCTTCGGCAGAAACTTTCTGTCCGATGGCGGCTTGCACCAGCGCAGGGCCGGCGAGAAACAGGCCGCTGCCGTCGGTCATGAGGACGTGGTCGCACATCACGGGAAGATATCCGCCGCCGGCGACGCACATGCCCATGATCGCCGCGATCTGCGGGATGCCCATGGCCGACATGACCGCATTGTTGCGGAAGACGCGGCCGAAATCGTCGGTGTCGGGGAAAACGTCTTCCTGCAGCGGGAGGAAGACTCCGGCGGAGTCGACGAGGTAGATCGTCGGGATGCGATTTTCGATGGCGATGTTTTGCGCGCGAATAACTTTCTTCGCGGTCATGGGAAAGAAGGCGCCGGCTTTGACGGTGGCGTCGTTCACGATGAGCATGACCATGCGGTTGCAGATGCGGGCGAGTCCGGTGATGACGCCGGCGGCTGGGGCGCCTCCCCATTCTTCGTACATTTTGTGTGCGACATAGAGGCCGAGTTCGAAAAAAGACCCAGGATCGGCGAGAAGGGCGATGCGCTCGCGGGCGGTGAAGCGCGACTTGGCATGCTGACTTTCGATGGCTTTCGGGCCCCCGCCTTCGCGGATTTTTTCCTCTTCGTTGCGGACCTGGGCGACCAGGTCGGCGAGCGCGCGCATATTGGATTCGAAGCGTAGAGAGCTGGGGTCAACTTTGGTGGGGAGGACGTTGTTAATCGTGAGAGCGGTGGAATCGATACGTTCGCGCATGAGGGCAGAGTTCCAAAGTACTTACGAAACAACTTACTATACCAGCGGGACGAAGAGCGGAGCGCGGCGATTAAGAACGCGGCTATTTTTGAATGCCGGGCGCGGCAAGAGACGGGCGCTACAATCTAGAAATGCTGCGGAAGCTCGCATTCCGTCCAGACTGGCAGATCGCGGTGGTGGTAACCGCGGCGTTGCGCGTGTTTTATACGGCGATGGCAGCGGCATTCATGCCGTTTCTCCATCCTGATCCGGCGCTGATTCACACCAATGCGCTCACCGAGCATTTGCCGGCGCCGCACGGTCTTCATTACGCATTGCTTGGAATTTGGGAGCGCTTCGATACGCTCTGGTTCTTGCACATCGCGGAGCACGGTTACGACCGGCCCATGGCGGTGATTTATTATCCGTTGTATCCGGCGGCGATTCGGCTCGTGAGTGGGTTGATACCAGCGATGGCAGCGGCGCTTCTGGTCTCGACCGTAGCGGCATTCTTTTTTTTCTGGGGCCTGTTGCGCCTGGCAGGAGGCGAATTATCCGAGGTGGGAAGACTCCGCATGCTGCTGCTGGTCTGCGCGTGGCCGACCAGTTTCGTGCTGTTTGCGGGCTACGCCGAATCCTTGACGCTGGCACTGGTGGTGTGGGCGATCGTCTTTGCGCGGGAATCTGGGCGTGAAGCGCGGTGGGAAGCGGCGGTCGCTTGCGGGCTTCTTGCAGGATCGGCGCGGCCTTCGGGTGTTCTGGTTTTTATTCCGCTCGCGATGATGGCGCTGCGCAACCGGCAGGCCCGGTCGCTGGTGGTGGCGCTGACGCCTCTCGGATTGCTGAGCTATTGGGGTTGGCTGCGGTGGTCGGGGCGAATTTCTGTGGTGGAGGCTTACCGGCTCTATCAAGGCATGGCGATGGTTCCGCCATGGAGGGGTTTGTGGGAGGCTCTGCGGTTGATCGTGACCGAGCACGATCCTCTTCTGGCCATGAAGCTGGGCCTGGTGATCGTGGTTGCCGCGATCAGTTTGCGGCGCCAAGTGCGAACCAACTTGCGGATTGAGGACAGAGCCTTCGCGCTGGCGGTAATTCTGCAAATGCTGATGTACACGGGGCGTCCGCTGCTGGGGGCAGCGCGATATGTGCTCATGGTGTATCCCGTGTTTCTGGTTTGGGGAGCTTCCGCCGAGCGTTGGAATGGGAAGCAGCTCGGATTTTATGTTACGGCACTCGGCATCTTAAACCTGGCGTGGATGTGGGCCTTTCTGAGTTGGTCGCTTGTGCTGTAGTGCGGTTTCACGGTTGCTGCCCAGGAAAGCAGCGTGCCGCGTGCACGCACGAGACGCGGCAAGCCTCATCTCTACAGGTGGCCACGCCGAACACCTTCTCGGAATTTGGTTAGCTGGATGTGGCTGCGAATTGACTCATAGCCTCGGCGACCGGATCGTCGGAGATTGCGTCCACCATCCCGATTTCGAGGGCTCGGGCGGCGGAGACTTTTTCCGCTGCGACGAAAAGTTCCAGCGCTCTGCTCTTCCCGATCAGGCGCGGCAGGCGCTGCGTGCCTCCCCATCCGGTCATGAGGCCGAGAGCGGCGCCGCGATGTCCGAAGACGGCGTGGGGCGCGGCGATCCTGCGGTGACAGGCAAGCGCGAGATCGAGACCTCCGCCCATGCAGTGGCCTTCGATGGCGGCGATGACGGGGGCGGGATAGCTGGCGATTGCGTTCATGAGTGCTTGCCCCATGGCGGAGAACCGATAGGCTTCGGGGCCGGTCAGCGCAGCGATTTCGTTAAGGTCGGCGCCGACCGAGAAAAATTGGCGATTGCCCGCGACGATCAGCGGGCGCTTTTTCAGTTCGTCTTTCAGATCGTTTTTCAGTTCGGCGATGGCGAGGGTCAATGCCAGCACGCAGGCGCGGGTGAGGCGGTTGGTGCCGTCGCGCGAAGCGAGGCGGAGGATGCGCACCGGACCGTCGATCTCGATTCGGAAGAAGAGAGAAGACACGAAAACATCTTACGCGAGGCTCGCGTAGGAACGGCCGCCCCCGGCTATCCCTACCCAAAACTAAACGGCCGGCACGCCATGCGGCTTCACGTGCGCGCGGATGAACTTCACGATGTCGTCCATGGGAGTTCCGGGCTGGAAGATGCCGGCCACGCCGATTTTCTTGAGGCCTTCGATATCCTGATCGGGAATGATGCCGCCGACCAGCACCAGCACGTCGTCCATTTTGTTTTGCTTCAGCAGGTCCATCACGCGCGGAACGATGGCGTTGTGCGCGCCCGAGAGAATCGAGAGTCCGATGACCTGCACGTCTTCCTGGAGCGAGGCGTTAACGACCATCTCCGGCGTCTGGCGCAGGCCGGTGTAGATGACCTCCATGCCGGCGTCGCGGAGGGCGCGGGCGATAACCTTGGCACCGCGGTCGTGCCCGTCGAGGCCAGGCTTCGCGACGAGGACGCGGATTCTTAGGTCGGAGGGCATAGGATCATTTAACCACAGAGGGCACGGGGCAGCACCAGACTTTCATTAAAGGTGTCGCTCGTACTCGTTCCGGGCTCGACTTTCACCACGGGCTCCGAAGACACGCGAACGAATCCGACTCGATCCCGCCCTCCCGCAGCCCGTGCTCGTAGCCTGCAAGCTGCCGTTCGATATCCATTTCCTTTTCCTTTCGGCGTAACCGGTCTTCCCGGTACCGCTTCAAAAAGTAATCGATGGTTTCGATGCGCAGCTTAATGGTATTGGCCGGCCGGTTCTCGTCGAGATCTTTAAACGAGAAATAAGGCGTGCCCGAGCGCTCCACGATCTGCTCGATCACGCTGTAAATGGGCGCGTCGTGGCCACACTTGAAGCTGGAAATCTCCACCGCCACCAGGTTGGGGTGGCGGGCAGTGAACTTGGCGGCCCAGATCTTGTGGTTGGAACTGGCCGAGTTGGCGGTTTTCCACACATCGGAGATGTCAAGCGGGTGGCTGATTACACCGGCGCGTACTTCCTCGCCGAACAGGCGCTCCAGCAGGTCCTCATCCATCGGCAAAGTACTCTGCGAGAAGATCGAGTAACCCAGCTTCTGGAACTGCTCCAGTATCTCGTGGTTGATGCCGGGATCGTGGTGGTACGGGCGTCCCAGCATGACGATGCCTAACTTCTGTTCCGATTCCAGTTGGTCGAGGACTTTGCGCGCACGCCGGCGAACGCTGGCTTCAAACTTTCCCAACTCGCGGTAGCCGATCTCGATGGCGCGCACATTCTCCTCCTCCGAGACGCCAAGAATGGGCGCCCACACTTCGAACATCTGCCTCGCCAAGAGCTTGTGGTCTGTAAGATTCACCAGCGGGTGCACGTAGCGAATGCCGTGTTCGGTAAAGAGGTCGGTTTCCTTTGTGTAAGCTGCTTCCACCGTCTCCGGTGTCACCGAAACTGTGGGACAGGCATTGTGCCCCTTGGTGTTCACGAGCGGAGAGGACAGCACGTCGAACATGGGG
>Ga0224558_1004656_pt1 | contig 10544 bp, 9 predicted proteins | sample 714S32024metaG_FD_180682 | JGI IMG/M metagenome (GOLD analysis project Ga0224558, IMG submission 180682) | Peat soil microbial communities from Stordalen Mire, Sweden - 717 S3 20-24 | ecosystem: Environmental > Terrestrial > Soil > Wetlands > Peat | place: Sweden: Norrbotten County, Stordalen... | reverse complement strand
GGCTGCGGCCAAGGCCGGGCTGACCGTGGGGAGCGTTTCCTGGCCGGTAAGTGTCGGCGCCAAGGGAATCCGCTACAACGTCCCCGAGTACTGGCGGGCGCCAAAATCGGCCGATGACCTCAAACTATTGCGCGCGGTGAGCACACCGGGACTCGTAGCCGAGATTGCCCAAGAGGCGGGGCCGTATAACGTGGACCAGGATGACGCCATCCCCGGCGACTGGGCGCGCACACGGTATGCGGCTTGGATCCTGCGGCACGGGAAGCCCCAATTGATGACTGTCCATCTCGCGGCGCTCGATCACCTGGAACACGCCACCGGCCCGTTCAGCCCCGAATCCAATGACACGTTGGAACAGATCGACGCCATGCTCGGGCAATTGGAGGAAGCGGCACGCACCGCTCTTCCGGACTACGCAGTTTGCATTGTTTCCGATCACGGCTTTTCCCGCATCGACCATGGTCTCAACCTGATAAGAGCTTTCGCCGACGAAGGGTTGGTCACGCTGGGACAGGGCAGTGGTTTCCGGGGAGCGCCGGTGGTGTCGGATTGGAAAGCGTCTCCGATGGTGGATGGCGGCTCGGCAGCCATTCTGTTGAAAGATCCCAAGGACGAGGCGACGCGCGTCAAAGTGGAGCAACTGCTGCGGCGGCTGGCTGCCGATCCGGCCAATGGCATCGCCCGGATTCTGGACCGGACGGCCATTGCGGCCATGGGCGGGAACCCGGGGGCCGCGTTCTGGGTGGACATGCAAGCTAACTTCTCCGCCGTGAACGGGGCGGGGGCGCTCGTGATCGCGAGGGAAGGAGGCACCCACGGCTACTTGCCGTCGCATCCGGAAATGCTCGCCTCGTTCTTCATGGTGGGGCCCGCAGTGGGGAAAGGTCTCACACTCGGCGAGATAGACATGCGCAGCATTGCTCCGACCATGGCGGCGTATCTAGGTTTCCCGTTTCCGTCCGCCGATTTGAAGCCGCTGGCATTGGCTGGCGCCAGGTAATCCGCGCGGCACGATTTGCAGCGCCCGGGACCGCTTGATACGATGGAAATGACCTCTCACGGTGGGTGTTCCGTGTGATGTGGGGCTAGCCCAATGTCCAGGACCGTCAAATCGGTGCTGTCGAGACTGAAGGATGGGCTGCGCGCGCTCTACGGGGCGCGCCTGAGAGAGGTTTATCTTTTCGGTTCGCAGGCGCGCGGTGAGGCGCGGGACGATTCCGATATCGACATCCTGATTGTGCTGGATCAGATCTCATCCTATGGGGCTGAGATCGAACGGACCAGCGATCTGATCTCGCGAGTTTCCCTGGAATCGGGCTATTCCATCAGCAGAGTTTTTGTCTCGCAATCCGCCTGGCTCTCGGAAGCCAGTGCGTTTCTCGAGAACGTTCGCGAAGAGGCTATCGCCAGTTGAAGGATCACACGCGCAAGCTGTTGGACAAGGCTGCTCGCGCCATCCGTGTTGCGAGCTTGCTTGTGAGCAACGGTGAAACTGAGTTTGCAGCCGGAAGAGCATACTACGCCATGTTCTAGGCTGAGGCGCTGCTCTATGAGGCAGGGCACCGCTCCCGCAGTCACAGCGGCATCCACAGCCTATATGGTGAGCAGTTTGCGAAATCCGGGCGCCTCGACCCGAAGTTCCATCGTTGGCTGCTGGATGCGTTCGACCGCCGGCTACAAGGAGACTATGGTTTTGAAGCTGTGATCGCGCCGGAGGAAGTGGACCGCACAATCCAGCAAGCGGCCGAGTTTCTCCAGGCAGCGGAGCGTCTGATCGCGGCTGGGAGTTAAGGCGCTGGATTCTGGTTCCAGTGGCCGTGCGGCCAATTAGCGGATTCCCAGTCTGTTCCGAGGTCCACGATGAATGCCTACGGCGCAAGAACTGTGGGCGGGAGGATCAGCGGGCCGGTGCGCCAATTCCGCTCAGCCGCCGCCGAACATTTCCCGGTGGCCTCGGAGGAGGATAGCGCGAGCGTGGATCGACGTGTATAATGGTTCCGAATCCCTATAGTTGCTGGTCATCAAATGGCGCCGACTGCGCGGTTGACTCCTTCTCGATGCCTGCGTGCGCCCCCGAAGCGGAGGTCTCCGGACCGCGGGACGGCCGGTCTCTCTCCCATCTCTCTTCCGCTATCTCTTGATTTGTGAAAGGACGGATTTGTATGAAAAGTTTGAAATCGTATTTGTTCGTTATCGGTTGCATTCTTGTGAGCTTGTGTTCACATGCTTGGGCTGCTGACCTTCCCTTTGGTCAGACACAGACCGGTACGATCGGTTCGGCGGCACAGACCAACAGCTATACCTTCAGCGCAAACGCCAACGACCTCGCCGACTTTACCATGGCCGCTACAAGCGGCAATCTCAGCCCGAAGATCCAACTTTACAGCTCCGCTGGAAAGCTGCTCGGTTCTGCCAACCCCGGCAACTGCTATGGTTCTACCATAGAGATGAATACGGTCACGCTTCCGGCGAGCGGCGCCTATACCGTGCTCCTCGGTGACTGCTCAGACACGAACGCCGTCAGCTACGAGATTTACGCGCAACGGACGGCCAATCCGTCCGGGGCTGCGAATCTTGTCTTTGGTCAGACACAGACCGGTACGATCAGTTTGGCGACACAGAGCAACAGCTATACCTTCCGCGCAAACGCCAACGACCTCGCCGATTTTACGATGGTCGCTACAAGCGGCAGTCTCAGCCCGAAAATCCGGCTTTACAATCCTGCTGGAACGCTGCTCAACTCTGCCAACCCCGGCAACTGCTACGGTTCTACCATAGAGATGAATACGGTCACGCTTCCGGCGAGCGACACCTACACCGTGCTCGTCAGTGACTGCTCAGACACGAACACCGGCAACTACGTTATTTACGCGCAACGGACGACCAATCCGTCCGGGGCCGCGAGTCTTCCCTTTGGTCAGACACAGACTGGTTCGATCAGTTCGGCGACACAGAGCAACAGCTATACCTTCAGCGCAAACGCCAACGACCTCGTCGATTTTACGATGGTCGCTACAAGCGGCAGTCTCAGCCCGAAGATCCGGCTTTACAATCCTGCTGGAACGCTGCTCAGCTCTGCCAACCCTGGCAACTGCTACGGTTCTACCATAGAGATGAACACGGTCACGCTTCCGGCGAGCGGCACCTACACCGTGCTCCTCGGCGACTGCGGAGACACAAACACCGGAAACTACGCGATTTACGCGCAGCGGACAAACAATCCGGCCGGGCCTATTGGTCTTCTCTGGGGTCAGGTGCAGCCCGGCATGATCGGTTCAGCGGCGCAGAGCGACAGCTATACCTTCCCCGGCAGCGCCAACGACGTCGTCGATTTTACCATGGCCACCACAAGAGGCAGTCTCAGCCCGAAGATCCGGCTTTACAATCCTGCTGGAACGCTGCTCAGCTCTGTCAACCCCGGCAACTGCTACGGTTCCACCATACAGATGAATTCGGTCACGCTTCCGACGAGCGGTGCCTATACCGTGCTCGTCGGCGACTGCGGAGACACGAGCACCGGCAACTACAACCTCTCGTCTCAATGCTTTGGCACCTGCCCATTGCCGGCGCCGGCGCTCACCTTCCTGTCGCCAACCAGCGCCTTGGCGGGCGGCAGCGGCTTTACCCTGACGGTGAACGGCTCCAATTTCGTTTCCGGACCAAACTCGGTGGTGTACTGGAACGGTAGCAGCCGGATCACGACCTACGTCAGTTCCACTCAGCTTACGGCCGCCGTTCTGGCATCGGATATTGCCACGGCCGGCACATTCCCGGTCACGGTGCTGAACCCAAACCCTCTGATTGGACCATCGAATGCAATCACGTTCACCGTCAACAATCCGGTGCCGGCCATGGCGTCGCTCTCGCCTAGCAGTGTCACGGCGGGAGGCAGCGCCTTCACCCTCACGGTGAACGGATCCAATTTCGTCAATGGGTCGGTGGTGAACTGGAACGGCAGCAGCCGCAACACCACCTACATCAGTTCTACCCAACTGCAGGCCGCGATTACCGCTACCGACATCGCTGCCGCCAGTTCCGCCTCGGTGACCGTCTTCAATCCAAGCCCGGGCGGCGGGACCTCGGCCGGGTCGGCGTTCACCGTCAATCCGCCGCCTGCGATTGCGAGCTTGAGTCCAAGTTCGGCGATGACTGGCGGAGCGGCCTTCACGCTTACGATTAACGGAACAAACTTCCTTTCTGGAGCGGTGGCGCAGTGGAGCGGCACCTCGCTGGTCACTACCTTCGTGAGTGCGACGCAGTTGACCGCCGCGGTGCCAGCCAGCTTGATCGCCAGTGGTGGGAGCGCGAGCATTACCGTTGTCAACCCTGGCGGCGCGACTTCCAACGCGGCGACTTTCACAATCAACGCTTTGACGCCGAGCATCTCGGGGTTGAGCCCGAACTCGGCGACGGCCGGCGGCCCGTCTCTCACCCTTACCGTCAACGGCTCTGGCTTCCTCAACGGCTCTACGGTACAGTGGAACGGCTCCGCGATCACCACCAGCTATCTCAGCGTCAACCAGTTGACGGCCTCGGTGCCGGCCAGCCGGATCGCCAATTCGGGGACGGCGAGCGTGACGGTCGTCAACCCAGGCGGCGCGACTTCCAACGTGGTGACTTTTACGGTCAATGGGCTGGGAACGCCAGTTCGTTTCGGATCTCTTGCCCATATCGCCGTTGGCGGCTGGTGGACCACGGTAATCACTCTGGTCAATACTTCGGCCTCACCTGTCGCGGTATCCGTCGTTCTTCACGGGGATGATGGGAGTGTCTTGACGAGCCTGTCGGTGACAACGACGCAACAGGGCGTGACCCAAGCGGCCACTGCTGGGTCCGTGAACGCCGTCCTGAACCCGAATACGACGTTTCTTATCTCGGCCGGAGATCCGACGGCTCAGACGGTGGTTGGATGGGCCGATGTGCTCAGTTCAGGTCCCGTCGGTGGTTTTGCCATATTTCGCTCAACTCCGGACTTCGGCTCACCTTCCGAAGGCACAGTTCCGCTTCAGACGCAAACGCCTTCCGCGATTGTCCTACCCTACGACGACACGGCCGGGTTCGTTATGGGGGTGGCACTAGCAAACCTGTCAACGTCCTCTGCGAGCATAACAGCGACCGTTTGGGATGACAGTGGCACGAATCTAGGTTCACAAACGATCACAATCGCTGGGAGCGGACACACGTCATTTGTCTTACCGACTCAAATCCCGCTAACAGCCGGGAAGCGCGGGATCGTGCGGTTCCAGACCAGTAGCACCAGCGGTATAACGGGCCTTGGATTGCGCTTCAGCCCGTTCGGCACATTTACATCGGTTCCAACGATGTAATCACAGGACCTGATTCGGGAGCATTGATCTGCCTGTGCTATGGCAGCACGTCCTTGAGCGCGTTTCGGGATCGTTCGCGATCACCGCCAGCAGCACGCGGCTGGGCGTGTCAGGGCGCCGGCCGGCGTCCCCGTTGCGATACCATGTATCGCAGAGAGGTGCCAATCATGGCGACGACCATGGTTCACGTTCGCGTGGACGAGAAGACCAAGCGGAAGGCAGCGAAAACGCTGGCCGGGATGGGCATCTCGGTGTCCGACGCGGTTCGCATGTTGCTGGTTCGTGTGGCTGCGGAAGAGGCCCTGCCCTTCGAGGTTAAGATTCCAAACGCCACCACGGTGAAGGCGATGCGTGCCGCCGATAAGGGCAAGGGGACGCGGTCACGTTCTACCGACGCGCTCTTCAAGGATCTGGGGATCTGATCGTTGCGGACCCCGATCAGCGGTGCCCAGTTCCGGCGCGATGTAAAGCGCGCGCACAAGCACGGCAAGGATATGGCGAAGCTGCGCGAGATCATCCTGCTGTTGGTCGAAGGCAAGCCCCTGCTGTCCCGGTACAAGGATCACCCGCTGGCTAATGAAATCGGCGACGCGGACTGGGAGCAGTTGGACTGATCCCAGCCTCACCACCGCTGATGCACGCCCGCGCGGATCTTGGCGTCGTAGATGCCGCGGATGGCTTCCATGGTTTGATCGGGCAGCGGCGGCAGATCCGATGCCGCGCAGTTGTCCGCCACCTGCGCGGGGCGCTTGGCGCCCGGAATGGCGCACGTGACTGCGTCGAACATCAGAATCCAGCGCAGGGCGAACTGCGCCATACTGACTCCCGGTGGCAGCCAGCGCCGCATCTCTTCAACAGCCTCCAGCGCGGTCTCGTAATCCACCCCCGAGAAGGTTTCGCCCACGTCGAACGCCTCGCCGTGGCGGTTGAAGTTGCGGTGATCGTCGGCGGCGAACTGCGAATTCCGAGTGAGCTTGCCGGTGAGCATGCCGCTCGCCAGCGGGACCCGCGCCAGAATTCCGACCTGCTTCTTCCTGGCTCGCTCGAAGAACAGGTCCGCGGGCCGGTGGCGGAAACAGTTGAAAATGATCTGCACCGTCTGGACATTGGGAAACTCGATGGCTTTCAGCGCTTCCTCGACGCGCTCCACGCTCACCCCGTAGTAACGGATCTTGCCCGCCTCCACCAGGCGGTCGAGTCCGCCGAACACCTCGGGCGTGTAGTAGACGTCGGTGGGCGGGCAATGCAACTGCACCAGGTCCAGGCAGCCGCTCCCGAGGTTGCGGAGGCTGTCTTCGATGAACCCCGCCAGGTTCTTTTCGTTGTAGCCGCCGGCGGTGTGCGGCGAAAGGCGGCGGCCCGCCTTGGTGGCGACGATGATCTCTTCCTTACGCTCGCGCTTGAGCCGCGCGATGAGGCGCTCGCTGTGGCCCATGCCATAAACGTCGGCGGTGTCGATGAAGTTCACGCCGCAATCGATGGCCTTCGCGAGCGCGGCCAGAGATTCGGCGTCGTCCACGCTGCCCCAGGCGCTGCCAATGGCCCAAGCGCCAAAACTGATTTCGGAAACCTTCCAGCTGGTCCGGCCCAGCGTTCGATAGTGCATGACTTCCAGAGTACCGCGCTACGCGAACGGGTTCTCGTCGGCGCTGGGGCCGTAGATGGAGGGCACGGGCACATCCAGCAGGCGCAGGTAGACGGTGAGCTGGCCGCGGTGGTGATAGAGATGGTTGAGCAGAATCGAGCGGTACACGCCGATGCGAGGAATGGTCATGATGGGCTTGCCACCCATATTGAACGACCAGTTCTTCATCATGGCGGCGTCATCGGTGGCGGCCAGGTTAGTCTTCGCCTGGGCTACGCTTGCATCGAAGGCGGCGAGGATGGCGGCCGTGCCTTCCAGCGCGGGCGGCTCCGTGAATTTCTCCACGTCGAAGCTGTCAAGCCTGGCCATGCCGGAGACAGAACCGGGTATAGTGGCGACGTGCTGGGCGAGCTGCCTCAGGCTCATGGACTTGACGTGCGGCTTCCAGGTGAGCTTGCCGTCGGGAACGCGCTCCAGCACCCTGCGCGTGGTCTTGGCTTCCAGTTCGAGTTCTCTGATGAACATATCGGCGAGCGGCATGAGTGAACACTCCTTCCGAGAATGATATCAAACCGGGCGCCATGCTAACTTGAGAATTCATGGCCACTGAATGGACGCCGGATTCCTGGCGCCGGCGTCCCATCCTGCAACAGCCGGAGTACCCCGACGCGGCCGCACTCGAGCGGACGCTCGACGAACTGCGGCGGCTGCCGCCCCTGGTGACGAGCTGGGAGATCCTCGGTCTGCGGGAGCAACTGGCGGAAGCCGCCGTCGGGCGCCGCTTCGTCCTCCAAGGCGGCGATTGCGCCGAGCGTTTCGACGGCTGCACTCCCGGGCGGATCACCAACGCGCTGAAGGTCCTGTTGCAGATGAGCCTGGTGCTGGTGGTGGGCGCCAAGACGCCGGTGACGCGTATCGGCCGGTTCGCCGGCCAATATGCCAAACCGCGCTCCGAGGAGTATGAGACGCGCGGCGGCGTGCGGCTTCCCTCCTACCGGGGCGATATCGTCAACCGCGCCGAGTTCACGCTCGAGGCGCGCACGCCCGATCCGCAGCTCCTGCTGCGCGGCTATGAGCGCGCGGCGCTGACCCTGAATTTCATTCGCGCGCTGGTCAAGGGCGGTTTCGCCGACCTGCACCATCCCGAGTACTTCGACCTGGATTGGGTGCGGCATTCGCCGCTGGCCGAAGAATATCACCGCATGGCGGCGACGATTAGCGATGCGCTCGGCTTCATGGAGCACGTGCTGGGTGTGCGGGCGGGCGAGTCGGACCGCATCGATTTCTTCACCGCGCACGAAGCGCTGCACCTGGGCTATGAATCGGCCCAGACCCGCCGCGTGCCGCGCCGTCCCGGCTGGTTCAATCTTTCGACGCACTACCCGTGGGCGGGCCTGCGCACCAACCACCCGGACGGGGCGCACCTCGAGTACCTGCGCGGCATCGAGAACCCCGTGGGCGTGAAAGTGGGCGCTCCGGTCGCCAGAGATCAGGTGGCGCGGTGGCTCGATATTCTGGATCCGCGGCGGACGCCGGGGCGGCTGTCGCTGATCCATCGTTTCGGCGCGCGCCGGATCGCCGAGGAGCTGCCCAGGCTGATCGAGAACGTGCGCGCCGAAGGCGGGACGGTGGTGTGGATCTGCGACGCCATGCACGGCAACACGCAGTTGACGGCCGGCGGCGTGAAGACGCGCCACTTCGAGGACATCCGTTCGGAAGTCGAGCAGGCTTTCGATATTCATCGGGCGATGGGCCAGATGTTGGGCGGGGTCCACGTCGAAATGACCGGCGAGAACGTCACCGAATGCATCGGCGGCGCGCGCGGCCTGAGCGAAGAGGACCTGACGCGGGCCTACGACTCCGAGGTGGACCCGCGTCTCAACTACGAGCAGTCGCTCGAGCTGGCCTTCCTGATTGCGCGCAAGATGCAGAACGGAGCAGCGGGGCGATAGCATCCGGCTGCTATCCAAGGTCAACTTGTCCGCTTCCGGAGCCGGGCACTACCTTCCAGTTAACGTTCCTTTCTGCTAACCCAGGGCCCGTTCGGCGGCGACTTTCCGGCGGGCCCACCCGAAAGCCGGGGAAGCCGGCCCGGTGCGCCTTTCGTTTCCGCAAAAAATGTGAGATTCTGAAACTAGCCCGGCACCATTTTAGGAAAGTGGCCCAATGTATGCCGGGCCGGGAAGGCGCGTATGTTTCCAGAGTTCTTACTCCCGGAAACGACGGTTCGCGAAGCCGGAGCCGGGCCGGAAATCGGGCTTGGCAATCAACAGGGTGCGGCATTGACCCTCACCCTCGGCATCACGCGGATCATCGAACAGGAAAGCCTCGACCTCTCCGTCTGGGGTTCGGCGGACGGGTCGGATTGGGGCGCCGGGCCGCTGGTCTCGTTTCCGCAGAAGTTCTACTGCGGCACATACCAAATGGCGATCGACCTCGCGCAGCATCCGGACGTGAAGTACCTGCAGGCGAAATGGCAGGTGAATCGCTGGGGCAAGGGCGATTCCAAGCCGCTGTTTGGCATCTACCTTTTCATCCAGGTTGCGGACCGACGGATGGCGGCCCTCAGCGCCTGATCAATCCAGCGCCTTTGTATGATCACTCGCCAGGAAGCGCTCGATTTGTTCCGTGCGGACGACCTCATCGGCATCGGCATGGAGGCCGATTCCATCCGCCGCAAGTTCCATCCGGAGGGCATCGTCTCTTACATCGTCGATCGCAATATCAACTACACCAACTTCTGCACCGAATACTGCAGCTTCTGCGCGTTCTACCGCCCTATGGGCCACGCGGAAGGGTACGTGCTGCCCAAGGAGACGATTTTCGAAAAAATCCAGGAGACGCTCGACCTGGGCGGGACCGGCGTGCTGATGCAGGGCGGCCTGCACCCCGACCTCAAAATCGAGTGGTACGAGGACCTCTTTTGCGGCATCAAGGAGCGCTTCCCCATCCACCTGCATTGCCTCTCCGCTCCCGAAGTCGCCAATATCGCGGAAGTGAGCGGCCTCGACCTGCGTGAGACCATCCGGCGGCTGATGGCTTCGGGGCTCGATTCCATCCCGGGCGGCGGGGCGGAGATCCTGGATGACGCCGTGCGCCACCGCATCAGCCGCCTCAAGTGCTCCACCGGGGAATGGATCGACGTGCACCGCACCGCGCACCAGCTCGGCATGCGCACCACGGCGACGATGATGTTTGGCTGTGGCGAGACGATCGAGCAACGCATGAACCACCTGGAGCTGGTCCGCAATCTACAGGAGGAGACCGGCGGGTTCACGGCGTTCATCCCGTGGACGTTCCAGCGCGCCAACACCGCGCTGGGCCACCTTGTGAAGGAAGAAGCCACGGCGGTGGAATACCTGCAAACGCTGGCCATTTCGCGGATCTATCTGGACAACATCGAGAACGTGCAATCGTCCTGGGTGACGCAGGGGCTGAAGACCTGCCAGTTGGGGCTGCGCTTCGGCGGCAACGACGTGGGCAGCATCATGATCGAGGAAAACGTGGTGGCGGCGGCTGGGGCGCACCACTGCACCACGGAAGAGGAACTGCGGCGCATCATCCGCGACGCGGGGTTCATTCCCAAGCAGCGGGATACGCTGTATCGGACCTATTTCCTGAATTAGAGGTTC
>Ga0224558_1004655_pt1 | contig 10544 bp, 8 predicted proteins | sample 714S32024metaG_FD_180682 | JGI IMG/M metagenome (GOLD analysis project Ga0224558, IMG submission 180682) | Peat soil microbial communities from Stordalen Mire, Sweden - 717 S3 20-24 | ecosystem: Environmental > Terrestrial > Soil > Wetlands > Peat | place: Sweden: Norrbotten County, Stordalen... | reverse complement strand
GGCGAAAGTCGGATCGGTTGAACCGTTGGCTATCGCCAGCTTGTGATCGGTTTCGGCTTTGTCCACGGCTTCAACCGCTGCCCTCAGGTCCGGCCGCGTCTCCAGCGCGATCTTCCGGAAGTCGTCACGCGGCGCAAGTTGATCGTTGAAATCGTACGGCCCGGTCACGTCGATGTGTTCAATCGGAGTTCGATCGTTGAGCAGAGTGAGCAACTGGATCTTTGCGTCCTCCAGGCTCTCCTCGGCAGCTTGCAAATCCGATTCGTACTGCACCCGTTGCAGTTCCAATCGGTCGAGATCGATTTGCGCTATGTCGCCGGCATGGAAGCGATTTCTGCTGATCTCGAGCACGTGATCGTAGTAAGCAAGGTTGTCTTTTGCCAACTGCAGCACCGCCTTGGCTTGCAGCGCCGACACAAACGCGCCGCGCAAGGTGAAGAGCATAGTTCTCTCCATGTCGGCGTGATTCGATTCGGCAATCAACGTCCCCTTCTTCGCACTCTCCAGCCGTAACTCCCGCTTATGCCGCCGTTCGTGCAGATAGCTAATGCTGGGCGATTCATAGGTGCCAGCGAACGGCCGCCAGACTCCTTTGTAAGGCGAGATTTGCGTCCCATCCGCCAGCAGAGAGAATTGCGGGTTCGGGCGCAGAAACGCGGTGATCTCCTCTGCCCTTGACTCGTCAATACTTAGCTTGTCCGCCAGCAGGGTGGGATTGTTCTGCTCAAAACGCAGGCGGACCTGTTCCCAGGTGAGGGTCTGCTGCCCCGAGGCGCTCAGGGCCGCTCCGAGCAATAACCATAGCCATGCGGCCAGACTGAAATGGTGAAACTTGAACATCGCGCGCTCCGTGCGCACCGGGGAAAGCGGATCGCCCAATGCGCGTGAATGCGAAAATCCTCACGATTTTCGGGACTGAGAAAGTGACGAAAGTCACACTGACTTCGGATCTACAACGTAGTTGGATGCCCGGAAGGAGGCGCGCGGCCGGCGGGCGCAGGGGCGGTGAAAGCTCTGAGCGCTTGCGGAATGAACGGAAGAACGGTGCCAGCCTGCTCGAACGTGGGCGGGAGAGAAACGGAAACGGGCAGAACCAGTTGCGCAAACTGAGTCAACGCATGAACTGTGCAAGCGCAATGACCGGGGTGGCGGAAGGCGCGTTCCGACTCTTCCATCTCGGCTCTCATGGGGTGCAGGTCGTCGGTGGCCGAGATCACGGGAAACAGTAGCACGAGAGCGCAAACAAAGACGAGCGGGCTCGCCGCCGGATGACTTGCACCGGTTGCCGAGGTCCGTTGCCGCCACAGCAGCCAAGCGGGCAGCAGTAGGGACAGCCAACAGAGGTTGAGAAAAAGCTCCATACCAAACGCCCTTTTTTCGGCCGACTCCGAGATTATAGCGGCTGGGCGCGATAAAGCAAAAGCCGAGCGGCGTGTTCGCGTGACCATTGTCACGCCAGTCGCGATTCCTCGAGGCAGACTTTAAGCCTGCGCCATTCGCCGTCTGCGGCAAACGAACATTGCGCCGCAGCGCTGGAGTCGGCTCGTCGAAACTTGTTCCCTTTCAAACACAGCGACGCGGCACTAGAATGTTTACGGGCAATCGAGCGCTTGGTGCATTCTGAGTCCCGGCAAATCTTCGCGCTTTGATAAACGATTTCAAATGAAGAACCGGGGTGAAAACCGGGCAGAGGACGTTTTGTAAGCCTGTGAGGACGCCTCGGTAGGACTTCTTCTGAGTAGGGCTGGTGGATTTCTACAGCGCAATTCAATACGTGCTGTTTATGGCCATTGTCACCGTCCTGGTGAAGCCCTTGGGCGGGTACATGGAACGCGTCTTTTCCAGGCAGCGGACCTTTCTTGATCGCTTATGCCTTCCAGTTGAGCGGCTCATCTATCGCATTACTGCGGTCGATCCAAATGTGGAGATGACCGGCAAGGAGTATGCGACGTGTTTCGTGCTCTTTGGTTTTGCCGGCACTCTCCTGTTGTACGGCATTCTCAGAGTGCAGCAACTTCTTCCCTGGTTCTTTCCCCACTACCACACGACGCCGTTATCCCCAGATTTGGCTCTGAATACGGCGATCAGCTTCTCCACGACCACGACTTGGCAGGCCTACGCCGGCGAGAACACGATGAGCTATTTCAGCCAGATGGTGGGACTATGCGCGCAGAACTTCCTGGCTGGCGCGGCCGGGCTAGCCGTGGGGATTGCCTTTATCCGCGGTCTTGCCCGCCAACTCTCCGGCACGCTCGGTAACTTTTGGGTTGATCTGACACGCGCCCTGCTCTGGATACTGTTGCCGGGAGCATTGCTTGGCGCCTTGCTGCTCATCTGGCAGGGCGTGCCGATGAACTTCCGCCCCTATGCGGTCGCCACCACCGTCGAGGGTGCCCGGCAGGTCATACCGCAAGGTCCGGTAGCCGCACTGGAGATCATCAAGAATCTCGGCACGAATGGCGGCGGTTTCTTTAACGCGAATGGAGCTCATCCGTATGAGAACCCCACGCCGCTCACAAACTTTCTCGGAATGCTGGCGATCGTGCTCCTGCCTGCGGCTTTGACTAACACCTTCGGCAGGATGGTTGGCCAGCCTCGACAGGGATGGCTTTTCTACTGGGTGATGCTGCTTCTCTTCGGCTCCGGACTGGTCTCCGTTCATCTCCTGGAACAGCGAGGCGACCCCCACCTCGGCGCTGTGGATTTCCGCAATAGTCGCGTCCAGTCTGGCGGGAACATGGAAGGGAAGGAGGTGCGCTTCGGCATCAGCGGTTCGACCCTAGCGGCGGTCGTTACCTCAAACACGGCCACGGGATCATATAACTCAATGCACGACAGCTACACCTCGCTCGGTGGCATGGTTTTGCTGGTGAACATGCTGCTCGGAGAGCTCATATTCGGAGGTCTGGGAACTGGCATTTACAGCATGGTCATGGCCGCTGCGATCGCTGTGTTTCTAGCGGGATTGATGGTTGGGCGCACGCCTGAATACCTGGGAAAGAAGATAGGACCAGGAGAAAACAAGATGATCATGCTGTACGCCTTGGCCGCGCCGCTGGTCGTCCTCCCGCTCACCGCGATTGCCGTGAGCACCAGGGCGGGACTGTCCGGGTTGACGGTCAACACCGGCCCGCATGGTTTCACGGGGATTCTGTTTGCCTATACTTCCTGCTTCGCCAATAACGGCCAAAGCTTTGCCAGCCTGAGTGCGAATACTCCATTTTACAATCTCACCACAGCATTAGCGATGATGGTCGGCAGGTTCGGCTTGGCGATTCCTGCCTTGGCATTGGCAGATCTATTTGGCCGTCAGCGAAGCACCCCTTCTTCGTCGGGAACTCTTCCGACCCATTCTTTTTCGTTCGGGGTCTTGCTTACCACCTGTTTGGTAACGATGGTGGCTTTGAGCTATCTTCCTGCCTTGGCGCTCGGTCCCGTACTGGAACGATTGCTCTTCGGAAGATAAAGCGTGTGAATTGATCTACGGCTGCGAGATCGCGGTGAAGCTCTCCAACGCGGCTTGGCGAGCGCGCAACGCTCTCAGCTCCTCTTCGCCGAGCTTTTCGGCGCAGCCTGCCACTGTCCGCATTCCGTGCTCGATGAGTATCCGGCGGAACTCCGGATCGGGCGTCGAGGTGGCGATGTCACCGAGGGCGCGCAGCAACCGCAAGCTGACGGCCACGTCCGTCTTCGAATACATGCGGATCTGCTCAAAGGCGGCTTCCAGCAGACGCTCGAAGTGGATCCATCCAATGCTGGCGCGAACCACGCCCGGCGGATCGTAGAGCAGTTCCTCCGGCGGCTCTCGGGACGCGAAGCGGATCAGAATGCGGCTCAACTGATCGATGCAATTGATGGCGGTGGTGGGGTCGTTGACCGCAGGCGAGATCGCCTTCAACGCCACATCGACAATCTGCAGGACGCCAAACTCCACGTCCTGCTGCAACGTTCTGGTCGGACCGAAGTCGAACGCAGCCAGCAACTCGACGGTTCCTTCGGGGGGCAGACGGTTCCCCTTCGAGACCATCGCCAGTGGGATTCCCGCCGGAACGAAGTGGCCGACCCGGCGCAGAATGCGGATAGTGACGTGATAGTGCTTCGCCAGGGCAACCAGGCGTCGCGTATCGACGAAGCGGATGTACCCGGAATCATGGCTCAAAACGGCCACCTCGCTCGGGTTAGGTCGGAGTGGTTCAGCATTCTCCACGTGGTGGTTCAGCAAGTGCGGCCAGGGCATAATGTCATCGATCATGGCTTCCGTTTCTTCCGCGATTCGGTCGACGATGTGATTCACGCTGATGGCCTGCGAAATGTGGTGAATGAAAAAGAGCAGCAACCCGACGCAGACCAGCGCCAGCACCATCGCACCCAGGACGGTGGCCACTGGCGCAAAGGGGTAGGGGAGCGAACGCGTCGCCGGAAGCGCCGCCAGGCAGTACAAGAAAGTGCCGAGGAAAATGCCGAGCGTCCATTGCGTCACGCGGTCCCTGGAAAAGCTCACGATGATGCGCGGGGAAAACTGCATCGATGCCAGGGTGAGCGTCATCAGCAGGATGGCGAACACGATCGACACCACCGTCATGATGGAAGCGGCGATGCCCGCCAGAATGACCTGGGCGACTTGCGGGTCGGCGTGCGAAGGGAATAAGACCGTGGGTACCCAGGCGCTGGCGGCCGGAAACTCCTCTTCCAACCACGACAGAAACGCGCCCGCGCAACCGAGCACCAGCGCGATGGTGAGCGGGCGAATCAAAAAGCCGCCACGCAGGTTATACATAGCGTGGCGAAGCATCAACGGCAGGCTCTTCCTCATGGCTCTATCTGTTCAAGTGTAGTGGGGCAGACCCGCAGGTGCACAGAAAAAAGGGGAAACCGCCATGTAGCGCTTCAGCCTGAACTGGCACATCGGGGGTCTTCTGCGCCGTTTCGGGTTAGTGCTCGTGTTCATGGCGAGAATGTCCGTGAAGGTGAGGATGTGAGTGCACGACGCCGCCGTGGGAATGGCGATGGGCGTGAATGAGGTTTGCCCTCAGAAGCAAGTCGGTGTTTGAGAGAATCTCCGCTGGAGTCCCTTCGGCAATTACGGTGCCTGCCTCCAGCACGAAAACGCGATCGGCAATGTCTTCGACAATCTCCAACTGATGAGTAGCTGTGATCACGGTCCTCGCCGTGCCTTTCCACTGTTGAATGAGGTCTACGACCTGGCTCTGGCTCTTCGGATCGAGGGTCGCGGTTGGCTCATCGAGCAGCAGGACTTCGGGGTCGAGGACCAGGACGGAAGCCAGGGCGACCCGTTTTTTCTCGCCTCCCGAGAGCCGGTAGGGCGGGCGGTCCCTCAGGTGCGAAATTGACATGAATTCGAGCGTCTCATCCACTCGCCGTATCACGTCTTCCTTGCCCCATTGCAGCTGCAAAGGACCGTAGGCGATCTCGTCGAACACGGTCGGATTGAACAGCTGGACATCTGGATTCTGAAAGACAAGGGCGACGCGCCGGCGGAAATTCAGAGAGAATTCCTCTTCCTGAAGGTGCTTTTCGGTGAGCGCCTCCCCCTTGAATGTGACCGTACCTGCCGAGGGAAAATAGAGCGCATCCAAAATGCGCAACAGCGTGGACTTGCCGGAGCCATTGGCGCCAAGCAGCGCAACCCGATCGCCTTCTCCGATGTGGAGTGTGAGTCCACGGATCGCCGGGATCGCTTCGTAAGAGAAGCTAATGTCTTGCACTTCGAAAGTTGACGCCAATTCTTGCTTACCTCCCCATCCACACAGCTAGGCACCCAGTAAAGAGGAAGGCAGTCAGGCCGACGTAATCGCGGGGTTTCAAGCGGAAGTCGGTCAAGAGACGAACCTCTCCCCGAAAGCCCCGGGACAACATGGCCAGGTACACCTCTTGGCTGAGTTCGATGCTCTTGCTCAGTAGCACTCCGGCGGTTCGAGCCGTCATTCTGCGCCGCTCCGCGCCGCTCAGTACACCGACGGTTCGGCTCTTCCTCGACTCGAACATCTGGTTCGCCGTTTCGATCAGCAAGAAGACGTAGCGGTGCGTCATTGCCAGCATGGTGACGATCTCGGCAGGAAGGTGCAGCGAACGGAGGGCCTTCAAGATGTGAGTCCAGGCGGTCGAAAGCACCAGCACTGTGGTTAGTGTAGCCGCTGTTTCCACCCGCAGGACCAGCAACACCGCCGTGCGCACCCCTTGGGCGGAGATGGAAAGATGCAGGGCTGGCGACGTGAAAAGCGGCTCTCCTGGAGTGATAAACAAGGCGGGCAGTGCGATCACGCCCGTGAAGCCTAGAATCACAAGCCAGACTCGTTTTGCGAGTGCCGCAAGGCTCACTCTCGAGGCGACCGCGATTGCAATTGCGACGAGCAAAATGGCGGCAATGGCCTCAAGCCGTCGACAGAGGATCACCGAAACAACCAGAGCGAAGGTTCCGATGACCCGGACGCGAGGATCAAGTTGCTGCAGCAGTCCCGGTTGGCTTGCGGCGTGTTCCGATTGGAGGGCTTTCGCCACCGCTCGGGTGAAGCCTTGAAGCGTCGATTCGAGAAAAGAATGTCGGCTCATGACCGCAGGTTCCCCCCTGGCCATTTTCTGCCAACCGCTCTCCCCAGGAGCGAAGCCAGGACAAGGAACCCCACCCCAAACATTGCCGAGAGCAAGTACCCAAACACCGGACTCTTGATGAACCCCGGCGCATAGCCTGGGAACGGCGCCGTCCACAAGGTCGACAGCCTTTCGATCCCGACTGGAACGGAAGACGGAGGCGCATGGTTCCCCGACGCGGCTGCGATCTGTTCCCGCGTGTGAGGATTCATCAAGTCGGCAGAAGACCATTCACCCCAGGCAGTCCCTGCCGCTAAGATGCCGAGAGGCGTGAACAACATGAGCAGCGCCACCGCCCACCAGAGTCGTCCTTGTGAACGCTCAGGGCTCGCGCCGGCGATGATCGTACCTGGCGTCTGACCCAAACCGCTTACTCCTCGAAGAAGACCCAAATCAGCTCGCTGGAGATAGGACACCATACCCGCCGATATCACCGCTTCCGCCAGTCCTGCCAACGTCAGATGTCCGATCATCATTGCTGGAATGGCCACATGCAACGGATATGGCGCGTAGAGCGGCGTGCCGCTGGCGTCATGAAAAAGCATGGGCTGAATGCCAAGCTCAACAGCTGTAACCAAGGCTGAAGCGTTGATGGCAACATAGCCTGCAACTGCTGCCGCTACTACTCTCTGGCGAGATTTTAGATTCGAGTTCGTTGCGATCGTCCGGTAAACAACGTACGCCGTGAAGGATCCGACAATCGCCATGTTGAAGCAATTCGCTCCCAGCGTGGTGATTCCCCCGTCGCCGAAGAACAACGCTTGGATGGCGAGAGCGATCGAAATGGCGAGAATTGAACCCCATGGGCCGAGCACGATGGCGGCCACGCCAACGCCAACCGCATGGCCGGTTGTTCCGCCCGGCAGCGGCACATTGAACATCATGACAACAAAAGAGAATGCTGCGAACACCGAGATCAGCGGGATGGCGCGCGTGGCAAGAAGCTGCTTGATGCGCTTCAGGGCCGCATACCAGCCCCATGCTGCGAAGAGATAGAGCGTCCCACAGGTCGACGGGCTGAGGTAACCATCAGGAATGTGCATGATCTCGTCAATTTCTACCGGGGCATTGTTATATGTCGGTCCTCTGCTCAGCATGCCGGATGAGAAACCAGCAGGGAGGATCGCCGGAGTGTGGAAAAAGGCTGTGCACGCAGGTCTTTTGCACCGGTGGATCAAAAATGATCTCGGCCTTCCCGTCTTTGTGCGCCACCTCGTAGTAGTGTTCGACGGTTACGCTGCCAAAGGGCTGGCGCTTCGTCGCCAGACGGTATCGAAACACGCAATAGTCCGCACCATACGCGATTCCCAGCAGAACCAACGCCGCCAACAACAACCTCAAAGGGGTTCGCCGGCGCCATGGGCCGTCTTTGATGCCTTGAACCGCAGTCACGGCCTGAATTATACCCGCCCGCGAACCGGCCCGGAGACCGAAGTGTTGACAATTCTTCACAAAAAACTCGACCCGATTTACTCTCCCACACGTCAAAAGTGTGTTGGAATATAAATGATAAGATGCACCGGAAAGGTCCGGGATAGAACTGTGCCTGCCGCTGCCTCTTTCCACGGACAGTGTGTCTCAGTTTCGGCATCAAGAGTGCGCAGCTTCAACTTCCATCAGAGGACTGTCCCTCATCGATTTGAGGAGTGCGAGTGACGGAACAAGAACCAGACTCAACTATTTCTAATAAATCCGAGCATTACCCAACCGAGAGTCCAACCACACATAAGAGCCGCTGGTGGATCTGGCTGATCGTTGTGGTTGTGATCCTTGTCATTGTGGCGATCTGGGAACGCCGCGGCGGTTCCTCCGACGCGAAAGCCGGCGTTGACGCGGCCTCCCGGCCGGTTATGGTGACGACGGCGGTAGCCCACCAAGGCGACATCGGGGTTTACTTGAACGCATTGGGCACGGTGACGCCCGTTTATACGGACATGGTGACCAGCCGCGTGCAAGGCGAGATTACGCAGGTCTACTATCGCGAAGGGCAAATGGTTCGGAAGGGCGACCCCCTCATCGAAATCGATCCGCGACCTTATCAGGCGGCTTTAACGCAAGTCGAGGGACAACTGGCGCACGATCAGGCAGTCTTGAAGGAAGCCAAGATCGATTTGGAACGCTACAAGCAAGCCTTGGATCGCAATGCCATCGCCAAGCAGCAATATGACGATCAAGAGCAGGTCGTGATGCAAGATGAAGGCACGGTGAAAAATGACGAGGGCCAGTTGGCGAATGCCAAAGTCAATCTCATATACACGCATATCACCTCGCCCATAGCCGGGCGCGTGGGACTGCGGCTGGTCGATCCCGGAAATATCGTGCAGGCCAATAGCACCACTGTCCTGGTGGTGGTCACGCAGCTTCAGCCCATCACGGTTATCTTCAGCATCGCTGAAGATCATCTCTCCCAAATTCAACAGCAACTGCTCAAGGGGAAGAAGCTGACGGTGGATGCTTTTGACCGTGAAGGTAACAAGAAACTGGCATCCGGCACACTGCTGACTCTCGATAATGTCATCGACCCAACCACTGGAACCTTGAAACTCAAAGCCATGTTTGACAACACCGACAACGCTCTTTTCGCGAGCCAATTCGTGAACGTCAAACTGCTCGTTGACACGCAACACAATGCCACTTTGATCCCTACTCCGGCGATTCAGCGCAACGCCCAAGGCGCTTATGTCTACTTGATTAAGAGTGACCAAACCGCCTCCATGCGGACGATTACACCCGGCACTACGGATGGCTCGGTGACCGCCGTGCAGGGTATTGAGCCGCAGGAAGTGGTTGCTGTGACTGGATTCGACAAGCTTCTGGATGGCGCGAAAGTTACCATTCGCACGCCTGCGAAAGGCAGTGGCGCACCTTCCAGCCAGCAGCCCCAAACCGGCCAGAACAACGAGAGCCAATCCGCTCCGCCTGGAACTCGCAGTGGAGGCGCCGGAGGCAAAAACGGAGCCTCGCCGCAGTGAGTCCCTCTCGTCCATTTATCTTACGACCGGTAGCGACGTCGCTCTTGATGGCGGCCATCTTGCTCGCTGGCTTCGTTGCCTATCTCCAACTGCCCGTTTCCGCGCTGCCGGAGGTCGATTACCCCACCATTCAGGTGGTTACGTTTTATCCCGGCGCCAGTCCGGACGTGATGGCCTCGGCCGTAACCGCGCCTCTGGAGCGGCAGTTCGGTCAGGTCCCCGGCCTCAACCAGATGACTTCCACGAGCTCCGACGGGAGCTCCATCATTGTTTTGCAGTTTTCCCTCGACCTGAACATTGACGTCGCCGAACAGGAGGTACAGGCCGCCATCAACGCCGCCCAAACCTATCTGCCTTCCGATTTGCCGGTGCCGCCGATCTATAGCAAAACGAATCCGGCGGATACGCCCATTCTCACCCTGGCGCTTTCTTCCAAATCGATGCCCCTGTCGCAGGTCGAAGATCTCGCCGACACGCGCTTCGCGCAAAAAATTTCTCAACTCCCCGGCGTGGGACTGGTCAGCATCAGTGGCGGCCAAAAGCCGGCCGTCCGGGTGCGCGTGAATCCCACCGCGCTTTCCTCGTACGGCATAAACCTCGAGGATGTGCGCACCGCCCTGCAGCAAACCAGCCTCGACCAGGCGAAGGGCAACTTCGACGGCCCGCAACAGGATTACCAGATTCAATCGAACGACCAACTGCTCACCGCCTCCGATTTCGCCCAAGTCATCATTGCCTACCACAACGGGTCGCCCGTAAAACTCTCGGATGTGGCCACGGTCGACAATGACGTGGAAAACAACCGCCAGGCGGCATGGATGAACGAAACTCCCGCCGTCATCGTCAACATTCAACGCCAGCCCGGCAAGAACATTATTGATGTGGTGGACCGCATTAAGAGGCTGCTTCCCCTGCTCAAGAGCAATCTCCCCGCCGCCGTGCAAGTGGATGTACTGACTGACC
>Ga0224558_1004652_pt1 | contig 10546 bp, 10 predicted proteins | sample 714S32024metaG_FD_180682 | JGI IMG/M metagenome (GOLD analysis project Ga0224558, IMG submission 180682) | Peat soil microbial communities from Stordalen Mire, Sweden - 717 S3 20-24 | ecosystem: Environmental > Terrestrial > Soil > Wetlands > Peat | place: Sweden: Norrbotten County, Stordalen... | reverse complement strand
ATCGGGGAAATACCAGCCCGATTTGAGGAAGTTCTGATACCTTGTTGACCGCTCCTGGCCATCCCACCTTTGCTCGTCAACCAGCACCATGGCGGCCAGCAGGCTGAGCCGCTCAATGGACATGGCGACATGGGCCAGGTCGGCGATGGAGCGGTGGCCGTATTGAAAATAAAAGGTGTTCAGGAACTGCTCGGCCCGCTGGGCGCTGATCTCGGTCAGCGACTCGCGCATCGAGAGCGCGGAGCGGGAGTACTTGGCCATGGCGTAGGCCAGCACTTCGGGGTTGGCGCCGTGGATGGCAAAGACTTCGGTCTGGTTGCGTGCGACGGGGGTCATGAAAGATTCACTGGACATAGCTGAGGGCTCGCGAACAGAATACGTCATGGGGGCGGATTGAGGTTTGCATCTTTGATTCCGCCCCTGGCATCCATTAATAGAAACAAAGCGAAAAAGTATGAGTAAGACAGGAGCAACCGGGCCATGCGGGAGGATCCGATAGGCGCACCAAGCGACCCGCGGCCCTTGCCGCCGGGCCATTGGGTGCTGACGCAGCGCTGGAACGATCTGCTGTTTGCGCACTGGCCGGTCCCGGCCTCGTCGCTGGCGGCCCTCATCCCTGAAGGATTGCAGGTAGACACCTTCCAGGACACGGCCTGGCTGGGGGTAATGCCCTTCTGGATGGACAAAGTCAAAGTTCACGGCCTGCCGCCGATTCTCGGGGCGCGCAGTTTTCCGGATCTTAGTTTGCGCACCTATGTCCGCGAAAAGCGAACGGGAACGCCGGGAGTCTGCTGTCTCTCGCTGGATTCCAGCAATCTGCTGGCGGTGGCGGCGGGGCGCGCCATCTATCGCCTTCCCTACCACTGGGCCGAAATGCGCCTGGAACAGCGCACCGAGCGGGAGTTTTCCTTCTATAGCCGCAGGCGGTTTGCCGGCCGGCCGGTGGTGTTCAAGGCGCGCTACCGCGGGCTGGGCCCGTCGCGAAAGCTGGCCGAGAGCCGCCTGGGCACGCTGGAATACTTCCTCACGGAGCGCTATTGCCTCTTCTCGTCCAATGGAGCTGGGCAGATTATCCGGGCCAACCTGCACCACGCCTCCTGGCCCCTGGAAGAGGCTGAAGCGGAGATCGAGCAAAACGACCTGGCCGCAGTGCTCGGCATAAAGCTGCCCGACCTGGAGCCGGTGCTGCACTATTCGCGGCAATTGGCCGTCTATATCTGGCCGGCAGAGCTGGTGCGGTCGGCGCTTGTGTCGCGCCCAGTAACAGCAACGGCGACGCCTTTTGATCAATGCGGCCTTTAGAACTGGCTGCATAAATCGGCTTTGTATCAGGGCACGACTTCACAGCTTGCGGAAAAACTCATTGTTTTGAAAGGGCACGACTTCAGTCGTGCCGTAAATGCCGCAAAATAAACGCGGGCTTTAGCCCCTGAGGATAAGCTGATTCAGACTGCACCACCGCTGAGCCGGCGGCTGGCCTGCGTCTCTGACTCTCACCCATTTATAATCTGGACGAAAGGGCGCGGAATCGTGTGCGCAGGGGGTCACAGGAAGATATGTCAGATTTGCAGGGAAGAATTGCGCTGGTAACCGGAGCCGCGCAGGGAATTGGGCGGGCTTGTGCGCTGGAGCTGGCGCGTGCCGGCGCCACGCTGGCCTTGGCGGACATCAACGAGGAAAAGCTGGCGCTGGTGGCCAAGGAGATTGAGGCCCTGGGCGGCACGGCAGCGGCGTTCAAACTGGATGTATCCAACCAGGAGTCCGTCGAAGCCGGGGCCAAAGCGGTGCTCGAGCGCTTCGGCAAAGTCGAAATCCTCGTCAACAATGCCGGCATCACCCGCGACAATCTGATGATGAGCATGAAGCGCGCGGAGTGGGATCTCGTTCTATCCATCAATCTGACCGGGGCATATCTGCTGACCCAGGCCGTGCTGCGGCCCATGATCAAGAATCGCTGGGGAAGAATTGTGAACATGGCCAGCGTGGTGGGACGCGCCGGGCAGGCGGGCCAGGTGAATTACGCCGCTTCCAAGGCCGGCCTCATCGGGCTGACAAAGTCATTGGCGCGCGAAGTTGCCTCGCGTGGAATCACCGTGAACGCCGTTGCGCCGGGCTATATTGAGACGCCCATGACCGCCGTGCTCGACGAAAAGGTGAGCGCTGCCATGCTGGCCACAATTCCGCTGGGCCGCCGCGGGACAGACCAGGATATTGCAAACGCTGTCAAGTTCCTCGCCTCAGATGCAGCCTCTTACATCACGGGCCACGTGCTCGACGTGAACGGCGGAATGTTCATGGGTTGATGAGTCTGCGCGGAGCCCCTTACTAATTGGGTTGAGGGGCTGGTGCGGCGTCGTGCGGAACGCTTGGAGTTCCTCCCGGCGGCATGCCCATCACCGTCACCGACGCGGCCACAAAGGTTCCATCCTTCACGGCTCCCTCAACGCGCACCCTGTCACCCACCTGAAGATCGGCCAGGGTGATGGGTTCGCGGCGCTTGCGAAAGACCGTGTTCTCGTCGGCCACAAAGACGTGCGCGGCGTTGTCCACCGTGGCAAAAATGCTGACCTTGGTTTCGTTGATAGCCGTCACCTTGCCCATCAGCCAGGTCTTGCCGAAGTTGGCCTCCATCTCGCGAATCTGTTTGGCGCGCTCGGGATCGAGCTGCAGAACAACTACTGCGCCCACGGATTTGACTGCCGCATCTACTTCACCGAGCGCGGCCACTGCATCGCCCACCTTGATGTCAGTGGATTTAAGCGTCTGCGGAGGATTGCCGCCGCCTTCGCCTCGCTGCCTCGCCGTCTGCTTCATGATCCGAGTGTTCGCGCTGAACCGAACGGTATAGGTTTCGCCCGCATCGGTCTTGATGATGTAGTGGTCCGCGGCCACTTCAGTCACGGTTCCGGTAATGCCGCCTCCGCCGCCCATACCACCCCATCCGCCGCGTCCGCCACGCTGGCCGGGGTTTGCATCCTGAGAAAAAGCGCTCAATGTAAGCGCGACGCCGAATACGATTGCGGACAAAAAGCGGACTTTCATGGCACGGCGATTCATACGAACTCCAAGGGGTGCGAGGAAATCCCTATCCCTATAGACGTTGGAAGCACCTCACGAGACGACAGACTCATGGCCGCCGTGCGCAGGCGACACGGGAAATGCCTTGCAGATCGGGGACGAAGTCGGTTTGCGCAAAGCCGGCGCGAGCAAGCAGTTCAGTGACTGCCGCAGACTGACCGTAGCCGATTTCGAGCGCCACAAATCCGCCGTGGGTGAGCGCATCGAATGCCGCGGGGATGAGACGGCGGTAGATTTCGAGGCCATCTTCGCCCGCAAACAAAGCCAGCGCAGGTTCATATTCGCGCACTTCAACATCGAGTGAATCGCGGTCGGCCATGGCCACATAGGGAGGATTCGAGACGATGATTTCAAATCTCTCTCCCTCAACCGGCTCAAGCAGATCACCCGCCAGAAACCGTACTGCAACTCCGTTGCGCTTCGCGTTTTCTTCGGCAAGCGCCAAGGCGCGCGAAGAAATGTCGGTTGCCGTGATGGATGCCTGTGGCAGCTTATGCGCCAGCGCCACGGCAATCGCTCCTGACCCGGTCCCGACATCCACAATGTGCGGGGCGTCAAAGTCGGAAGCCAGTTCAATGACCTTCTCCGCCAGATGCTCGGTCTCGGGCCGCGAAATCAGCACATCGGAAGTTACAAGAAACTGCAAGCCATAAAACTCTGTTTCTCCGGTGACGTATTGAATAGGCTCTCCCTTGCGGCGGCGTTCCAGTAACTCGGTATAACTCACGGATAACTCATCGGCGAGTAACTCATCGTTGTGTGCGATCAGCCAGGCGCGGCTTCTCTTCAACAAGTGCATCAGCAATAGCTCCGCATCCCGCCGAGCTCTCTCGGGATGCGGACCATCCTTCAGCGCTGACTCTCCAAGATCGAGATGATGGCGCAGCGAAAGCATGGAAGACCTCAAGCCGCCTTACCGCCGGCCTTCAATTGCTCCGCCTGGTAGTGCGTGATAAGCGCATCAACAATGGGTTGCAACCGGCCTTCCATTACCTGGTCAAGCTGATGCAGGGTCAGGCCAATGCGATGGTCGGTCATCCGGTTCTGTGGGAAGTTATAAGTGCGAATCTTCTCGCTGCGGTCGCCTGTTCCTACCTGCTGCTTACGCGCCTGGGCCAGCTCCGCATTCTGCTTGTCCATCTCTTGCTCGTATAGTCGCGAGCGTAATACGCGCATTCCCTTTTCGCGGTTCTTGATCTGCGATTTCTCGTCCTGGCAACTAACTACTGTGTTAGTCGGAATATGAGTTATGCGCACGGCTGAGTAAGTGGTATTCACCGACTGGCCGCCCGGACCTGATGAGCAGAAAGTATCGATGCGAATATCCTTGGCTTCGATCTTCACGTCCACCTCCTCGGCCTCGGGCAGCACGGCCACCGTCACCGCCGACGTGTGAACGCGGCCCTGCGTCTCCGTGGCAGGAACGCGCTGCACGCGATGCACGCCGCTCTCCCACTTCATCTGTGAGTAAACGCGCTCGCCTTCGATGATGGCGATCACTTCCTTGTAGCCGCCCACGCCCGACTCGGACATCGACATCAGCTCAATCTTCCATTTGTGCTGCTCGGCAAAGCGCTGATACATGCGGAAGATTTCGGCGGCAAAGAGCGAGGCCTCGTCGCCGCCGGTGCCGGCGCGAATTTCGAGGACGACGTTCTTCTCGTCGTTGGGATCTTTGGGCAGCAGCATCACTTTGATCTCTTCTTCCAGAGCTGGCTCGCGCGGCGCGAGCTTGGCAATCTCCTCCTCGGCCATGGCCTTCATCTCCGGGTCAGCCAACATCGCGCGCGCTTCGGCCAGGCCCGCGCGCACCAGCTTCAGCTCACGGAATTTCATCACCGGAGTTTCGAGGTCGCTGAGCGCCTTGCCGGCCTTCTGATATTTCTCGCGGTCGCTCACCACCTCGGGCAGCGAGAGCTGGGCAGAGAGCTCTTCGTAGCGCTCTTCCATCTGTTGCAAACGATCAATCACGGCTAAACCTCATTCGCACGGCTAAAATCATTCGCCCGTGCAGGGGCGCGTTAGTGCTGCTTTTGGAGATCGAATCGGAAAATGGGCGAAGAACGAGTGTAGGCGGCGAGCGCCGCTAGAGCAGGGCCGGGATGGGCTGATGGAGATTCATACTGCTCTTTCTATTCTAGCGCGAAAAGGAACGCTCTAAAGAAACGGATTGACGATCTTCACGCCGTCGATCTCCTGACCGTGCTGCATATCTTCGGAGAGCAGGACGCGACAGCCCGCCTGTTTGGCCATGCGCAAGACCAGAGCGTCCCAGAACGAAAAACCGTGAAACCGGTGCATATCAATTGCCGCAAGTAGGTCGTTGACAGCAGGCTCGGCTACATCGAATCTTGAATGAAACTCGACCTTGTATCGAGCAATTCCAACATCAAGTTTGAGTTTCTTTGTTACGGTTACAAAAAATTCCTGGAGAACTTGCAACGACACCACACCGGTTCGCCGCCGCCGATGCTCCAAGATGAGCTCCACTGCCTTCTTCTGCTTGACCGGATTCGAACTATCCTCCGCATACACAAGGACATTCGTATCCAGGAATGTGCGCGACAATCTACCTGCGCTCATGAATCTCGTCCCGGTTAAACTTCCAGCCCTGCGAATCCCCAAGCCCAGAGAGACGCTCAAACATCTCCAAGTCGCGCTCCACGTCGTCGTCACCCGCCAAGTGCTGGAGGTGGTCGCGAATCTCCTGGTTCAGGCTTTTGCCCACGGCGCGGAGCTTCTCCCGGGCGCGCTCGGCAATTTGCTCGTCGATGGAGAGGGTGATGTTCATATGCACAGTATATGTGCGCACGTATCCTGTGTCAAATATCCGTCTCCGGTTCAAAAGCACTCGCCGGCTTGGCAATCGCTCATCAGCGGCACCTGCAGAGTTGAGTCATGCCCAGGGCCGGAGTAGATAGTGATGGTCGCGGGCCGGTAGGCTTCAGGTTTGGCGGTCATGATGTTGGGCACAAAGGTCTGCGGGTTGCGATCATAGAGCGGGAACCATGTGCTCTGAATCTCAACCTTCACCGTGTGGCCGGCCTTGAAGACGTGGTCCACGTCGTGGAGCGAAAACTTGTACTCGCGGACTGAACCCGCCTTCAGCGCCGCCGGTTTCTCAAAACCGTCGAGATAGCGGCCGCGGAAGATTTCCGCATTGGTCATGAGCTGATAGCCGCGCATCTTCGCATCGGGATCGTTGCCGGGGTACTGGTCGATGAGCTTGACCACCAGGTCGTTGTCCGTGCCACTGGTCGAGGCGTAAATGTCGGCGACCACCTCGCCGGTCAGCACCAGATCGCGCTTGAGCACGGGCAGCTTCCACACGGCCACTTCCTTGCGGCCGGTAACAAAGCGCTGGTCTTCGGTGAGCCAGTTGTACCACTGTGAGCCTTCGGCATAAGTCTCCTGAACAGGGCGATGGCGATAAGGGACGGGGTTGGCTGGGTCGCTCACGTAGCTGGTGCTGGCTACAGCGGTCGTACCGCCGAAACTAAGCAAGCCCGCGCCCTGAAGGTGCAGACTGGTTGGCCGGGATTCGGCGGGCGGGAAATGTGCGTAGCGCTTCCAGGTGTTCGATCCGGTCTGAAAGCTTGCCGTGTCCTCGAGGTCGAAGCCCGACGGATTTGTGCCAGGTGCATCCTTGAGGTAGTGGGCGAAAAACTTTGCCTCGATCTGGGCGCGGAACTCTTTGCCGACGGGCTCACTGTAGTCGAGGTTGCCCAGGCGGCGCGAGGACGAGGACCAATAGCCGTGGCGCCAGGGGCCGAGGACGAGGAAGTTCTGGTGGTTTTGGTCGTGGGGTTCGAGCATGGAGTACTCGATCTGCGGGCCGTACATATCTTCCTGGTCGTAGTAGCCGCCGACGGAGAGCGTCGGCACCGCGACTGCATTCAAACTGTGCTCGACGCCGCGCGAGCGCCAGACGCTGTCATAGGCAGGGTGATTGAGGAAGAGCTTCCAGGTGGGCAGTGTTTTGGAATGGGAGCGCACCGCGGCTTTAGCAAAATTGCCGCTCTCTAGAAAGTAATCGAAGCCGTCGCGGGGTTTGCCGTCCTTGCCCTGGCCGTAGTTGGGAATGATTTCTTTCTTGCTGGTCTCCATGCGGAGGACGTAATCGTAGCCGTAGCTCTGGCGGAAGGCGCCGTTGTGAAAAAAATCGTCGCCCATCCACGCATCAATCATGGGCGCCTGTGGGGAGATAGCCTTGACCGCAGGATGTGGGTCAATGCCGGCCGCCATGGCCAGAAAGCCCGGATAGCTGGTGCCGACAAATCCAGCGCGGCCGTTGTTGCCCGCCACATTCTTCAGAAGCCACTCGACGGTGTCGTACGCATCGGTGCTTTCGTCGATAGCTTTCGGGTTGCGATGGTCCGCCATTGGCCTGCTCATGATGAACTCGCCCTGGCTCTCATAGCGACCGCGAATATCCTGTGCAACGGCGATATAACCGTCGCGGGCCAGTTCAGGTCGTGCGCTGAAAAACAAGGCGCGGTTGACGCCGTCCACGCCATAGGGCGTGCGCTGGATGAGGAATGGCAGCTGCGTGTTGATGTCGGCCGGTTTTAGGATGATGGTGTGCAGCTTGACGCCGTCGCGCATGGGGATCATGACTTCGGTGCGCTGGTAGTCGTGGAAAACGTGATGGACAGGCGGGCCGGTGCGGCGATATCGATCATTAGGTGTGTCGGAAAACGCCACGCTATTTCCGTGGCCTGTCGCATCGAGCGTGAAGCGAAGAGTGAACTTCGCGCCAGGCAAGGAAAACTCGAGCACGGCGATGGGTTTCAATCCAGTGGGAACGTTACGCTCGCTTTCGTAAATCAGCTTGCCGTCCTGAACGTAAAAACTGACCGGCGTGTCAGGCTCATTCGGGTCGGTGTATTCGCCTGCAAACGCCTCGAGTTGGGCCGTCGTCGGCGCAGTTGCCTGTGTTTGCGTCGCGGCCTGGGCAGAGTGAGACGCCTGGGTCTGGCCGAATGAAACAGAAAACAGTATGAGAGATAGCGCGACAAAAGCAACTCGAAGACGAAGCAAGAATGACCTCCGCTTGACTAGGAAAAATGATGAACCCAATAACTCGATAATAAGTGAAGGTGCAGGCCTCAGTCTGTCCCGTTCATATTGCGAGGATTTTTCGCGTGTGTCCGAGAATGAATCAATGCCCGTGGCTGTGGTGGCCACGGCTTTGCCTGCTTGCCAACTCTTCCATGGGAACCACGCAGCCGTCGAGCTGTTCGCAGCCCATGTGCTCAAACTGAATGGTGGCGTGACTGATGTGGAATCGCTCCTTGAGCACGTATTTGAGCCGGGCCAGAATGCACGCGCTCTCCGACGGCGGAATGTCGGCGATCGTCACGTGGCAGGCGAGCGCGCTGGAGTTCGAGCCGAGGCTCCATACATGCAGGTCGTGGACGTTGACCACGCCTTCGACCGCCCCCATGCCGGAGCGAATCTCGCTGAGTGAAACGCCGCGGGGTGTGCCTTCGAGCAGAATATTCAGAGTCTCGCGGACGATGCCGAAGCTGGTCCAGAGGATGAGCGCGGCAATCAGCAGCGAGAGGGCGGGATCAATCCAGTTGTGGCCGGTTAGCAGGATGCCCGCGCCGCCAGCGATAACCGCCGCGGTCGAGAGCGTGTCGCCGGCCATGTGCAGAAAGGCCGAGCGCAGGTTTACATCGCGGGCCACGCCCCACAGCAGAGCCGCTATCACACCATTCATCACCACGCCTGCGGCAGCCACAATCATCATCAGCCGCGGCTCGACCGCAACCGGCGAGTTGAGCCGGTGGACGGCCTCGATTGCAATCCACACGGAAATAGCGATGAGCGTAGCCGCGTTGATGAATGCAGCCAGCACACCGGCTCGCTGGTAGCCGAAGGTCTTCGAGGGGCCGGCGGGGCGAGACTGGTAGTAGACCGCAACAAAGCTGAGCAGCAGCGCCAGAAAGTCGGAGAGGTTGTGGCCGGATTCGGAGAGCAGCGCCAGAGAGTGAGCGCGCAGTCCGGCCACGAAGGTGACTGCAACGTAGGCCAGCGTGGCCACCAGCGAGAATCGCAATACGGATTGAGTCCTGCTGGCGCCCGAACCGGAGGGCGTCGCATGAAAATGCATGGTCATAGTCTACCGGGGGTGGGTATCTGGAGCCAACAGTGCGCCAGACCTTGCGGGGTGCCCAGGTCTCGATTCTGGGACCTGGGAAAGCGGAGAAGCTCGTGCGAGCGAAAAGCGAGCGGCTGGCCCCACCGCAGGTGGCTACTCGTTGGCCTCGATGCGCCGCCCGTGCGGCTCCTGCAATCCGCGTGTGTTCATCCGGAACAGCGCCGCGAAGATGCGCAACTGGTCGCGGCTCACGCTCAACTCCTGCTCGAAGACAAACCAGCGCACTCCCTCTGTACAGGGCGGCGTGGTTAGCGAGCCCATATAAGTCCAATAGCCGCGATCGGCGGGCAGCAGGCCGGCGGGATCCACCATATCCGCAATCATTGCGCTTGCACCGGCGGTTTTGGGCAGGTGTTTCCACAGCGCGGCCAGCACGGCATTCGGGTTGCCCGCGTCCTCAACCAGCCGCATGGCTACCATGGCCATCTTGCCGTCGGCGCTGCGGTGCAGCAGTTGCACATCCATCTCGCTTAGCTTGCCCTTGACCGCTTCCTCGCTAGGGTGATGAAAGCTGAACTCGACCAGTTCATAGCGCACGCCGCCGGCCACGATGTAGCTGCCGGGGTCCACATGCGCCACTATGGTGTGGCCGTCGTTGGTGAGCGTGATTGCTCCGGCGATGTAATGGAAGTCGATAGGCTGGAGCGCCTTGTTCAGGTGGGCGCCGCGAATGTCGAGCGGCGACTGCTCATGGCCCTTCGAGCAAGCCTGATAAGCCGGATCCAGCTTGCCCCAGACCAGTTCGCCGCGTTTTCCCACGTAATCCCAGGGAGTGGTTTGTGCGGCGGCCAGGGTCGCCATGCCCAGTGCAAGAACGGCAAGTGCGGGAAAACGCATCGTTTGCTCCTCTACAGAATGGACGCGCAGCGCGCTAGAGAGCATTCTAAGGCATTTGCGGGACGACTGTAGCCGGAAGTCGAAACGGCGTCTTTTGCAGACAGGAGCGATGAGAGGAGCGAGGGGAAAAAGGTCTACTCGATGCCGATTTCTCGGCTCGAATCGAGCAAAAAAGGCTGCTTTTCGAGGCAAAAAACGAATTTTCCCGGTGATTTTCGGAGGTCAAATCTCACCATGCGGGAGAATCCGGGGCGGGAGTTTTTCTATCGGTATTGATTTCAAACGGGTTATAAATAATCTGCAATGTTTTAAGCGGAATTTATACCCTCCTGGGGGTATAGGGGGGGTAGAAACAGGGACTAGGGACTAGGGAATAGGGAATAGCCACCCCAGCGACGAAGACCTATCGCTGGGGACCCCGGCGAGGGAATAACAGAAGCCCGCGGCTCTGACTGTTGCTCCTGC
>Ga0224558_1004650_pt1 | contig 10549 bp, 8 predicted proteins | sample 714S32024metaG_FD_180682 | JGI IMG/M metagenome (GOLD analysis project Ga0224558, IMG submission 180682) | Peat soil microbial communities from Stordalen Mire, Sweden - 717 S3 20-24 | ecosystem: Environmental > Terrestrial > Soil > Wetlands > Peat | place: Sweden: Norrbotten County, Stordalen... | reverse complement strand
TCGAAATGCATGACTTTGTCCTCAATCGCGTCGCGTGCCGTCAGAACCAGAACCGGAATCGATGAATGGGATTGCCGCACTCGACGAAGCAATACCGTGCCGCTCATCTGCGGAAGCATTAAGTCCAGTATGAGAAGATCGTATGCGTACGAGTTGATGTAGCTCTCGCCCTCGCGGCCGTTTCCCGCGAGATCTACGGCGAATCGCTCAGCACGCAACCCGCGCGCGACAAACTCAGCGAGTTTGCGATCATCTTCGACAATGAGTATTCGCATAGGGACTCCCTCAATTTAGCACTTCACCGCGTAGAAGACTCTCATAGAACAACCTCTGCCCGATCGAGGGGTAGATGTGCCGCCTCTTATCGCGCGCGATCCCGCCGAATGGTGCGCGGCGATCGTGGAATTGGCGTTGATCGGCCTCAACCTGAATCGACTCTACGCGCTTCAGCTCGAGAGACACCCGCTCGCCGGCTGCGTTCTGGCTACTATCGGTATGCATCGGGAAGGGCTCGTGCGCAAGCGGATCTTCAAGGGCGGCCTTGTGGAGGATGTGGTCTGCTGGGCGACCTTAAAGAATGACTTGCAACAAAGATCAGAAAGCTAGCGCTGACTCATTCCCCGCGGCCCCTGTAAGCGCTTCGCGAGAGTTGCACGGGACACGAGGCCTATCGCGGTGGCCGACTCATCGGCGTGACGTTCAACAACGAGTAAGTGCGTCAATCCCGTACCCTGAAACATCTTGTAGAGATCACCCGCAGTGAGCGTCTGCAGCGACTCGTGCTTAACCAGCGATAATTCGTTCCAGGGCGTCATAACCTCACCCACACGGATACCGCTGCGCTCGCTGGTATCCCGCGCGTGCGGGTACCGATGAGGGCGCTTTCGCTCGATATCGTAGTAAGTCACCAGACCGACCACTTGTTGCTCAATGCCGCCGATTTCTTGCCGAGTCACTAGCAGCGCATGAACCCCCAATCTATTCATATCACCGAATGCATCATCCATAGAACTGTCTACCTCCACCGTGATCGGATATTCACGCCGGAAGTCAGTCAGTACACAGAATGCCGAATCGTTAGCCTCCAAATAGGAATCATCATCGGCCACGGTGCGTTCAAGCAAAGACGCCGCCGACCTGACTCGCAACGGCACTACTAACGCGTTTTCCATAACTCAATCTCCTCCGAATCTCGGGCCCGTGAATATTGTTACGTACCTATATAGACTCGATGGAACCTCGCTCGGTTCCGCCACGGCCGTTGTCATCACTCCCATAAGAAGGTCCAATGCCGCCCCACCCTCCGCCCCCTCTGTCGCGTCGGAACGCTCATCACGGCGCAGAGCTGCTCAGCACCCGTCGAAACGCGGCGATGATGGCTGGTTGGGGTCGGCGAATAGTCGGAACGGCCTGATAATTCTGCCACCCGCCCCCTAAGCTTTTGTAAAGCTGCACGAACTGCTCGCCCTGAGCCACCTGAGCCTCCGCATACTGCTCTTGCAGATCATAGAACTGTCGCTCGGCATCCACGACGTTGAGAAAATCCGTAAGACCGCGATTGTATCGCGCGGTCGCCAAATCAACGGCTCGTTGGCCTGCAATCATCGCCGTGCTCAAATTCTCCATGCGCGCCTGCTGTGCCTGATAGGCATCGAGCGAAGTATCTACTTGCTGCACGGCAGTCAATATCGTTTTGCGGTAGTTAACCAGGCTCAAGCGAGCTGCCAAATCGGCGATGTCAACCTCGGCATCGAGCGCACCGAAATCGAGAAGCGGCCACACTGCCCCAGGCCCGAAAGACCAAATATGCTTATTCACATTCGGGATAGTTCCCCAGCCTTGTCCTTGACTGCCGATCGCCGCACTGACCGTGACGTCCGGAAAAAGGTTTGCGGTTGCCACACCAATGCGCGCGGTGGCTGCTGCCAGTTCTCGCTCTGCCTCTTGGATGTCCGGTCTACGTTTCAACAGGTCGAGCGGAACGCCAGGCGCGGTCGGCGCGGGCATCGATGGAATGAGATCGGGTTTTGCGAGTTCTCGAACCACATTCTCGGGGTACTCGCCCACGAGCACCGCAAGCGTGTACTGCGCGGCGTTCACCTCCGCTTCCACCGGGGCGATCTCCGCTTCCAGGGTCGCGAGTTCGCGGGTCGCAAGCGCGACATCGAGCTCGTTCGTGATCCCACGCTCATAGCGAATATTGACAATGCGCAGCGACTCGCGCAGCACATCGCTCGCCTTGTGCAAGATACCCGCACGAACCTGAAAGCCGCGCAGATCGACGTAGGCGCGCACCACGTCGGCAACCACGGAAGTAAGGACATCGTAGCGAGCGGCGCGTGCCGCTTGGGTATCAGCCCGCGCGGCTTCGAACTCCCGGCGGAATTTGCCAAAGAGGTCGAGTTCCCACACCGCGTCGAAGCCCGCAATCGTGTTGATGTGTTGCAGGCCGGCCCCATTGTCCGCGGATCTTAGTGTTGGATCGGCTCGGCCCTTGGTGAGGTCACTTCCCGTACCACGCCCCGCGGCGGCGCTGCTGTCCACCTCGGGCAATGCATATCCAATCACCACCGCTTCGTAAGTGCGCGCTTGCTGCAATCGATCCAGTGCGATCTCGATGTCCAGATTGGACTTGACGGCGCGTTCGACGAGAGAGTTCAGCTCCTCGTCATTCAGGGCGCGCCACCAGCTCGCCAAATCCGGAGGGGGCGCTGTTGGTTGACCGCTCGTGTCCGCTGAATTCACCGTAGCCTGGGCTGCAAAGTTCGGCGGTGCATCAGATTGTGGGGTGCGGTAACTGGGACCCACCGCACAGGCGCTCAACCCGGCGACTAACCCAAAGACGATTAACCGTGGTGCGTTCACTGCAGGCCCTTCAGCGCTTCGCGTCCAGGTGCTTGTCGGTGGAATCGGGCTCGTTGACGGCCACGCTTTGGCCCGATGCAATTTGGCTGCTGATGTTCAAGACCAGCCGGTCACCCGGCTTCACTCCCGAGGCCAACTCGACCAAGCTCCCGTTATCGCGGGCGATCACGACATTTTCAAATTCGATCTTGCCGTGGGCATCGACTTGCGCGACCTGGGTGCCAGTCGCACGAAATATCAATGCGGCGGCGGGAACCTCGACTAACCCGCGAGGCGGAAGCCGGAAAGCAATATTCACGTACATTCCGGGTACCAGCGCGTGATTGGCATTCGGCATGTCGACTTCCACTCGCATGGTGCGGGCCTGCGCATTGATGGATTCCGCGGATCTGGCTATTTTCCCCGAGAAAACGCCGCCCACTGCACCGGTTGCGCGTATCTCGGCCGGCACACCGGCGTTCATCAATTCGCCGGAGGCGTTCTGCGGCACATCAACGAAAATGCGCAACGGATCGGTCTGCGCCATGCGATACAGGGGTGTAGTCGTCGATCCACTGCCGGCAGTTACCAGGTTGCCAATGTCGATCTTGCGTTCGGTGATGGTTCCATCGAAGGGCGCCTTTACCTGTTTGAATTCCGTCAATGCGTTGTATTGATCGACCTTTGATTTGTCCAGATTCACTTGTGCATCGGCCGCATACAGTCGCGCCTCAGAGCTTTCGTAGTCCGCTTTTTTCGACTCCCGCTCCTGCTCGGACACAACCCCTTTGGGCGAATCGCGCCAGCGCTCGTTGGTCGTTCTGCTAAATTCCGCTTCCGCCTTTCGCGCCACAACCTGTGCCTCCGACGCCTTGAGCTGCGCTCGAGCGGCTTCCAACTCGGCATCAAGCTCTGGCGTCTCAATGGTCGCCAGCAACTGACCCTTTTTGACGTGATCGCCGATGTCTACCAGCCACTTCGCTACATAGCCGTTGACTCGTGCGTAGATCGTCGTTTCGTACCACGCCGCAGTCTCCCCCGGAAGGACCAGATCCTGTCCCATCGTCGCCGGTCGCGCAATCACCACATCCACCGGCGGCGGCGTCGAATAAGCGGTCTCCCCGGACCTCGCCACGGCGTGTGCGTGGATATAGCGGACCACGACCACCACAACAAAACAAAGCGCCAAGAACGCCGCTGCAATGACTACGCCCCGCTTCGTGCGCCGACCCGTCTCCGAATCAAAGCTCGTAGACACCTTGTCGTGTTCGCTCCGGGACACCTCGTCGGGGTATTTGCTATGGGCCGGATCCTCGCTCAGAAGCGCTGGATTTGCGGGACTTTGCGGATCATGCGATTGCATTGGCTCTACCTTTAATGTCGGAATCAGCAGCAGCGACCGGTTGGCGACGTAACAACTTATACATCGTCGGCACAAAGATCAGAGTCGCAAACGTCGCGAACAGCAAGCCGCCAATCACCGCCCTGCCCAATGGCGCGTTCTGCTCGCCGCCCTCGCCGATGCCTAAGGCCATGGGCACCATGCCGAGAATCATCGCCCCAGCCGTCATAAGGACGGGCCGCAGCCGCGTGTACCCCGCGCTAGTTGCCGCGCGCAGTGCATCATCGCCCGCTGCCATCCGTTGATTGGCGAAGCTAACCACCAAAATGCTGTTCGCCGTCGTCAACCCGATGCACATAAGGGTCCCCATGAGCGCGGGCACGCTCATCGGAGTTTGAGAGAGAAACAGCATCCACAGTACGCCGCCCAAGGCAAAAGGAACCGCCAGCAACACGATGAGGGGATCGATCCAGCTCTGGAAGTTCATCACTAAAAACAAATACACCAGTACGATGGCGAGTGCGATGCCCGTGAACAATCCGGTGTAGCTCTCGCGCATGGTCTCCACCTGGCCGCTTAGGGTCACTGTCAGCGCCTTCGACGCATCGGGGCGGTACGCCTTCAACACCTCATCGATATCCAGAGATGTGCCGTACAGGTCACGCCCTTGAACGTCCGCATGCACGTCGAATACCGGCCGAATATTCAACTGCGACGTCACCATGGGAACCGCCTCGCGGCCGAAGGATGCCAGATTCAGAAGAAGCTGTCCGGACGTCGCGCCGGCTCCCGACGTCACGGGCATCGTCTGCAGATCTTGCGAGGAGCGAATGCGATAGGTTGGGACTTGAACCACCAGCGGATAGCTCACGCTGTTGCGTGGATCCACCCAGAAATTTGGCGCCGTTTGTGCACTCGAATTGGTGGCCACCAGCACGTTATTGGCTGCCTCCTGTTGTGTCACGCCCGTCTGGGTCGCCAGCGCCCGATCCATGTCTACGGTCAGCGCCGGCGCGTTCGGGACTTGAAATACGTGCGAGTCCACGACACCCGCGACGCGGGTCAAGGCGCGCGCGATTTGCGAAGCCAGGGCGAACGCGGCGTCCTGATCCGGCCCCGAAATTCTCACATCGATCGGCGCCGGTTGGCCAAAATTGAGAACCTGGTCGACGATATCGGCCGGCTGAAAGAAGAACTGCAGTTCTGCAAACCGCGCCGGCAACTCACGGCGCAACATCGCGATGATTGTGGCGGTCGGCGTATGCTTTTCCTTCAGCGAAATCAATATCTCGCCGTCCATCGGGCCCACGGTGGCCGAATCGCTCAGTGCAATATTGATGCCGCTATACGGCAGCCCAATGTTATCGAGCATGACATCAATCTGGTCGTTGCCCACCAGTTTCCGGATTTGCGCCTCGACTTCGGCAAAGTCCTGCTGGGTCTTCTCGAGCCGCGTTCCCGCTGGTGCCCGGACGTGCAGGCGCATCTGCCCTGCGTCCACGTGCGGGAAGAAATCTCGTCCCAAAAACGGAAAGAGAAGCGTCGACACCACAATCAATACGACGAACGCCACCACAGTAAGGCGCGCCTGCGACAGCGCCCACGAGAGTGTGTTGCGGTAGTTTTCCCTAAATTTCTCAAAACCTCGTTCAAACCCCGCTTGCAATCGGACGAGAGGATTCTTGGAACGGGGATTCGTGTGTGAGGCACCGTGCGTGGATTCGGCGTCGAATTCATGCACGGCGCGTCGCATCAGGTAGTTAAATAGTACCGGCACCATCGTGAACGAGAGTGCGAGGCTCGCCAGCAGCGATCCGATAACCGAGAGCGACAGTGGAGAAAATAGATACTTAGCCGTTCCTTGCAGCAAAAACACGGGAACGAAGACGATGCAAATGCATAGAGTTGACAAGAATGTAGGTATCGCCACCTCGTTGGCACCGACCACGATTGACTGATGCAGTGGTTCCCGCATCGCGACGTGGCGTTCGATGTTTTCAATAACGACAGTACCGTTGTCAACCAGAATACCGATCGCTAACGCAAATCCACCCAGGGTCATGGTGTTGAGCGTTTGCCCGGTGAGATTAATGAATAGGACGGCAGTAATGATCGACAGCGGGATAGCTGCGAGAATGATCAGGGACAACCGGACATTGCCCAGAAACAAGATGATGACCAGCGCGGTCAACACCGCCGCCATACACGCGCTCAGAAGCACGCTATTGAGTGCCGCCTTCACGAATACCGACTGGTCGAACAAGGCCTTAACCGTGACATCTTTAGGCAGCACTTTTTTGATGTCGAGGAGCGCTGCGCGCACACCGTCGATGACGGCGAGCGTCGACACGCCGCCGGTCTTTCGAATCGTCATCAACGCGCCAGGGGTTCCATTGACCGAGACGGAATTCGTTTGGACTTGAAAGCCGTCGTGCACATGCGCAACGTCACGCATGAACACCGTGCGTCCTTCAATTTGTTTGATGGGAAAGGCATTGATGGTTTCGATGACGTCCGGGGAGTTGTTCATCGCCAAGGTATAATCCTTGTCGCCGATCTTCACGTCTCCGGCCGGAAGAATGACATTTTGATGTTGCAAGGCAGTGCTGACATCCGAGGCGGACAGGCCGCGAGCTTGCAGCGCCTCGGAGTCCAAATCAGCCATGATCACACGTGGCTTGCCACCGTAGGGGTAGGGAACCTCGGCACCATGAACTACCGCGAGCGCGGGTCGAATGATGTTCTGGCCCAAATCGTTGAGCTTGGTGTCGGGCAGCGACTTGCTCGAGAGGCTAAGCTGGATGATCGGCACGTCGGTGGCCCCATAGCGCAGCACCAGTGGCGGCGTGATGTTAGGCGGCATGTATTTGAGCACTACCAACGCGCTGCTGGCGAGCTGCGAGACGGCGCGCGTCACGTCGGCCCCTTCGTGAAGGTAGATCTTCTCCACGCCGACGCCTTCATAGCTCACGGCTTCGATGCGGGAAATGTCGTCCACCAGAGAGGCAAGCTGGCGCTCGTGCAGCGTCAAAATGCGGTTTTGGATATCCTCCGCGCTCATCCCGTTGTAAGTCCACACGACGGCAACCACGGGAATGTCGATTTCCGGGAAGATGTCAATGGGCATGCGCAACGCCGCGCCGATACCCATGAGGGTGACGAGTATCAAGACGGCTACGACTGTGTACGGCCGCTTTAGCGCTATTTCGACGACGGACATGCAGGGTCCTCTATTGCAATGCGCCTAATCTAGACGAGGCGGGACGGGGTGTCAGGAGCCGAAAGTCACGACTCGAAGTGACTTTAGTCACTTTTTGACAGTGACTGAAGTCACTTTCTTAAAACCCCGCAAGGTGATTCGCACCCAGGCGACTCATTCGGGCCGCGCCTGCCGCTTCGACAGGAGGGCCAATTCCGTTCTCGTGTTGGCGTGTAATTTTTCCATTATTCGACTGACATAATTCTTCACGGTCCCCTCGGCAAGAAACAGCGTGTTAGCAATCTGTCGATTGCTCATGCTCTCAGCGATGAGTTGTAATATTCTCTCCTCCTTGTCGCTCAACGGCTCCGGGTCGAGCGCTCCCCTTTGTGCCGGAAGCACCTTTTCAGATGAGGGAGCCAGAGAATCGTCTTCGGGAACAGGCTCTGCGTGAGATGCGGGCGCGAGACGCCGGAATTGGTCCATGACCTTACGGGCGATCTGTGGGGTTAATCGAGACTCACCGCGCCTCAAGGCACGGATAGTGTCGAGCAATTCATCTTCGGACGCATCTTTCAGCAGGTATGCTTGGGCGCCCGCGCGCACCGCCTCAAACACCGTTTCATCGTCATTAAGCGTCGTTAAAACAAGGATTTGCGTATTCGGAAGATCACGCGTGATCTCGCGAGTGGCGGCAACGCCGCCTTTGAGCGGCATGTGCAAATCCATCAAGATCACATCGGGATGCAGCAATTGCGCGAGCTCGACGGCTTCAACCCCGTTGCGGGCCTGACCTACCACTTCCATGTCAGGCTCCATGGAAAGCAATATGGCAGCGCCCCGTCGGACGAGCGCCTGATCTTCCGCGATGACGATTCGAATCGCCGGATGGGTGGTCCGCTCTTCGCGTGTCAAAAGTTAGACCTCATGTGTGCTCCTATGCAGCTGAGCCAATCGGGGCGCGGGAAACCTTCTCTCCATAAAACGCCTCGATGAGATGGGTGGATACACGCGCTTCGAGCGGCCTTGGTGGGGTGCTCTTGCGTCGGCTCAAGCGCCTTTACGTTATTCCGGTCTGGCATGAGCACTTCGAGCGCCTCACTGTAGAATTCCTCAAGCCCAATCATGCAACTCGCGATGCACGGTTTGGAAGTGACTTTAGTCACCTGTTAACGTGGCACCATGACTGGCCGAGATATTGCTGACAAACTGCGATCGGTACTCGCGAATGCCGATCCGAGACGTAGTTCGGTCGCCTCCGCGATGTGGCTGATTATCGCGTTGGCGGTCACGTTTTCCATTGCGGCTGCGGTTTGGGTCGGCAGCGTTGCCCGAGAGTCCGTCTTGCAACAGCATATTCGTCGGCATTCGCTTGACACCGACCAACTGAGTTCCGATTTCACCCAAGCGCTCACGGCGGGCATCGATGCTGTCCGCGCGGTGCGACCAATTTTGCGACCGACGAACGCACTCGGACAACCAAGTGCCTTGGACGGCGTCTTTATAGCGTAATGCCTGCGGGAGCCAAGGCTAGTTCCAGCAGAGCCTTCGGCGCGTAACGAGTTTTCTGCGAGAGCACGAGGGGCAATCCTTTCTTTTCTTCTCATCCGATAATACGTGCCGGTAAATGCGGGGTCCACGGTGGCAGGTTACGAGATGGATGAGGCATAAGCGTGCATAACCAATGCGATGCGATCAAACCCGCATGACTTCCGGGCTAAATCAAGTACGCTGCCCAGTTAGCGGTTACGAAATAAGACCCTTTTCGTTAATGTGATTCTCGCCAATTATTAATCTTACGGGGCCATAGTAAACGCCGTACCAATATATGTGTGATTGTATTTCGGGATTCGCAAGCATTGGGGGGGGATCGACGCCGCAACAGCTTGAAGTGCGGAAGCTTCGATCGGATGGGACTTGAGCTGAGTGACTCGGCAATGCCTCGACTTATCTCATCATTGCAGATTCCGATGACAGACCGCCGATTTCGCGATCCCAGTGTGCCTCCCTTTCGACCTTTTCACGGATCCTCGTCGGAGTCGCATCGCAGTCACGCGTGGGCGTGGGGCGAGCGATGGTCTGGGAATCAACGCCGAGGGTAGGCCAATGCAGATCCCCCATCGACGACGACTTGTCTATGCCGGCACGATCTTCATGGTAATCGTCTATATCAGTGCGATTATATTGCTGGCGTTGTCCGGCGGTTGCGCAATCAATGCCAGATTTAATTCCGACGTTCGTGGCGCTTATGACCTTCGTATATACGCGCCCTTTGACAACTCGGGTGACTCGGGCCCCCACTTTCTCGTTGGGCCTCCCGGTCATCTCTCCGACTACGAGGCTGGGGTCGACGACGGACGATCTACCAACATTGAAAAACCGGCGATGTAATCATCAGGTGCCCCGAACCATTACTGATGCATCCGGTCCCAATACTATCGGACCAGGAGGGCTGTGCCATGAGGAATCTAGCTCGTCGCGACTTCATATTGTCAACCGCTGCGCTGGCGGTTAGCGGCGTGGCGAGCAGCCGCGCGAAGATTACACCCAACGATGACGCTGCATTCGTTCGCCTGCCAGCAACGGGTCAATCCTGGCGGTATGCCAAGCATGACTTAGTCACGGGAGCCGTGGTTGATACACTGGTCGATCGCGTGTCGGCAGTTGGCCAGAGCATCGAAATCGGCTCGCATTCAGAAACGACCAAGGACGCGCCAATCACTTATCCGGACTGGGGTTCGAGTTGGTGGCAAAAGTACATCGGGCACGAGAGGTCCGTTGGCCCTTTCCCTAACGAAATACAGGAGCCATGGGGCATGGTGCTCGTCGATCCCCATTGGGCTGAGATTCAGGCGTATGAAAAGCCAATTCCACTATGGCCCAAACAGCTGCGGCCAGGGTGGTCGACCACTGTGGGTACGTACTACAAGATCCCAGATAGTACGGATGCACTGCCATGGCAACTGACGATGCATGCCCACACGTGGGAGTCAATTGTGGTACCCGCCGGTCATTTCACGGCGCTCCGCTACGTTAACCTTATCGACTTCCGATACACGAATGTGTCGGGTCGAATTGCCGGTCAGCGCAAAGAGACTATCTGGCTCGCGCCGGAGATAGGCCGCTGGGTGGTACGCGAGAGTTCCGGAACGTTCTACCAGGAT